>Ga0116227_10016779_pt1 | contig 10408 bp, 6 predicted proteins | sample S1TSphgellanicum_FD_89693 | JGI IMG/M metagenome (GOLD analysis project Ga0116227, IMG submission 89693) | Host-associated microbial communities from peat moss isolated from Minnesota, USA - S1T2_Fb - Sphagnum magellanicum MG | ecosystem: Host-associated > Plants > Peat moss > Unclassified...
AAAAAAACCCCTGACTAAATCCTCTGTGATGAAGATTGGTTGCAAAATACCATAGTACCTTTACCATTTCGGCATAAATTAAATTATTTTCATTTGGCGAAACTTTTGAAAAATTATTCATTATTTGTGCTAAAATTTTGATATATTTTTAAAGTTCAACCATCCAGATTTGAACTGCACACCTTCCATCCATGACAGTGACTTGCATCTAAAGCAGTCTATATAAACTAAACTGCTCTATTTTGTATAATGATTACCTGCCGAAAATTTCAGAATTAAAAAACCAGATGCCCAAATTAAAGAATTCAAATTTAAATAATTATTTGGCAGTTTGTTGCCTAAATGGTAAAGATACTACAGTAAGAATAAGTAGGGTTCAGCCCTTGGAGAAGGCCCTTTCAGGAACACCCTGCTCAAAGGGTCCGGTACGCTGCTCAAAGGGTCTTACCTGACGTGAATTGTTTTTTCATTTTTTCCTGAAAAAATGTAAGGCCCACTCCTGTTGCTGAGGAAAAACTCCAATTAGATCAGATAACGTGCCCTGCGCATACACTAGACATGTTCAGCCGGTGCTTTATGGCACAGGAAAGCTCAACACAAGGAATCGGGCCATGACCTTTCGAACGTTTAGACTTCTCATGGCGAGGACATCACTTGGAGCAGATAAAGGATTCCATTCCTCTACCTATATATATCACCGGACGTTCTATAGTGGCCACTAGGAAAAGATGCTCTTATAAAGAGGTGGTAACTGTCATTGGGGTGCGGCAGTTAATAAGCCCAAAAGTAGGGAGGACGGGATAGAAATTCCCAGTGATTCCCGTCCAAAGTACGAAGACAATTTGTACCCATTGTACTACCAACTCAATTCTCCTTCAACTAAGGGCGACTTTAGACAGGGGTCCAAGGTCCAGGGACCACTGAATTCAAGCAATCTTATTGGTTGAAAGCTTGAAATTGGTCCCAAGGCCTTTAAACTAGGGTCCAAGACCAAAAAGTGGCAAATTGAGGCTAAACCTACATGGCACCTGTTTTGGAGGGAAAATCAATTGGTTCAAACAAAAAAATAGTCCTAAAAGAAGAGCTCCTTATTTAAAGAACCAAGAATGAGGGTATGGACCAAGGTACAGTCCAACTCGATTCAATTTGCTTCAAATCAGTCCACATTGGTTCCTAGGAATAGGACCTGGACCCTTGTCTAAAGTGAGCCTAAAGCAAGTTTTTCAATTTATTCTTTAATTTGTCCAAATATGAGGTACATAGTACATACCAATGTTGTGTGTGTAAATGTTAATATTCATATATATAGCATGTAAATCTCATGTAATTGGAAATCATTTACACTTACATGTCTGAACTTTTCACATTTACATGAGGCCAATATAAATGTTTTTCAAATTTTGAAACATGTAATTGTACTTGTATATATTATATATTTTTAATAATCATATCGTCTTGCAAATCCATATTAATTGTTGTGGGTGTATCCTAAAACTACATTTTATTTTTTGCAATGGGTCATTTTGATTGATCCTTCACAAAATATCATGATACTTTAATATTTTACTAAAATTAGCATTTTCTACCAATATGTGACTATGGTGGTGTTATTCGAAGAAATATCTTAAATGCACATTTTGTGTCACATCATTGTTTGAATACAACTTCTATTATTATTATTCTTATTATCAATAATATTCAATAATAACTTTCATTATTGAGTACTATTTATTGTAGCTTTTTCAAGAGCTTGGATATTTATTTTACTTACTGTGATTCATATTAATTTAATTAGTTGTGGTGCATTGCAAAGCACAAATTTTTTGATTTTGATTTTTCTTAAAAAAACATTTCGGCTATAGGCTGTTTGGTTGGCCTGTCACCAAAAACATTGTGAAATTTCCCTCAGGTTCCCTAATAGAAATGACATTTTTTACATTGTATTACACTTACACTATTTTACATAGTGCATAAAACCACATAAGTATTTTTTTAATATATTATTCAAATGGTCATGTAAAATTATATGTGTATTTATTTCTACATTTACATTGACTACACAACATAAAATAGATTTACACAATTTTACACTTACATGGAATGTAAGTCCTAAACCATTTGTACGCACAACATTGGTACATATCATAATACTTATCATGCTTAAGCATAAATTAATTATTATTGCCCAAAGTTTAAAAAATAACTACATGCCATGCCAATAATTTGAATGAAACTCTGAAGCACAATAACTTCATTGTTTTAATATAATGCCATATTTTTATTTTTTGTCATTTTTACTATCAAACATAACTAACAAAAACTATTTAAAATGTTGGCACTTGTAAAATATAAATATATTAAATAATCTATCACCATAATTCAAACAAGTCTACCATAACCACATGCATTGCAAAATATGAAAATGTTTATATGTCATATGATGATTTTGGCATACCACGACCCAATGAATGTAAATTGTAAGCCTCCCTAGGCATGTACATAAGGTCCCCTTCCCTAAGCATGTAGGTCATTTGTTAGCCAAGTCAATGTCCCTTGTTTTCTATTAATTTCAAATCAATTTTAATATTTGAATAGTTGTTGCAAGTTAATTTTGAAGATTGAAAGGCACTACAAAATTTTGTGGTGAAGGTTGTTCATGTCATTTTATACTATTGACCTTGTTTGAAATGATTTTAACTAATTATTTACATAAAATGGTAAAAATATGAGATCTACATGACTCCATTGGTGTAGAAAAGTAGGACCCATCTTTTCTTTTTCTAAAATGGAATTCTTATTTTAATGATCAAATTCTAGCATAACAAATGTAATAAACATTGACCTTATTTGGACATGTTCTCAATCCATGAGCTTTGAACATAAAAAGTTGATTGCTGAAATTGTGGCACATAATTAAATGTGAACACTTGTCACTAGGTCATTTTGACATGCACATTAACACAAATGCATATGTAAAGATTAGTGACTTTTGAAACAAAAGTTCATATTGACAAAAGAAATTAAATTCAACTTGGGTGATGCATGGACACATTAATGTTTTTTTTTTTTCAAACCCATCAATTGATGTAGGTGCACTATGCAAGTTTGTTGGCATTCTATATGGCACCTCCACAAATCTAACACATGATGTTCCCATTTTATATTATCTTATCTAGGCTCCATTCTAGGTCGCTTGTCAACCTAGCCAATTTATGCCCATACAAATTGATTCTTTATTTGTAACATCGAATAAATGGCAATAAGTTTTTGTGGGCCAAGGAAATGGATGTTAATCTTGAACAAAATAATCAATGAGTGTTTGATAGTATTTTGGTGTGATAGTGATCATTTGCATTCATGATTATTGGTATGTAATGCAATGTGTTTCAAGGGAAGAAGGTGAAACCAGATATTATTATTTTTGTAATGTAACTAAACAATGTGTTAACATGTGAAATATCGTAGCAGGCAATGTGGCACCCAAACATTGGTGTACATTTGTCAAATTAGTCAAAATTGACATGCCATTTAACAGTCATGTCAACACAAATGTTAGTTAAGTAAATCACTATATATTTTTTATTTGATAGTCATGTGAGCACACAAGTTAGCCAAATCAATCACAATAGACATGTCATTTGGCAATCATGTCAACACAAATGTTAATAAAGTCAATCATAATATACTTGTCATTTCGCAACCATGTCAATTCATGCATGTTAGTGAAGTTAGTGATGACACAATATTAAAGAACCATGTATTTTTTGAGCAAAAAATCTAGTACCCAAAATGACCAAAATGACAAATGTCAAAAAAATCACCTTGTGAATCTGAACAAGTCGATTTGGACAAATCAATTTTGACTTGCCTATTGTGACTAATATGTTATTTTTTATTAACAAAATAAGAGATTATTTGATTAGTTATTTTGATAAACAAACAATGAACTGTTTGACTGGTTGATTTTTTTAAAAAATTAAATCATTTTTTTGGATTAATGTAAAAAAATAATATTTTAAACTAGATAGTTAAGAAATAGGTTTAAGTAGGTCATAAAAAGGAAAGTAGATTGGTAGGTAGGTGATAGCCTACTTTAACCTACTTAGCCTAACCTACCTAACTTAACCTACTTGGTTATGTTAATTTAACTTATTTAGCTACCTTACATTTTTAAGCATGCACATAGGTTCAAGTATAAGGAATTGAACCTTTCCTTTCACATTGATATAAACCAAGTCTTTACAAATGGATTCCACCATCAAAAGGTTTTGTCAACTTTTTTATTTCACATTTTTATTTATGTAGGTAAGTAAAAAGCTAGGTAATTAGTAAGTAGGTTAAAGGTAGGTTAGTAGATACATAGAAAAGGTCAAAAATAGGTACAAAAATATATAAGGGGTAACATGTAAGTAGGTAGGTATGAGTTCATAATTAATTAGGTAGACCTAGGCTACTAACTACTTAGCCTAGGTAGTAGGTAGGTAGACCTACATAGGTAGATAGGCCTAGGTTACTTACTTAACCTAGTGTAGGTAGGTAATTAGGTAGGCCTACATAGGTAAATGGGCCTAGGTTACCTACCTATTTAAGTTTGTCTACTTAGCTTAAATATATAGTAGATAAGTAGATAGGTAAGTAGACCTAGGCTACCTACCTAGCCAAAATAATATCTAGTTAACTTGGTTTATTGACTAGTATAGGATGTCCAATGTGATTAAAAACTATTGATCATTTTGACCAAACACATTATATATTTTTATCAAACTTGGTTAAATGTTTCACTTAACTAATACCCATTGGCCATTTTGACCAAGGTGGTCAATTTTTGGTTCAACTTGACTAATTTTCAATTTGATATATAGTCAAATAAATCATTTTAATTAAGTTCATTAATAAAAAAGTACACTTGTCATTTAGGCCTTAAACCTCTAATTAAAATGGACATGTTCATTAATCAAGGTGGAAAAGGTAATAAACTTGGATAGCTTAAAAACCATGAATTGTAGTAATGTCAAACATGGCATTGATAGCAATGTCAAGACACATGTTAATCAAGTCAATTGAAATATACGTGTTGTTTGGCAACCATGTCAACACACATGTTACTCAAGTTAATCACAACAAACTTGCCATTTGGCAACCGTATTAGCATATTTGTTAATAAAATCAATGACAATATAACTATCATTTGGCAACCACGTCAACATACATGTTAATCAAAATTAATCATAATAGACATGTAATTTAACAACCATGATAGCTAGACAATTAGTCAAGTTTCTCAACATGGACACCTACATGCGTCAATAAACACTTGAGTCAAAATAAACAATTAGTAGGTATTCAATTAGGATGTATTCAATCTTTTTTTTGGTCAAAAATAATTGTTTTGTTCTAATTAAAGCCATTTTTTTTCCATTGTCTATTTTGATTAAAAAATAACTAAAATCAATCATGAAAATCAACCAAAAAAAAAAAAACATTGATTTGTAATCATGTATGTTTGTTTAAACAATTCAAAGTAAACATTTTTTGAAAATCTTCATGTGACTACACATTTAAATTCAACCTTTCAATGATTCAACATCATCTATAAGATCCTATCATAAATATAAAAGTTGCTATCATTGTGAAAAAATATTCTAACTTTGAATTATGCTTGAATTTTATGCTTATGGTAATTGATGGTTAGGACAAAGATGGGTGCAAACGGGATATCATGAGCCACACCTACCCCTTGGGTGACTACTTATTGGGTGTTTATTCCAAAATATTTTTGGAATATAACAGACAAAAGTCTTTAAGAAAATCTTTAAATTTTTTTATAATTTTAATCACACTATTATGTTATGGTTTACATTAAAAATTTATTAAAAATATGTCATTGTCAAAAACATTCAAGTTCATTTTAAAGTCGTTTTATTGTTTAAAAGCATTGGTTACAATGTTTTCAAAATGTTTTTGGGTATTTTTCATTCATTCGATTGATTTCAAACTTTTAGAATATATAGACCAATACATTGAAACTAACATTATGTGAAAGCAATTCCATTTGGTGCTTTTCATTTTTAATAAAAATGTTAGATACACAAAACCAAACATTAATTACAACTGTTTGTGTACATGTTAGTGTGACTACACCCTACCATGGTTCCAAAAGGACATGATTTTATTGGCTTTGATAGTGCACAATACATGATAATTATTCCATTATGTGTGATCACCTCATTGTGTCACATCCAATGATGATAATCTTAATATTTTTATAGTTTTCAATCAAAATTGGGATATGCAATTGTATTTAAGGTCATGGATTGATCTTCCATTGCATGTTATGTCACAAGCCATAACTTATTAGTAGTGCACATTCAAAAGTCAAATATGTGCCAAAGCCTATCATCTAGTATGATATTGGAATCTTTAAGTCTAGAAGCAACAAGTCTTTGATGGCAAGGGGGAGGATTAACTTTTATTTTCCATTATGTCTATTTGAATTTGTTAATGGATCTTCCCTTTTGTAATTGGCTTAGGTATGGCCTCACACTTTCATTATTCTTTGAATAATATAATATAATTGAGGATCTAAAAATGTTAGGTGAAGGAAACATTGCTATTTTATTTTCATAAATCTTTCTTTGGAAAGTGAAATGTTATGGAATGATGCTGAAACAAATAGTAAATAAAAATACATTTCAAATTGCTATCACTACATTTACATATCTATGATATTTTAACTCACAAATAAAATTCATAACATAAAAAAAAAACTATTATCTTTTGGAGAAAATTCCATTTCTTTTTTATGTGGACATAAAAAACATTTGTACTCTTGTAAAAATGAATTGAATTAAAAAATAATGAAGTTTTTTACATTTTTGAAGAAGAGAGGAATTAAGGGAACCATTATATCCAATTCCTTTTGGTCCCTTTTTTCCCAAAAGGTAAGAGATTCCATGCCTGATTTGGTATAATCAATTAGTAAGTTTATACATATATGAATTTGTACATTATAAAATTTAATATAATAAGAAATTAATATTTGAAAAAGTTCCCAAAAAACTTTGTAGGTAATGTTTGTATTATATATTATATATCTTTATTTAATATAGTAAATTCAAATACCTTTGAAAATTTCATCAATACATTTGTATTTATGATAGTTTTACTTTGATGAAAATTTATAATATCAAAAAAACTTCAAGTACCTTTTCAAATAGGGATTTATAATACATTTTTCCATTATTATAGAAATTAATTTACTTTTAAATAATTAATTGTAAAATAATGAATTTCCTTACCTTTTGGGGAAGAAAAGAACTAAAGGAACCATTCTATCCAATTCATTTTCATCTTTTCTTTCCCATAAAGGTAAAATATTTAAAGCCTCATCCCTTTTGGTTGATCACTAAATTTAAAAATTTATCAATGTACATTCTAACTTTGATAAAATCAAGAATTAACATTTGGAAAAATTCCAAAAGAGGGATCTTTGTAACATTTATATTAAACATATCATATGTACTCATTTAAATATTATATTAAAACTCATTTCAAAATGCCATCATTACATTTATATTTATCATATTTTAACTTGCATCAAAATTCATAATATCAACACATTTATTTTGAAAAAATAAAAATAAAATTTACATGAATTTTTCAAAAATTGGTATGATAGAAAAATTAATACACTTAAGTATAATTTCATTAAAAATAAATGAAGTTAAAAAACAATTTGTTTACAAAAGGAAAGAATGGAGGAAACCATTTTGGTCAATTAGTAAGGTTTTACATATATCAACATACATTGTAAAATTTGATAGAATAAAACATTGACATTTGAAATTCCAAAAAATAAATTTTTTCTGTTACCTTTATATTAAACATAATATATCTTTATTTCAAATACTATATTAAAATACCATTCAAAATTTTGTCACTACATTCAAATATGCATGAAATTTGAATTGCAACAAAATTCATAATTGATATCAAAACATTTTTTAACTTTTTGAAAAACAAACCTCATCTAATGGATGTCTAAATTTTTTTAGTATTGTAGAAATTAATTAATTATAAATAATTTAACTAATTTATTATTATTTTTACCTCTTTGGGAAAGAAAGGAACATTAAAAGAAATTGTTCTAACCAATTCCTTTTGGTCCTTATTTCTAAGGAAGTAAGAAATTTCATGCCTCATTCTTTTTTAACAATTAAACAGCTTATATACATACATTAAATGTATATTGTAAACTTTGATAAAATAAAAAATCAAATATTTGAAAAATTCCCCCAAAAATGTAGGGTTCATTTGTATTATATCCTTATTGAAAATCATAGATAATTTAAATACATATGAAAAAAAAATTATGTTTCGATATTTTTGCTCGTATCAAAATTCACAATATCAAAACATTTTCTTAAGTTTTTCATGAAGAAAGGAACCAAGGGACCATTTTATCTTCTCCTTTTGGTCCTTTAATTTATTTCCCAAAAATGTTACTAAAATACATGGTCTTGGCTTATTGTGTGAGGTATATTAATTAAGATAGTGACAATTACTGAGAGATGATTAATTTTAATAATTATTATAAAATTTTATTAATGTGAAACATAATCAAAGTATATTAAATAAAATGTGTACATCGTAACCTATTTTGGGAAGGAAAAGGACCATAAGAAACATAAGATTTGTTGGTGAACTCCTTTAGTTTTTTTCTTTCCTGAATAGGTAAGACATTAATTCCTTTTCCTTCTGGTTGATTAGTAAGGTTTTACACATATTAATGTACATTGTAAATTTTGATGAAAAATTAAATGTATGTAAAATGTATACAAAATATATTTTGTATAGTAAATGAAAATACATTATAACAAAAAATATTATTATTTTTTGAAAAAGATAATATATCATTTTTTCTAACATGGATTTTTCAATCATTTTGTAATTAAAAAGTTATATATATCCACAATCTTATGTAATGCAATGTTGAGGAATTTTGATCTTTCAATGGAATTTGGAACTACAACTTTTGTAAAAATCAAATATCTAAACTATAATATTGTGAATCTTAATCAATAGTGAAAAATATTTTATACATATATGGTATTTAGATGAAACTGAAAAACTTTTTTTTTCCAAACTATTCACATTTCAACATAAATCAAATAATTGTAAAATACATAAACAAAGGTATGTAATGCACAAAAGAATTGCATTATAAATATTAAAATTTGTATGGAAAGTACTCTCCATTTTATTGTTGGATACATAAAAAATAATTCCAATGATGATGATTCACCAAAATTGGTTTTGGTAGGACAACTTTAGGTTCCATATTAAGTTGTAGGTCATCATTCATAGGCTATTCCAAACTAGAATCTATTTAGCCCATTCCTAAGTGAAGCGGCATGGCAAGGTGTATTTTTGGACCTATGATTTTTTGAAGTTTTTTTTTTTCCAACACCATATTCATAAGCAAATTTTCAATACATTTTCCACCAATTTGCATCCAATTTCTCTTCAACTAAATTGGATTCAAATTGAATATGATTGAATTTAAACCTTTAAATCAAATTCAAATACATTGAATGGAATTTCAATTCAATTCCAATTCATCAATATATTCATTTAAATGGAATTTATTTCCATAAAATCAATTCATTTTTTTCATTAATTGATTGTCGATCATCAATGGTCATGCACAATAGCCATGTGCAACCCAAGTAAATATGCATGCATATGAAAAAGGCATGTAAACTTGTGCTAATTGATGTTGATGTAACAATTGATGTAAAAAAACCACATTGCATCATTGTTTACCACCTCAAAAAACACCAAATTGGATGTTTTATATTTACTTTTGAAAGAAAGATAATATTTTTCATTGAACTCGTTCAAAGTAAATTTAAATTTGTGATATTGTAATAATCATTGAGTAAGGATTGAACATATATAATGGAAGTGTATTTGACTTTGAATATTTATTGCATTTAAAGATTATTGGTTTATTTGTAAGCAGATTATTGAAAGCTTTCAAATAATACTAGTGTTGATGCTTTTGATATCACTATATAGATTGATGTGATTATGAACTAAATGTTTGACATATATGTGTGTTATAAATTAGCAAGTTAAACTTCAAAGTAAATCATTGTAATTTTATAAAGATTATTAGCAAATTTAAAATTGTGTTTAACATGTTTAGTGACCATTAATGCTATAAAACAACACATACCTTGTCATTACAATAAGTTATGTCTATAACTATGGATTTTTTATGGGTACATTAAATTTTATTCTTTCAATCCCCACTACATTTTTAGTAATTTGTACTAGTCATACATTATTTTTCTTTTGTCAATTTAAAAAGCTTTTAGGCACATGGCCAATTCTAGTAATAAAA
>Ga0116227_10016781_pt1 | contig 10407 bp, 9 predicted proteins | sample S1TSphgellanicum_FD_89693 | JGI IMG/M metagenome (GOLD analysis project Ga0116227, IMG submission 89693) | Host-associated microbial communities from peat moss isolated from Minnesota, USA - S1T2_Fb - Sphagnum magellanicum MG | ecosystem: Host-associated > Plants > Peat moss > Unclassified...
ACATCGGCTACCACGACGAGCTGCTGCCCGGCAGCTGCCGCCCCTGGGTGACGCTGGAGCGCAAGGCGATCCGGGTCGCGCCGCAGGTCAAGAGCAGCTTCCGCTTCCAGGTCGACATACCGGCCGATGCGCCGCGCGGCGAGTGCCGCTTCATGCTGGCGGTCGAGGGCGTCGAGCCCGCCTACCGGGCCCAGCTGGGAAGCGGCGGCGCCAGCCTGAGCCTGCCCGTCAGCGGGCGCATCGCGGTGGCGGTGTACGTCATGGTCGACGGCGCCGAGCCACGGCTCGAGGTCCGGCAGCTTGGCGTCAAGGAGATCAACGGCAGGCGCACCCCCGTGATCACGGTCGGCAACCAGGGCGATGCCCATGGCCGGCTCGAAGGCGGCCTGGACGCGGTGGACGCCAAGGGACAGAAGTTCGACCTGCTGCCCGAAGGCACGCCGATCCTGCCGGGCCAGACCCGCACCCTGGCGCTGCTGCCGAGGGCCGAGTCCGGACAGCCGCCGCCCGAGCCCACCCTGCCGATCAAGGCCAGCGGCCAGCTCGACTGGGATCTCGGCAGCTTCAAGGTGAACGCGAGCTTCGAATGAAGTCCGACCGCCCGCCGGCGACCAAGACGCTGCGGCGGCACCCGCGTGCGGCGGCCCTGCTGGCGCTGTGGCTGCTGGGCTGCCCGCCCCAGGGCACCATGGCGAATCAGGGGGCCACGGGCACCAACACCTCCAGCGCCAGCCTGGACTTCGTGCTCAACATCGGCAAGTTCATCTTCTTTCGCATTGGCACGGGCGCGTTTCCCACGGCCAGCGGCACGGTGGACACCGTCGCCTTCAGCGTCGCGCCCGCGATTCCCGCCGGCGGTGTCGCACCGGTCACCGGCAACGGCACGGCCGTCGCCTGGAACGGCGCGGGGCCGGCGCTCAGCGCCACGGGCGCCAACACCGTGCTGCCGGTGGAGGTGCGCAGCAATGCGGGCCCGATCAACATCAAGGCCGCGGCGACCCTGCCACTGTCCAGCGGGGCCCACACCATACCGCTGTCGCAGATCAGCGTGAGCTCGAGCGACGCCAACCTGCCCGCGCCGCCGATCCCGGACACGGGCACTGGCGCGGCCGTGAATGTCACGGGCACGGCCTTTTCCAACCTGGTGACGGTGCGCAGCGCCAACTGGACTTTTTCCTACACCCCGCTGACCAGCCCGATCGCCGGGGTCTACACCGGGCAGATCAGCTTCACGGCATCCTCGCCCTGAGCCGGGGAAGGCCCTGTGCCGGGCGCCCGCGGGACCCGCCGGCCGGGCGGCCTGGCAGGCGGAATTCCCTGCGCCAGGCAACTGCTTCCGCCACATCCCCGATAATCCCCATCCATGCACTCCCTGCGCAACGCCCGCCATCTCGTCCGCCTCGTGCTGGCGTGGTTCGCGTTGTCCATCGGCGTGGCGGTGGCGTCGCCGCTGGTCAAGCCGGTGTCGATGGAACTGGTCTGCTCGGGGTCGGGGCTGATGAAGCTGATCGTCAAGACCGACGACGGCGCCAAGGAAGTCCGCACCCACACCCTGGACTGTCCGCTGTGCATGGCCATGAGCGCGCCGCCGCCGGCCTTGCGCGCCGACGTGGCGCCGGCGCAGCCGCTGGCCCATGCGCTGCGGCCCATTCCCGCCGCCCACATCGCGCTGCTGACCGCCGCGCCGCTGCCCGCGCGCGGGCCTCCCACGATCTCCTGAGCTATCAAATCCATAGCGGCTGACACGCGCCCGGCGTGTGTTGCCGACTGATTTCATTGGTTTTCTGGAGTTTCCCCATGCGCAAGACCCGCATGGCCGTGGCACTGGCCGCGGCTTTTCCCCTGGCCTGCCTGGCCCAAACCGCTGTGTCGTCCGAGGCCGCGCCGGCCGCGCCTTCCTCTGCGTCGTCCGTGCCCGCCGCCTCGCCCGACGCGCCCGTCAAGTCGCTCGGCGTGGTCACCATCAACAGCGGCCAGCCGACCTCGCTGCCGACGCAGATCCCCACCACCATGGAGGGCATCACGCACGAGCAGATCGAGCAGAACATCAACGCCACCGACAGCGAGGACGCGCTCAAGTACTTCCCCAGCCTGCTGGTGCGCAAGCGCTACATCGGCGACTACAACCACGCCATCCTGTCCAGCCGCGCCTCGGGCACGGGCAACAGCGCGCGCTCGGCGGTCTATGCCGACGGCATCCTGCTGTCCAACTACCTGGGCAACGGCGTCGGCGGCATCTCCTTCCCGCCGCGCTGGAGCATGGTCACGCCCGAGGAGATCGAGCGCGTGGACGTGATGTACGGCCCGTTCTCGGCCGCCTATCCGGGCAACTCGGTCGGCGCGGTGGTGGACTATGTGACGCGCATGCCCACGCGCTTCGAGGTCCATGCCAAGGCCGGCTACACCAGCCAGCCGTTCAGCCTGTACAACACCGGCGGTACCTACAACGCCTGGCAGACCAGCGCCTCGGTCGGCAACAAGGCGGGCGACCTGGCCTGGCTGCTGAACTTCAGCCACACCGACAGCCACGGCCAGCCGCTGACCTTCGCCACCCGCCTGGTCGGCAGCGGCGTGGCCAGCGCCGCCGGCACGCCGGTGAGCGGCGCGGTGCTCAACGCCAGCAACACCAACAGCCCCTGGTACGTGCTGGGCACCGGCACGGAATACCGTTCGCAGCAGGACCAGATCAAGGTCAAGCTGGCCTATGACTTCACGCCCACGGTGCGTGCCACCTACACCCTGGGCCTGTGGCAGAACACCTCGCAGGGCTCGCCGGTCTCCTACCTGCGCAACGCGGCCGGCCAGCCGGTGTACAGCGGCCCGATCAACATCAACGGCCTGGCCTTCACCGGCTCGCAGGCGCTGGGCGGGGGCGACTTCGCGCTGACCAACCAGAGCAGCACGCACTACATGCACGGTCTCTCGGTCAAGAGCCACACCCTGGGCACCTGGGACTGGGAGGTGGCGGCCAGCCTCTACGACTACGCGAAGGACACCCTGCGCCAGAACGCCGCGGGCAACACCCTGCCCGGCGCGGCCACGGGCGGGGCCGGCACCATCGCCGACGGCGGCGGCACCGGCTGGAACAACCTGGCGCTCAAGGGCACCTGGCGTCCCGACGGCATCCGGGGCGCGCACATCGTGGACTTCGGGCTGCAGCAGGACAACTACAAGCTGCAGTACCTCACCTCCAGCATCGCCGGCAACTGGCTGGGCGACCCGGCAGGCACGCTGGCCAGCAACGTGCAGGGCAAGACCCAGCTGCAAAGCCTGTACGCCCAGGATGCCTGGGCCTTCGCCCCGCGCTGGAAGACGGTGCTGGGCGCGCGCGCCGAGCAGTGGCGCGCCTTCGACGGCCTGACCGCGTTCTCGGCCAGCAGCTCGCTCGCCTTTCCGTCGCGGCGCGAGAACTACATCTCGCCCAAGGCGGCGCTGTCCTACCAGTGGGCGCCGGATCTGGTGCTCAAGGCCTCGGCCGGCCGCGCGGTGCGCATGCCCACGGTGAGCGAGCTCTACGGCGCCACCTCCACCACCAACTCCAGGTACATCAACGACCCCAACCTCAAGCCCGAGCGCTCGGTGACCACCGAGTTCTCGGCCGAGAAGGACCTGGGCAACGCGCTGCTGCGCCTGACCTTCTTCACCGAGGACACGCACGACTCGCTGTACTCGCAGACCACCTACGACCCGGTGGCCAACCTGAACGTGAGCCGGGTGCAGAACGTCGGCCGCATCCAGACCAGCGGTCTGGAGCTGGCCTACAGCGGCAATGATGTCTGGAAACGCGGCCTGGACCTGAACGCCAGCATCACCTACGCCGACTCGATCATCAAGGAGAACGCGGGCTTCGTGAGCGTGCCGGGCGACACCATCGGCAAGCAGCAGCCCAACATCCCGAAGTGGCGCGCCACCGCGCTGGCCAGCTACCGCATCGACGACAAATGGACGGTGGCCTTCGGCGCGCGCTACAGCGGCACCCAGTACCGCACGCTGAACAACAGCGACGTCAACGGCTACACCTACCAGGGCGTGAGCAAGTACTTCACCACCGATGTGCGGGTGCGCTACCAGGTCAGCCGGCAATGGTCGGCCGCCTTCGGCATCGACAACCTGAACAACTACCAGTACTGGAACTTCCACCCCTACCCGCAGCGCAGCTACACGGCCGAGCTGAAGTATGACCTTTGAATTGAAACCCACCCCCGAAGCGCCTGCGGCGCTTCCCCCTCAAGGGGGCGCCACCAGCGGCCCGGCAAAGCCGGTTCCGCGGTGGCCCCGGCTTGGGTCCCGCCCGTATTGCGCGCTGTGGATGGCGCGCCGCACACTGAACAACCCGGAAGACACCCCATGACATCGATTGCCATCAAATCAGTAGCAGCCAGCGCACTGCTCATCTGCGCTGCAGCCTCTTTTTCTTCTGCCCAGGCGCACATCGTGCTGGAGTACCAGGTGGCCATGGCGGGCAGCTACTACAAGGCCACCTTCAAGGTCGGCCATGCCTGCGGCAACTCGCCGATCCGCCAGATCGTGGTCAACGTGCCGGCCGGCGTGCAGGGCGCCAAGCCCATGCCCAAGCCGGGCTGGGCGCTGGAGATCGCGCGCGAATCCAACGAGGTGCGCCGCATCACCTGGACCGCCAGGACGCGCGAGGACGCGCTGCCCAACGACTACTACGACGAGTTCGTGCTGCAGGCCCGCCTGCCGCAGCAGCCCGGGCCGCTGTACTGGCCGGTGAGCCAGATCTGCGAGCAGGGCCGCATCGACTGGGCCGAGCTGCCCGCGCCCGGCCAGCCCCTGTCGGCGCTGAAGGCGCCCGCAGCCTACCTGGAAATCCTGCCCGCCGACGGCGCCGGTGGCGGTGGGCACAATCATTGACGCGCCGGCCCCTTCGCACCCCCCTTCGTACTTTTCCCCGTCACTTCCCCTCCTGGAGACCCTCATGACACCCACCTCGCTTCTTGCCCGCCTGATCCTGTGCACCGGCCTTGCCGCGGGCGCCGCCCTGGCCCAGACCGCCGCGCCCGCCGTGGCCGTGGACGGCGCCTGGGCCCGCGCCAGCGTGCAGGGCCAGACGGCCACGGGCGCCTTCATGAAACTCACCGCCCGGGACGCGACCCGGCTGGTCGGCGTCGTGACGCCGGTGGCCGGCGTGGCCGAGGTGCACGAGATGAAGATGGACGGCAACGTCATGAAGATGCGCGCCGTGGCCGGCGGCCTGGAGCTGCCCGCCGGCCAGACCGTCGAGCTCAAGCCCGGCGGTTACCACGTCATGCTGATGGACCTGAAGGCTCCGCTGGCCAAGGGCGCCAGCGTGCCGCTGACGCTGGTCTTCAAGGACGCCAAGGGTGTGGAAAGCCGGCTCGACCTGAAGGTGCCGGTGGCCACGGCCGCGCCGGGCGCCGCCGGCTCGATGGGCGGCATGCCGGGCATGCCCGGCATGGCCGGTGACATGGCCGGCCACAAGCACTGAGCGTCAGGCCGCCGGCGCGGCGGCATCGCCAGGAAGGCTAGGGTGATCAGCGCGTCGCGTTAGACGTTCAGGCCGGTGCGCGCCTGGTGGCTCCAGGTCTTTGCATTGGCTTCCCAATGTGCGGCAACGTCGATCGGGTCGATGCGTGGCGCGGGGCGTGCCCGCAGGCTCCCGCGCATCGCCAGCCCTGGCGTCTTGGAGTAAGCTGTCGCGACGCGCCACCCCAACGACCAGGAGCAGCCATGAGCGAGACACCCACCCCCTTCGGCTTCGGCCAGTTCGTTCCCGGCTTCGACTTCCTGCAGAACCTGGCCAAGGGCGCGTCCAAGAGCATCCCGCAGATGCCCAACCTGGCCAACTGGGTGGCGCCCACGCTCAATGTCGAGGAGCTGGACAAGCGCATCGACGAACTCAAGGCCGTGCAGTTCTGGCTCGACCAGAACGCCACCGCGCTCAAGGCCACCATCCAGGCGCTGGAGGTGCAGAAGATGACCCTGGCCACGCTCAAGGGCATGAACTTCAACATGGGCGACGTGGCCAACGCGCTCAAGCTCAAGGCCGCCGACACGGTGCTCGGCGGCGTGCAGAAGGCCTCCGAGGCGGCGGCCGGCACCGCCCAGGCGATCTCCGGCGCGGCCTCCAGCGTCGGGGCCGCCGCCAAGGCCCGCGGCACGGCGCGCCAGGCCGGCGCCCGCGGCGCCAAGGCGGCGGCGCCGGCGTCGGTGGTCGACCCCATGCAGTGGTGGGGCTCGCTGACCCAGCAATTCCAGCAGATCGCGGCCAGCGCCATGAAGGATGCCGCCGCCAAGACCGCCCTGGACGGCACCCGCAACCTGGCCACCGGCCTGGCCAAGGAAGCGCTCAAGAGCGCCGGCGGCATCGCCAAGGCGGCCACCCAGGGCGTCGCGGCCGGCGCCCGCTCCGCGGCGCGCGCGCCGCGCAAGACGGCGCCCCGCAAACGCGCGCGCTGAACCTGTGGCGCGGCGCCGAGTCCATCTCCCATGAAACTCTTTCCCCACGGTCACGCCACCCATCCGCAGTGGCGCATGGCGGCCGGCCTGGTGCTGGCGCAGCTGCGCGCGCACATGGCCCTGCCGGACTACGCCAGCGCCCCCACGCTGGGCCTGCTCTACATCACCGACCACTACGCCGGCGCGGCGCAGGACATCCTGGACCACCTGAGCGCCGAACTGCCCGAGGTCACCGACTGGGCCGGCACGGTGGGCGTGGGCGTTGCCGCCAACAACGTGGAGTACTTCGACGAGCCCGCGCTCAGCGTGATGCTGTGCGCGCTGCCGCCCGAGCAGTACCGCGTGTTCTCCGGGGTGGCGCCGCTGGGCCTGAACTTCGACCCGCACACCGCCCTGATCCATGCCGATGCCGGCACGCCCGACGTGGCCGAGCTGATCGGCGAGATGGCCGCGCGCACCGCCACCGGCTACCTGTTCGGCGGCCTGGCCTCCAGCCGCTCGCAGACCCTGCAGTTCGCGGTGGGCGGCAACGGCAACATCAAGGGCCATGGCGCGGCGCGCGGCGTGTTCAGCGGCGGCCTGTCGGGCGTGGCCTTCGGCGAGGGGGTGAGCCTGGTGTCGCGCGTCACCCAGGGCTGCCTGCCGGTGTCGGCGGTGCGCGAGGTCACCGGCGCCGACGGCAACGTGGTCACCGAACTCGACGGCGAGCCGGCGCTGGACGTGATGCTGCGCGACCTGGGCGTCTCGCTGGACCAGCCGCGCGAGGCCCTGGCCGCGGTGCGCGCCACGCTGGTGGGCCTGATGCACGCGGCCGACATCGCCGATGGCGAGGCGGTGGGCCGCACCGGCAACTTCGGCAGCGACGTGATCGTGCGCCACATCATCGGCCTGGACCCGGCGCGCCGCGGCGTGGCCATCGCCGAGCAGGCCGCGCCCGGCATGCGGCTGGCCTTCTGCCGGCGCGACAGGCAGGCCGCGCGGGCCGACCTGATCCGCATCTGCGCTGAAATCCGCGAAGAGCTGGAGCCCGAGGAGCTGACGGTGGAGGCCGCCGCCGCGCTGGCGGCGCCCGAGGCCGAGTCGGCCCCGCACCTGGCGCGCCGCATCGCGGGCGCGGTCTACGTGAGCTGTTCCGGGCGCGGCGGCCCGCACTTCGGCGCGCCCAGCGCCGAGCTGCAGATCGTGCGCCGCGCCCTGGGCGACGTGCCGCTGGTGGGCTTCTTCGCGGGCGGCGAGATCGCGCGCCACCACCTGTACGGCTACACCGGCGTGCTCACGGTGTTCACGGCGGCCGACTGACCCCAAGGCCGGTCGCAGCAACATCCGCGCGCTGGACCCCGCGCAAGGCGTGCGGCGTGGCTTGCTAGCAATTTGGTAGCTGCCACCGCACATCCCGTGGGCGATCCAGGCCTTTTCCTTCTGAATTTCCCGTCTTTTTCGCCAGCGCGCCCACCTGCGCCTTGCCCGCCAGGCGGGTCCTGGATCCGCCGCCTGCCACCCCTCGGGCGCTCAGGCCGCCGCCAGGCGCCGCGGCGTGGCCGCGGGCGGCCCGGCGAAGGCGAAATCCACCTCGGGCGCCAGCCCGCTCACGATGCGCGCGATCGACTTGCCCGAGCCGCAGGCATGGGTCCAGCCGAGCGTGCCGTGGCCGGTGTTGAGGTAGAGGTTGGGCACGCGGCTGGTGCCGATGATGGGCACATTGCTCGGCGTGGCGGGGCGCAGGCCGGTCCAGAACTGGGCCTGGCTGGCATCGCCCGCGCCGGGGAACAGCGCTTCCACGCGGCGCACGATGGCCTCGCAGCGCACGCGGTTGAGATCGCGGTCGTAGCCGCTCAGCTCGGCCGTGCCGGCGATGCGCAGCATGTCGCGCCGCGGCAGGCCGCCCTCGTCCGGGCCCGTGAGGCGCGAGAACACCAGCTTGTACTCGTCATCGGTCAGCGACACCTGGTGCGCCTTGGCGGCGTCCTTCACCGGCATCGTGACCGAATAGCCCTTGGCCGGGTAGATCGGCAGCCGGATGCCCAGCGGCGCGGCATGGACCGGACTGAGCGCGCCCAGGGCCAGCACATAGGCGTCGCCGCGGATGCGCCGGAAGCGGCCCTCGCCGTCGGTCGCCTCGACGTGGTCGATGCGGCCGCCGGCTTCGCGCAGCGCGGTCACCGTGTGGCTCATCAGGAAGCGCACGCCGGCGGCCTCGCAGAGCCGGGCGAGCTCGCGCGCGAAGCGGTTGGCGTCGCCCGACTCGTCCTCGGCGGTGTAGGTGGCGCCGGCCAGCCGGGGGCGGATGGCGGCCAGGGCCGGCTCGATCCGCACCGCCTCGTCGGCCGAGATCACGCGCCGCTCGCAGCCCAGCGCGCGCATCTGCTCGGCCGGCTTGAGCGCGGCATCGAACTCCCGGGGCGTGGTGTAGAAGTGCAGGATGCCCTGGGTGCGCTGGTCATAGGCGATGCCGGTGTCGCGCCGCAGCTGCTGCAGCACGCTGCGGCTGTAGCTGCCCAGGCGCACGATCTGCTCGATGTTGCGGCGGGTGCGCGCCGGGGTGCATTCGCGCAGGAAGCGCAGGCCCCAGAGCCACTGGCCGGGGTCGGCGCGCAGGCGCAGCAGCAGCGGCGCGTCCTCCCGGCCCAGCCATTGCAGCAGCTTCAGCGGCGCGCCCGGGTTGGCCCAGGGCTCGGCATGGCTGACCGAGATCTGGCCGCCGTTGGCGAAGCTGGTTTCCGCGGCCGGCGTGGCCTGGCGGTCGATGACGGTCACCTCGTGACCGAGTTGCTGGAGGTAGTACGCCGAGGTGGCGCCGAGCAGGCCGGCGCCGAGCACGATCACTCGCATGATGAGAACCCTTTTGACAGGTAGCCCACGCGGGACGAGCCAAGAGTGCTATGAAAATAGCAGCAACCCGGCGCTGGCCGCGTGGTTGCCGCTCCCCCTGTCCCCGGTACCTGAGAGATTCGCCTGCCGCGCCCGCGGCAGGGTTGCTCCTTCGGTGGGCCTCGTGGCGAGGCCGCTCTCCAGACGGCGTTTCAGTGTGTGCAGTACGGAACCTGAGCGTGTATGGGAGTTTGCGCCTTCGGTGGGGCGCTTGGCGCGCCCGCTCTCCTGCATGGGTGGAGATTGTAGGCCAGCAGGCTCACGCCGTCGCCGATTCGTGCCAGTGCCGCAGCAGCAGCCGGCCGATGCCGCTGACCGCCAGGAAGAACAGAAAGCCCAGCAGCGTGGCGGCGATCACCTCGGCGAACAGCAGTGCGGTGTACATGCGGCCCTGCGCGAACACGATCTGCACGCCCAGGCCGCCCTGCGCGTTGCCCGAGCCGATGATGAACTCGCCCACGATGGCGCCGATCACCGACAGCCCCGCCGAGATGCGCAGCCCCGCGATGGTGTGCGGCAGCGCGCCGGGCAGGCGCAGCTTCCAGAACGCGACCCAGCGGCTGGTGTTGTGCAGCGCGAACAGCTCGGTCAGGTTGCGCGAGGTCGAGCGCAGGCCCAGCAGCGTGTTGTTGACGATGGGGAACAGCGACATGATGAAGCTGATGATCACCACCGAGAACTCGTTGTAGCCGAACCAGAGCACGATCAGCGGCGCGATCGCCACCACCGGCACGGTCTGCAGCAGCACCGCGTAGGGGTAGATGCTGCGCTCCAGCAGCCTGGACTGGCTCAGCAGCGCGGCCAGCGCGATGCCCAGCACGATCGCCATGAGGTAGCCCAGGCTGGCCTCCTGGAGGGTGGCCAGCGAGGCCAGGGCTAGGTCGCGGCCGTTCTCGGCCACCGCCGCGGCCACCTCCTGCGGCGCGGGCAGCAGGAAGCCCTTGCCCTTGTAGATGGTCTCGCTCAGGCCCCACCACAGGGCGATGGCGAGCAGCGCCACCACCAGCACCGGCAGCACGTGCTGGGCCAGCGCGGCCAGCCTGCGCGCCAGGCCTTGGGGGGGCCGGGCAGAGGAGGGGGATGCAGCGGATGGATCGG
>Ga0116227_10016782_pt1 | contig 10407 bp, 7 predicted proteins | sample S1TSphgellanicum_FD_89693 | JGI IMG/M metagenome (GOLD analysis project Ga0116227, IMG submission 89693) | Host-associated microbial communities from peat moss isolated from Minnesota, USA - S1T2_Fb - Sphagnum magellanicum MG | ecosystem: Host-associated > Plants > Peat moss > Unclassified...
CGGCACGTCCCCCGCATGCAGGCGATCGAGCGGCACAGAACGATCGCATAGTCGATAGCCATGCCGCCCGATCATGGCCGCCGATGGCCGCAAGGATAAACTCATAGCCACCAACGAAAACGGGCGCCCTTGTGGAGCGCCCGTTTTTCATTACATCAACTCGAGCTTTTAGTTCTTGGTCTTGTCGACCAGTTTGTTCTTGGCGATCCACGGCATCATTGCGCGCAGCTTGCCGCCGACTTCCTCGATCTGATGCTCGGCGCCGATGCGGCGGCGGGCTTTCAGCGTGGGCTGGCCGGCGGTGTTTTCGAGCACGAAGTCGCGCGCGAACTGGCCGGTTTGAATCTCGCTGAGGATCTTCTTCATCTCCTTCTTGGTTTCGTCAGTGACGATGCGCGGACCGCGCGTGTAGTCGCCATATTCAGCCGTGTTGGAGATGGAGTAACGCATGTTCGCCATGCCGCCTTCGTACATCAGGTCGACGATCAGCTTGAGTTCGTGCAGGCACTCGAAGTAGGCCATTTCCGGCGCGTAACCGGCTTCCACGAGGGTTTCAAAACCAGCTTGTACGAGTGCGGTGGCGCCGCCGCAGAGCACGGCCTGTTCGCCGAAAAGGTCGGTCTCGGTTTCTTCGCGGAAATTGGTTTCGATGATGCCGGCGCGACCGCCGCCGTTGGCGCTGGCATAGCTCAGTGCGATGGCCTTTGCGTGCCCGCTGGCATCCTGTTGCACAGCGATCAGACTGGGCACGCCCCCGCCCTGGGTATAGGTGCTGCGCACGGTGTGGCCAGGGCCTTTCGGCGCGATCATGATGACGTCGAGATCAGCGCGCGGTTCGATCAAGCCGAAGTGGATGTTGAAGCCGTGCGCGAATGCGAGTGCGGCGCCTTTCTTCAAATTCGGTGCGACGCTGTCTTCGTAGATTTTGCGCTGGCCTTCGTCGGGTGCGAGGATCATCACCAGGTCGGCGGCTTTGACGGCCTCGGCCACTTCGGCAACTTTGAGTCCGGCTGCTTCGGCCTTGGCCCAGGATTTGGAACTCTTGCGCAATGCGACAGTGACATTAACACCGCTATCCTTCAGGTTTTGCGCATGGGCGTGGCCCTGCGAGCCGTAGCCGAGAATGACGACCTCCTTCGATTGGATCAGCGAGAGGTCGGCGTCTTTATCGTAGTAAACGGTGATGCTCACTTGGGTACTCCGGGGTTGCGTAAAAAACTGATTAGTAGTGCTCGCGGGAAACCGGTACGGCTCAAGCTGGCAGCGCCAGCACGCCATCGCCCGATTGCAATGCGGCCGTGCCGCTACGCACCAGTTCCAGCACGCGGCCGATGGCAGAGAGTTCAGTGAGGAAGGCGTTAACCTCGGCGCCGGTGCCGGTGAGCTGCACGGTGCGGCTGCCGGCAGTTTCGTCCAGCACGGTGCCGCGATGTTTGCGCACGCAATCCACCACCTGCCGCGCGTTCTTGCTATCCACTTTCACTTTCAGCAGCAGCAGTTCGCTTTCCAGATGTTCGACCGCAGTGAGATCGACGATCTCGACGATATCCACCAGCTTGCGCGATTGCTTGATGATCTGATCGATCACCGCATCGCTGCCCATCGTCACCAGAGTCAGGCGCGAAACGGTGGCGTCGTGCGTCGGTGCAACCGTGAGCGACTCGATGTTATAGCCGCGTGCCGAGAACATGCCGGCCACCCGCGCAAGCGCACCGGCTTCGTTTTGCAACAGGATGGAAATGATGTGACGCATGAGGCGAACGCATGATTGAGCGAGTCCATCGCCGGACTCTCGGGGGCGCGAAAATAGCGGCAAAGCGTCCATCCCGCAAGTCTGTTGTAGTTTTATGCAGGCAACACTGCTGCCGCGTGGAAGCACCCGGCCCGGATATCGGGCGGGATCAGCAGGCGCTAATGCGAATCGCCCATCGTCTCGTAGCTGACGGCGGTGCTGGCCAGCCGGCCGTAGCTGGAAAGACCCGCAATGCTGCGATCGATATGCAGATGGTAACGATCGGCCAGCGCAACGCGCAGACCGGCTTCGGGATCGAGCCGCGCCCAGCGTGTTTCATTGGCCTCGCCAACACCGCTCAGAGAGTAATGCACCGACACCGGCGTAAGCGCGAAGGCGTTGCCATTGCTCTCCGCGGCTGGCCGGAAATCACCTCCGAGGCGGGGGTCCGGATTGGCGGCGATGTCGATTGGGGAGATTGCTGCGGCAGGCTGAGTGCCGTTGACGATCCAGCTGCGGCCGCCCGCGAGGGCGACGAGCGTAACGGATGCCGCGGCAGCCCAGACTCTTGGCTTCATCATCCTTGGGCTGATCGACAGGGCACGGCGGCGCGGGCGCGGCGCAGCGGCAGGCAACTGGGCTGCACGCAGGGGCAGCGGGATGACATTCGATCGAACCGGCGAATCTGCGATGGAATCTGCCGGCACATCGGCCGGCGCCATTTCACCCAGCTGCGCCATGATGCCGGCACAGAATCGATCCGGATCGAGCGTGCTGAAACGCTGCACCGGAATGCCGGCCATTGCATCGCGGACCAGACTCATTCGGCTCCATTGCTGCATCAGCGCGGGAGATGCTGCGGCATCATCCAGCAGGCTGCGCAGATCGGATGCGCTGCATTCGCCATCCAGCAATACAGAAACCAGTTCATTCGCCATGGAGTTACCCGAATCAGTATGTTACTGAGAATATTGGACTAATAACCCCAAGTAAAGAATTAAGTTCCGTAATCGACAGGTAACTTTTACCTAATGCCGGAAAGTTTTACGGGAACCGGCGCTGTCACTGCGGGTTTTCAGCTGCTATTTGCGGGCAAAGGGCGCACTGGTGAGAATAGGCGATACTTCCAACGGGACGCTCGGTGACACGATGAGTGAGAAGTGTCCCCAGTGCAGTTCACTGCTGATCTGCCGACCACCACCGCGTCTAAACTGAAATGGAATCCACCGATTGGGCGCGTCGATTGTCGTATTTGAATCGGCTGGTGCCGCTCGATCTGGGCGCACTCAACGTCATGGCCGGCTTGCGTGCGGCGTTTGCGTGCGCGGTGCCAGTGATGATTGCCGCGCTGAGTGGCCGGGATTATCTCGGCTGGATCGCCATTGCGGGATTCTGGACATCACTCTGCGACACCGGCGGCGCCTGGACTGACCGGCTCAAGGCGATGACGGCGTTCACCGCGCTTGCCACTGCCGGCTGTTTCATCGGCACGCTGCTTGAACCCTACGCGGCGCCATCGGTGGTGTTTTGCTTTTTGTGGTGCTTCGCCACCAGCTTCGCACGCATTTACGGCAACGCGGCAAGCACGGTCGGGCTACTGTTGAGCAGTGCGATTCTGGTGACCTTGGGCTTGCCGGATAGCGGCTTCGATGAAGCCGCAAAAATCGCACTGCTGACCCTCATCGGCGGCATCTGGAGCATGCTGCTGTCGTTGTTGTTGTGGCGCTTGCAGCCTTATGGTCCGGCGCGTAAGGCGGTGGCGCGCTGCTGGTCGGCGATCGCCGAATATGCCAATGCTTTGTCGCATCTTCATCGTAGCAGCGTGCACGACAGCCAGGCCTGGATCTCGCTCGCCAGCGCGCGTCGCCGTGCGGTACGCGAGGCGATTGAAGTTGCCAGTGCGGTGGCGGTGGCCACCCGTCGCACGCGCGCGGGCGCAACCCGGCAGGGGCAGGTTTTGATCGCCTTGCTGGCGGATGCGGATCAAGTCTCGGCGGCCTTGATCGGACTCAATGAAATGCTGGAAGCGGCCAGTCATTCGTCTTCGGATATCAGCGTGCGCCGCGCCATCCGCGTGGTACTGGGACGCCTGGCCGAACGCGCCGAACAGCTGGCGCAACAACTGCCGGGCAACGACAAACCTTCGCATGCTCCGCGGAATGTGGCGCAGGCCATCGATCGCCTGCAACAACGCATCAAGATCAGCAATGCCGGGCGCGGCCATGCTTACACCGTGGAATTGCTGCAACAGGTTTCGCGCTGGATCGATGCGGCATTCGATAACTTCAACCAGCCACGAACCAGCCAGACGCATCTCACCGCCATGCTCGAAGAAGCCATCGCCCGGCGCCTGCGTCTGAAGGATTTATGGATCACGGCCGCAGCCAATTTCAGCTTCCGGTCGATCGTCTTCCGGCATGCCTTGCGCCTCGCCGCAACGGCCTCGTTCGCAGTGCTGGCGGCGCGCGTGTTCGGGGTCTCGCGCGGTTATTGGATCAGCATTACTGCGATCGTCGTACTGCAACCGTACATGGCCGAAACCTGGCGCCGCAGCTTTGACCGCATTGCCGGCAGCCTGCTCGGCACGCTCATCGCGGCCTGGCTGCTGCAATTGGTCTCCACGCCGTTGCAAATGACTCTGCTGATCTTCCCGCTCTGCGTGTTTGCATTCACCTTGCGCAGCGTCAATTACGCCCTGTTCATGCTCTGCATGACGCCGCTGGTAGTGCTGATCGCAGAACTGTTCCAGACCGGCGGCATCGGCGATCCCTATCTCTCCAGCCTGCGCGCGATCGATAGTCTGTGCGGCGGACTGATCGGTTTATGCGCCGGCTTCCTGCTGTGGCCAAGCTGGGAAAAGCCGCAGCTGCCGAAGCAGATGGCCGATGCGATCCGTGCGCACCGCGATTATCTGATGGTCGTGCTCGGCAGCAATCCTGCAGCCAGAGATGAAGACATCGGCGCAGCGCGGCGGCAGACCGGCCTTACCAGCAACAACGCGGAAGCCTCACTGCAAAGGGTGCTGAGCGAACGCAGCCTGATGCGCCGGGCGGATATCGAGCCGGCACTCGTCGTACTCGCCTGCCTGCGCCGCATGGGTGGCGTCGTCGTCACCCTGAGCCTGCTGCCGCCGTTCATCGCGGGCAAGGTTGAGCACGAAAACTATGCGGACCTGCGTGAGTGGGCCAGCCAGGCTTTGACTGATCTTGCCCAATCCCTGCAAAGTCATCGCACGCCAGCAGTGCTGCCGCCGATTCCCGCCGCGTTCCGATCCACCGAAAACAGCTCACAGCAAGCGCTGAGTACAACCCCGGTCGAACAGATCATCGACAACGAACTACAGCGCCTGAGCCGCCAGCTTCAGGTGATGCACGACGCCATTGGCCGATTGGCCAGCGCGTCTTTCGAGATTACGCCGAAAGAATTCGCGGTCTGACTTACTGCGGCGGCGGGTAATACCCGGGCTGCGGATAGCCCGGCGGTGGCGCATAAGGCGGCGGCGCGTAGGCCGGTTGCTGCGGGTAGTACACCGGCGCGGGTGGCGCATAAGTGCGCGGCGCGTAACCCACGACCTGATCGCCCTTGGAATACATGCACTGCGAGTACACCATGTTGTATTGATGCTGGATCGAACGATCGTCGTGGCTCGATGAGTTGGAGCCGACATCCGCACCGACGATGCCACCGGCCGCAGCACCCACTGCAGCGCCGCGTCCGCCACCCACCGCCGCACCCAGGCCAGCGCCGAGCGCCGTGGTCAAAACCGCCTCGCCCAGCCCGCGCTGATTGGCCGCATCCGCACGGCCCGCGACTTGCTGATTCGCGTATTGCTCGCACTGAGCCTGCTCGCCCTGGAACACCTCGAACGGCTTGTTCGGCGCCGGAAACACCTGCACCGTCGGCGCCAGTGGTTGTGTCGCACAAGCCGAGAGCAACAGTGTGGAACCCAGCGCAAGGCTGGCAATCGAGCCGGAATAGAATGGTTTGTACAAGCGAATCTCCCGATGTTCGGTGTCGATCAAGGTGCTTCAAACTTTGAGCTTAATTCTGCGCCGCAATCATGAACCGCAGCTTAACCTTTGAGCGCTCTCAGGACCCAAAATTCGGCATGAGCGGGTAAACAGAAGTTAAGTTTTCAGGCAAACACAAACCAGCAAGAAGGTTGGATTATAGAATGCAGCAAGAAAGCCGGGGGAATGTTGCAGCCCCGCGGGCTGTGACTACCTGGCCTTCAGACGCTGGTTCTCGGCAACTGCTGCCGTAATCAGAGCCTTGAATGCCTCGGCATCCGGTAACTCTCCCTCGCGGATGTCGATGGCCCGGCGTGTGCCGTTGATGGGCGATCCGCCGGCTGGGGTCGAGCAATCTGCCGACTTTGATTGGGCCATTCGCAATCTTTGACCGGCAACTCATCGGATTCAATCGTGCTATCTGGCAGCGGTGAAAGCCGTGTCTGCCCTAAACACTGCCCGCAGGCATCCGCCCGACGCCTGCAAGTATCCGCTAGCCTTTGCCCTTAGCCCGGCTTTGCCGCGGCGGCCAATGCGGCATTGAAAGTTTTGCTCGGGCGCATGATGGCTTCGACCTTGTGGGTGTCGGCCAGATAGTAGCCGCCGATATCGACCGGCTTGCCCTGCACGTCCGAGAGTTCGCCGATGATGGTTTTCTCGTTCTCGCTGAGGGTTTTCGCCAGGGTGGCGAAGCGTTGCCGCAGGGCTTTGTCTTCGGTTTGTGCGGCGAGTTCCTGCGCCCAGTACAGGGCGAGATAGAACTGGCTGCCGCGATTATCCAGCTGCCCTGTCTTGGGTGACGGGTTCTTGTTGTTATCGAGCAGTTTGCCGGTGGCGGCGTCGAGCGTTTTGGCGAGAATCTTGGCCTGCGGGTTGCCGGTTTTGAGGCCGAGGTCTTCGAGGCTTACGGCAAGTGCGAGGAATTCGCCGAGGGAATCCCAGCGCAGATGGTTTTCCTCGACCAGTTGCTTCACATGCTTGGGCGCGGAACCGCCGGCGCCGGTTTCGTACATGCCGCCGCCGGCCATGAGCGGCACGATGGAGAGCATCTTGGCGCTGGTACCGAGCTCCATGATGGGGAACAGATCGGTGAGGTAATCCCGCAGGATATTGCCGGTGACGGAGATGGTGTCCAGCCCGCGGATCGCTCGCTCCAGCGTGTAACGCATGGCACGCACCTGGGACATGATCTGGATATCCAGCCCTTTGGTGTCGTGATCCTTGAGATAGGCTTGCACCTTGCGGATGAGTTCGGCTTCGTGCGGGCGGTATGGATCGAGCCAGAACACGGCCGGCATGCCGGAGTTGCGCGCGCGGGTCACCGCCAGCTTCACCCAGTCGCGGATCGGGGCATCCTTCACCTGGCACATGCGCCAGATGTCGCCGGCTTCGACATGCTGGGACAACAACACTTCACCGCTGGCGAGATCGACGATATTGGCCACACCGTCTTCGGCGATCTCGAAGGTCTTGTCGTGCGAACCATATTCCTCGGCCTGCTGCGCCATCAGGCCGACGTTCGGTACGGTGCCCATCGTGACCGGATCGAAATTGCCATTCGTCTTGCAGAAGTTGATCATCTCCTGATAGATGCGCGCAAACGTGGACTCCGGAATCACCGCCTTGGTGTCCTTGGGCTTGCCGTCCGCACCCCACATCTTGCCGCCGAGGCGGATCATCGCGGGCATGGAGGCATCCACGATCACGTCGTTAGGCGCATGCAGGTTGGAGATGCCCTTGGCCGAATCGACCATCGCCAGTTCGGGCCGGTGTTCGTGGCAGGCGTGCAGGTCGCGGATGATTTCCTCGCGCTGCGAAGTCGGCAGGGTTTCCAGCTTGTCGTACAGATTCACCAGACCATTGTTGACGTTCACGCCGAGCTGGTCGAACAGCTTGCCGTGCTTCTCGAACGCCTCGCGGTAGAAGATGCGCACGGCGTGACCGAACACGATCGGATGCGAGACCTTCATCATCGTCGCCTTCACATGCAGCGAGAACATCACACCGGTCTTGCGCGCGTCTTCCATCTGCGCTTCGTAGAACGCGCACAGGGCTTTCTTGCTCATGAACATGCTGTCGATGACTTCGCCATCGAGCAGCGAAACCTTGGGCTTGAGCACGATCGGCTTGCCGTTCTTGGGCACCAGTTCCATCTTCACGTCGCGCGCGCGATCGAGCGTCATCGACTTCTCGCCGTGATAGAAATCGCCATGCTTCATGTGCGCCACATGCGTGCGCGAAGCCATGCTCCACTCGCCCATGCTGTGCGGATGCCTGCGCGCGTAATCCTTCACCGCCTTCGGTGCGCGTCGGTCCGAATTGCCTTCGCGCAACACCGGATTCACCGCGCTGCCCAGACACTTCGAGTAGCGCTTGCGGATTTCCTTTTCCTCGTCGGTCTTCGGGTCTTCGGGGAAATTCGGAACCTTGTAACCCTTCGCTTGCAGTTCCTTGATGGCGCTGACCAGTTGATGCTGTGAGGCGCTGATGTTTGGCAGCTTGATGATGTTGGTATCCGGCAGCTGCGTCAGCCGGCCGAGTTCGGCGAGGTTGTCCGGCACGCGCTGTTCTTCGCTGAGGAAGTCGGGAAACTCGCCGAGGATGCGCGCCGCGACGGAGATGTCGCTGGTGGTCACCTGAATACCGGCAGGCTCGATGAACGCGCGGATGATCGGCAGGAACGCAAAGGTCGCAAGCAACGGCGCCTCATCGGTCAGCGTGTAGATGATGGTCGGCTGCGGTTTACTCATCGTCGATCTCCTGGATTGGGGTTGCTTCAGCCCGCGTCGTCGAATGCTGCCTCGCAACCGGATCTGGCCGGTCAGGTGCATTCACTTCTGCTTGTGGTGGGGCTATGGGTAATTTGGGTACGCGCTGCGCTCAGAACGTCTCCACAACCGGGTTCGGCGCTTTCGACAAACCCGCACAGTGGCAAAGCACCCCGCTATGTTACCCGCCCGCCCGCGTGAAGCAATCGGCGGCACGCCGGCGTGACAAAATGCATGTATGCACGATCGTCCGCGATCTGGATGTCGTCATCCCCGCGGTCTGGTAGCGTTTTCGCCGTAACGATTTCAGGCTAGCATTTGAGCGTGCAGTTAAAGGTAACCAATCGCTGCCCGCAGGCAGGGAGTATCGGGGCGCGTAGATGGCACTGACCAGGGAACAGTGGGAACAGATCGAAACCTTGCTGCCCGACGCGCTGGAGATGAATCCGGCAGAGCGGCTGCGTTTTCTTGATCGCCATTGCCCGCAGGCGCTGCGCGCCGACCTCGAATCACTGATCGCAGCCAGCGAAGCCGGAGAAGTAGTGCTCGACCGGCCCGTGGCGGTCACGGCTGCGGACGATGCCGGGCAATCCCTTGCCAACGGCATGGTGCTCGGTCATTGGCGCATCGATAGCTTGCTGGGCGCCGGCGGCATGGGCGAGGTCTATGCCGCCGAGCGGGCGGATGGCAGCTATGAGCAGCGCGTGGCGATCAAGCTGCTGAAGCGCGGGATCGATACACAGGCGGTGCTTAAACGCTTCCTGCGCGAACGCCGCATTCTGGCGCGGCTGGCGCACCCGAACATCGCGCGCCTGCTCGATGCCGGTGCCGCACCGGATGGCCGTCCCTATCTGGTGATGGAACGGGTCGATGGTCTGCCCATCGATCAGTGGTGCGATCAGCGGTGTGCGCATCAGGCCATGCCGCTGCGGCAGAAGCTGGAACTGATGTGCGCGGTCTGCGAAGCGGTTTACGCGGCACACCGCGAACAGGTCGTGCATCGAGACCTCAAGCTCTCCAACGTGCTGGTGAACCAGGCCGGCGAGGTCAAGCTGCTGGATTTCGGCGTCTCCAAGCTGACCGGCGAGGATGACCGCGACGGCACCCAGACCCTGCTCGGCAGCGCACCGCTGACGCCGGACTACGCAACACCCGAGCAACTGCTGGGGCAGCCGGTGACGCCCGCCACCGACGTTTACGCCCTCGGCCTGCTGCTATACCGGCTGCTCACCGGCGAACTGCCGCATTCACGGAAAAGCCTGACGGCGGCGCTGACGGCAGTGGGCAAGGAAGATCGCATCGCACGCCCCAGCGTCGCGCTGCGGCGCAAACCATCGACCGCCGATCCCAAGGCGCGGGCGCGCGAGCTGGACGGCGACATCGATCAGATCGTGCTCAAGGCGCTGCAACGCGACCCGGCACGGCGCTACGCCAACGCCGCCGAACTGGCCGACGACCTGCGCCGCCATCTCGATGGCCGGCCGGTGCTGGCAAGGCCGGACGCTTGGCTCTACATCGCGCGCAAGTTCATCGTCCGCAATCGGGTGCCGGTGTCGGCGGCAATGACCGCGGCGGCGGCGTTAATCGTTGGACTAACCGTCGCGCTGTGGCAGGCGCGCGTGGCACAGGCGCAGGCGCAGCGCGCCGAGCGGGTGAAAAACTTCGTCGTCTCGGTGTTCGCGGAGCAGGATCCGTTCACGCGCGGCACGCCAGAAGCGCGCACGCCGCAGCAGATGCTCGACGATGCCAAGGCGCGGCTGGATCAGGAACTCGGCGGCGAACCGGATCTGCACGCCGAATTGCTCAACGATCTCGGCGATATTCAAATGGATATCGGCGATCCGAAAGGCAGCCAGGCCTTGCTGGAGCGGGCGGTGCAGGAGCGCAGCGCGCGCTA
>Ga0116227_10016783_pt1 | contig 10406 bp, 8 predicted proteins | sample S1TSphgellanicum_FD_89693 | JGI IMG/M metagenome (GOLD analysis project Ga0116227, IMG submission 89693) | Host-associated microbial communities from peat moss isolated from Minnesota, USA - S1T2_Fb - Sphagnum magellanicum MG | ecosystem: Host-associated > Plants > Peat moss > Unclassified...
AAAGCATAGACGCGGGCATGTTCGAGGAAACGCCCGATGATCGATTTGACGCGGATATTTTCCGACAGGCCCGCGACACCAGGTCTCAGGCAGCAGATGCCGCGAACGACAAGTTCGATTTCGACACCGGCCTGGCTCGCCGCATAAAACGCATCGATAATCTCCGGATCGACCAGCGCATTGCACTTCGCCCAGATCGCTGCAGGCTTTCCTGCACGGGCGAAATTGATCTCCGCGTCGATGTGCTCGAGCAAGCGCTCCTTGAGCGAAATCGGCGAGACCGCCATGCGCTCGAGGCCCGCCGGCTCGGCATAGCCGGTTATGTAGTTGAAGATGCGCGACACATCGCGGCCGATCACCGGATCAGCGGTGAAGAAGGAAATATCTGTGTATAATTTCGCTGTCACCGGATGATAATTGCCGGTGCCGACATGGCAATAGGTGACGAGCTGCCCAGCCTCGCGGCGCACGACCATGGAAAGCTTGCCATGCGTCTTAAGCGCGATGAAGCCGAAGACCACTTGCGCGCCGGCTCGCTCGAGATCGCGCGCCCAGCGAATATTGGCCTCCTCGTCGAAGCGCGCCTTCAATTCGACGAGCGCGGTGACGGATTTGCCGGCCTCCGCCGCCTCGATCAGCGCACGCACGATCGGGCTATCGGCCGAAGTTCGATAAAGCGTCTGCTTGATGGCGACGACATTCGCGTCGCGCGCCGCCTGATTGAGGAACTGAACGACGACGTCGAACGATTCATAGGGATGATGGACGACGAGATCCTTTTGCCGAATGGCGAGAAAACAGTCGCCGCCATTGTCGCGCACGCGTTCTGGAAAGCGCGGATTATAGGGCTTGAATTTCAGATCCGGCCGATCGAGGCTGACGAGCTCGGAAAGCTCGTTGAGCGCAAGCATGCCGTCGAGAACGAAAACCTCGTCTTGCACCACGTCGAGCTCTTCGGCGACGAAGCTGCGTAGCTCTTCCGGCATCAGACTGTCGACCTCGAGGCGGATGACGGAACCGCGACGCCGGCGCTTGAGCGCGCTTTCGAAGAGCAGCACGAGATCTTCCGCCTCCTCCTCGACTTCGAGATCGCTGTCGCGGATCACCCGGAAGAGGCCGAGGCCGCGCACGAGATAGCCGGGGAAGAGGCTCTGCGTGAACATGCCGACCAGCGTCTCTAGCGCGATGAAGCGCTGGCCGGATTCACCGCGCACGTCGGGCAAGCGGATGAAGCGCTCGATCTTCGCCGGCATGCGGATCAGCGCCTTCAGATATTTCGCATCGCCCGGCCGCACCAGTTCGAGCGCGATGGAGAAACCGAGATTGGGAATGAATGGGAAGGGATGCGCGGGATCGACGGCGAGCGGCGTCAGCACCGGAAAAATATAGGCGAGAAAATGCTGTTCCAGCCAGCTCGCGTCGCTTTTGGACAAGTCGGCCGGCTCGACGAGCACGAGGCCCGCGGACTTCAGCTCCTGGCGCAATTCACGCCAGCGGCGTTGCTGCTCGGCGGCGAGCAGGCTCACGCGCTCGCGGATCTTCGAAAGTTGCTCGGGCGGCGACATGCCGTCTTGGGAGGGCGTGCTGACGCCCGCGCGTACCTGACCGCGCAAGCCGGCGACGCGCACCATGAAGAATTCGTCGAGATTGTCCGCAGAGATGGAAAGAAAGCGTAGCTGCTCGAGCAGCGGATGGTTACGGTTCGAGGCTTCCTGCAGGACGCGGCGGTTGAATTCGAGCCAGGAAAGCTCACGATTGATGAACCGCTGCGGCGAGCGGGCGAGTTCCGCCGGCCGGTCGGCAATATCCCCCAATCCCTCCATGACGGGAATCGAGGCGGCAGGCCCGCATGCGACCGCAAGCTCTCCCGGCGTGGGCTCGTGCGCATCGGCCTTCGAGGCCGAGACCGGCGTCTCGCGGTGCCTCTGGCGTTCTGTTTGAGCCTTCACCGACCTCTCCTCATGCTATTCCCACCATTGAGCACTCTTTCAACCCGAAAGTCTTTCATTTTTGCTGAAGATGCATGTCGTGACTTCGCGGGACGCTCGAAACTCCGTTGAATTCGTGACGAATAGATGACGCGGGCCGAAGCTACGCACGCTTCGCTTTGCCCTTCCCGGCAGCCACACGCGGTAGCTCCGGCGATGCGAAGATTGCTGCCGGCAGCGGCCGGTCGACGATGTCGCGCATCGCGAAGCTCGATTGAATACGCGCGACCCGCGGCAACCGCGACAATTGGGTTTTATGAATCTGCTCGAAATCCGCAATGTCGCGGCACAGCACGATCAGGAGGTAGTCGTCATTGCCCGACATCAGATGGCAACGCAACACCGACGGGCTCTGCGCGACCGCACGCTCGAAAGCCTGAAACGCTTCTTCGCTCTGGCTGTCGAGCGTAATCCGGACGAGCACGGTCACATCGTAGCCGAGACGCTTATGATCGATCGCCGCATGATAGCCGCGCAGGAGCCCGCTCTCCTCGAGCGCTTTCAGCCGGCGCGCGCAAGCCGTGCTCGAGAGCCCAACCCGCGGCGCGAGATCGACGATGCTGATTCGGGCATCGCCCACGAGCGCGGCGAGGATCGCGCGATCGAAGCGGTCAAGTTCCATCTGTGTTTGGTTTCCTGCGATAAATACTTTAAATTCGACGTTTTTCACCGTTATATGACAATAACTAGCTTCTTTCGTTGAGAATCTCAAGATGTAGTGCGGTATAATCCCTATCAGCCTTGAACACGCGGAGAGAGCCATGCTGGTCGGTGTGCCGAAAGAGATCAAAGTGCACGAATATCGCGTCGGCCTCACCCCCGATGCGGTGCGCGAATATGCAGCCGCGGGTCATCAAATTCTGATCGAGACCGAGGCCGGCGCCGGCATCGGCGCGGGCGATCAAGCCTATATCGCGGCGGGTGCCGCAATCGTGAAAACGGCCGCTGAGATCTTCGCCAAAGCCGAGATGATCGTGAAGGTGAAGGAGCCGCAGCCTTCAGAATGGGTGCAGCTACGCGAGCGCCAGATCCTGTTCACCTATTTGCACCTTGCGCCCGATCCGGCGCAGGCGAAAGGCCTTCTTGCTTCGGGTTGCACGGCGATCGCCTATGAGACGGTCGTCGGGCCCGATGGCGTGAGCCTCCCGCTGCTGGCGCCGATGAGCGAGGTCGCCGGCCGTCTCGCGATCGAAGCGGCGGGCACGGCCTTGCAAAAGCATATGGGCGGGCGCGGCGTGCTGATTGGCGGCGTGCCCGGCGTGTCTCCCGCGCGTATCGCCATTCTCGGCGGCGGCACCGTCGGCACACAGGCGGCGCGCATGGCCGCAGGCCTCGGCGCCGACGTCAGCATCCTCGATCGTTCGCTGACGCGGCTACGGCAGCTCGACGATCTGTTTCAGGGCCGGGTACGCACCCGTTTCGTGACGGCGAGCGCGATCGAGGACGAAGTCTTTGCCGCCGACGCGGTGATCGGCGCGGTGCTCGTGCCCGGCGCGAGCGCGCCGAAGCTCGTCACAAGGGCCATGCTCGCTTCCATGAAGCCCGGCGCGGTGCTCGTCGATGTCGCGATCGATCAAGGTGGCTGCTTCGAGACATCGCGCGCGACGACCCATGCGGAGCCGACTTATACGGTGGACGGCATCGTGCATTACTGCGTGGCGAATATGCCGGGCGCCGTCCCTTCGACCTCGAGCCATGCGCTGAACAACGCGACGTTGCCCTACGGGCTCGCGCTCGCTGCCGGCGGGACGGCTGCGATCCTGGAAAATCCGGGGCTGCGTGCCGGCCTCAACGTGCATCGCGGCCAGATCACCCATGCGGCGGTGGCGGCGAGCCTCGGTCTCACTGTCGCAGCGCCCGAGACCGCGCTGGCCGCATGAACTCATAATGACGTCTCAAGGCCTTGGCTCGGATTGCCAAGGCCGCGAGACCCGTTCATGCGCCATCGTTTGCTGGCGGCGCGCTGTAACCCGGCGCGCGGATCCTCAACCCGGAAAATCGCCTTCGAAGCAGAATTGCGCCTGGGGGTTGCGCGAATTCGGCACCTCGCGGGCCTGCAAAGCTTCCGGCAGGATCGATTTGTCGCCTTGCTTGCCGATCGCAAACGCCATTTCGACGCGGTAATCGTCCTCAGGAACCTTCAGCTCGGTGGCGGTCTTCGCGAGGTCGATGCCCACCATGGCATGCGTGATGAAGCCAGAGCGCGCCCCTTGCAGCGCGAGATAGCTCCAGGCGGCACCCGCATCGAGCGAGTGGCTATGCGAAGGAACCCATTTATCGGCGCCGGGCGGCAGCATGGTTTTTTTCGAGAGCAGCACGACGATCGCCGCGGCGTTTTTCGCCCAGCCTTGGTTGAATTCGTTGAGCAAGCCTAAAAACTTCGGCCAGTTCGGGGTATCGCGCCTTGCATAGAGAAAGCGCCAGGGCTGCGAATTATAAGATGACGGCGCCCAGCGCGCCGCTTCGAAAAGCACGTGCAGATCGGCGTCTGAGATCGGTTCGCCGTTAAAGGCGCGCGGCGACCACCGCTCGAGGAAAATCGGGTCGATCTTATGGTCGGCGGTGCGGGAATTCACGGTCAGCATCGGCTCGGTCCTTGCGTGCTTGCGGCGCAGCGGTGCGCTGTCGCCGAAATTTGGAGCATTCTACGCGAAGGCGCGTGTTTCGCGCTAAGAGTGAAGCTCCAACTTTTCAAGTTTGTTGGGCAGCACCTATAAAGCTTTGCCGAGGGACTGAGAAGACGACGCGCGTCTGTCGATAGACGATGACATTATCGCGCGCGCGACATCTGGTCGAAAACGCCGCCTTCGGCGAAATGCGTCGCCTGCGCCTTGCTCCACCCGCCGAATGCATCGTCGACGGTGACGAGCTCGATTTTTTTGAACCGCGCCAGATCCTCCGGTGCCGCCGCTTGCGGATCGACAGGCCGGTAGAAATTCTTGGCCATGATCGCTTGCGCCGCCGGCGTATAGAGAAAGGCGAGATAGGCTTGCGCAAGCTCCCGTGTTCCATTCGCATCGACATTCGCATCGACGAGCGAGACAGGAGGCTCCGCCAGGATCGAGAGAGACGGCCAGAGGATTTCGAACTTGTCCTTGCCGAATTCCTCGCTGGCGAGAAACGCGTCATTCTCCCATGCGATGAGCACATCGCCCTGTCCGCGTTGCGCGAAGCTGATCGTCGAGCCACGGGCTCCCGTATCCAGCATCGCCACATTGCGATAGATCGCGGCGACGAATTCCTTCGCCTTGTCTTGATCATTGCCGAATTTTTTCTGCGCATAGGCCCAGGCCGCGAGGTAATTCCAGCGCGCGCCCCCCGACGTCTTGGGGTTCGGCGTCACCACCGCGATTCCCGGCTTGGCGAGGTCGTCCCAATCCTTGATCCCCTTCGGATTGCCCTTGCGGACCAGGAAGACGATAGTCGAGGTATAAGGCGTCGAATGATGCGGCAGGCGGCTCTGCCAATCCGCCGGAATTTTGTGGCTTCGGGCGGCGATCGCGTCGATATCGGCGGCGAGCGCCAAGGTCACGACATCGGCATTGAGGCCCTCGATCACCGCGCGCGCTTGCGCCCCGGAACCGCCATGCGAGCTGCGCACGGTCACCGCTCCACCATGCTGCGCCTGCCAGGTCGCGGCAAAAGCGGCATTGATCGCGCGATAAAGCTCGCGGGTCGGATCGTAGGATACATTCAGCAGCGTCGATGCCGCGCGCGCCCCGGGTACGCCCGTAAACCCAAGCAGTATCAAGGATATGGTCAGGTAAACGCGGGATAGGCGCGGCAATGTGGAACTCCGTAAACTACCGCACTAATTCTGTGGACTAAATAATAAATGTCAATCGCCGCGGCGTCGAGGCGCTTCGGTGGCCGTCTCGCAGCGGAGCGGACCGCGCCAGCGGGCATAACGCCATGGACGCGACCACCGGCTACCGGCCGGCAACGCATCCGGCACCGGATCGTATCCTGCCGTGCCCCAGGGATGACAGCGGCAGAGACGCCCTGCCCCCATCCAGCCGCCAGCCCAGAAGCCGTGGCGCGCCATCGCCTCATCCATGAAAGCCGAACATGTCGGCATGTGCCGACATTGGCGGCCCGTCAAGGCCGAGAAGCTGAGTTGATACAGTCTGATCAGCAGTCGGGCCGCGGCGCGGGGAAGCCCTGCGACGTGCATCGAGACATTCGGCATGGATGCTTCGCCTCCAAAGATCGGACACGCAAAGATCGGACGCGCAAAGATCGGACGCGACTGTGATAAATATGCACTCGTAGATCGATACAATGCGGCTCATATTAACCTTTCACCGAATCGGTAGGCTTGGGGTTCCGTTGTGCATCGTTCGACATCTGCCATCCTGCTTTCGGTGCTGCTCGCTACGGCGGCCTCTTCGAGTTTCGCAGCGGATCTTGCCGCAACGCCAGCGCCGCTGCCGGTGCCCGAAGGATGGCTCGTAGAAATTGGAGCCGGACCGGAAGTCTCGCCGTCGTTTCCCGGCGCGAAAACCTATCGAGTCCTGCCGACAGGCAACGTCGCTTGGCATCGCGCTGGCACCCCTGAACCTTTCGCGTCGCCCGATGACGGCTTCGGCATCGGCCTCCTCGATCTCGGCTGGCTTCAGGCGGGTCCTGTGGCCCGCTTCGTGGCGCAGCGCGGCTTGAGCAACGGCAACGGCAATTTCGTCGGTCTCCACAATGTCGGATGGACCGGCGAGATCGGCGGCTTCGCTCAGGTCTGGCTCTGGCCAGAGCATCTGCGCATTCGCAGCGAAGTCCGCCAAGCCGTGAACGGCCATAAAGGCCTCGACGGCAATCTCCAGATCGACCTCGTGCAGGCTTTCGGGCCCGCCTTGTTTTCGATCGGTCCGCGCATGGCTTTCGGCAACTCGACTTACATGAATGCCTATTTTTCCGTGTCGCCCGCAGAAGCAGCGGTGAACGGCCTCGTCACGCCCTACACCGCTTCGGGCGGCATCACCTCGGTCGGCGCCTTCGCCTCGGTCAAATATCATTTCACGCCGGCTTGGAGCGCGACGCTCTTCGGCGGGTATGACCGGCTCGTCAATTCCGCCGGCGCAAGCCCCATTCCCAACAGGCTCGGCTCGGTCAATCAGTTCACCGCGGGCCTGACTTTGAATTATGCGTTCAGTCTCGCGAGCCTCGGCCTGGGGTTCTGAACGCTGCACGCGCGAGCATCCCGCCTTCGAATGGCATCTGCTCAGATCGTATGATCATCGATATCTATACGCATCTGGCGCCATCGAGCTTCCTGCAGCGCATGTCGGAGCTTTCGTCGAAATACGGCAATATCGTCAACCGGCTGATGGCCATCCGCCCGCTTTACGATCTCGACGCGCGTTTCAAGACGATGGATGCGGTTGAGGATTATCGTCAGGTCATCTCCCTACCCCATCCGACGCTCGAGGAAGTGTCGACGCCCGAGATGGGCCAGAGCATGGCCCGCATCGCGAACGACGAAATGGCCTCGCTTTGTGCCGCACATCCGCAGCGTTTTCCGAAATTCGTCGCCGGCGTCTCGCTGGTCGATGTCGAAAGCGCGATCGAGGAAGCCAAGCGCGCCATTGGCACGCTGGGCGCGGCCGGCGTGCAGATTTATACGAGCATAGAAGGGCAGCCGCTCGACGCGCCGCGTTTTCAGCCTTTCTTCGCAGCGATGGCGGAGTTGGATCGGCCGATCTGGCTGCATCCTGTCCGCAATGCCGACATGCCGGATTATCCAGCCGAGACGAAATCTCGCTACGAGATGTGGTGGTGCTTCGGTTGGCCCTATGACACCTCCGTCGCGATGACGCGGCTCGTGCTCAGCGGGCTGTTCGACCGGCACCCCAATCTCGACATCATCACGCATCATCTCGGCGGCATGATTCCTTATTACGACGGGCGCGTCGGGCCGGGTCTCGAAGTCTTGGGCGCACGCACGGCGGATGAGGATTACTCCCAGGTCCTTCCCGCGCTGAAGCGGCCGCATCTCGATTATTTTCATCTCTTCTATGCCGATACGGCGCTCTTCGGCGCGGCTGGAGGGCTTCGCTGCGGCCTAGATTTCTTCGGCCTCGACAAAGTCGTGTTCGCGACCGACGCGCCGCTCGGGCCGATCGCCAAGACGGTCGCCGCTCTCGACACCCTCGGCCTCGATGCGCCATCGCGAAAGCGGATCATGCATGACAACGCGGCGCGGCTTTTGCGCCTCGACGCCTGAGCGCCGCACGCGAGAGCATCACAATCGCGATCAGCTAATTAGCTTCGCTCTCCTCCGCACCGAGCGCCGCGAGCATTTCGCTTGCCATGGCGCGCGTGATGCGGCGGCCACGGGCCAAGGCTTCGGTGTCGAGCGCCGCGACGAGCCTGCGGGCAGCATCGAGCGAGCGGTCGAGATGGAGCGCCAGAAGGTCGACCACGCTCGTATCGACGACGAGCTGGCGGTCGACGAGAAGCTTGACTAGCACGGCGCGCATCAACGAGTCGTCCGGCGCCGCGAGCGCAATATTCGGCGCGAGCCGCAAACGCGAAAGAAGGTCTGCCGTTACGAGCCCCCAGAAAGCCGGCGGTCGCCGCGCTGTGATAAGAACGGGGACACCGCTTTCACGGGCCAAATTGAGGAGATGAAAGAGCGACGCCTCGCGCATCGTACTGCGATCGGCATCCTCGATTGCCAGGGCCGCGTGGCGCAGAAAAACTTCCGGTGCGCTCGCCTCGATCATCGCGGCGGATAGGATGCACGCCTTGCTCCGCTCCGCCCAGATCGCGGCGAGATGGCTCTTGCCGCTACCGCTCGGCCCAGACAGCACAAGCACGACGTCCGGCCAATTGGGCCAGGCTTCAATTGCGGTATAAGCGGCCTCGTTGGAGGCCGAGATCAGAAAATTTTCAGCGCCGTAGCATGGGTCCGGGGCGAGATCGAGCACGAGCTGGCGGGCAGTCTTCGTTTCATCGCTCGCACCTTTGCCGCGCTCGCCCACATCAATGATCCTTGTCGGCGCCGGTGAAAATTTCGATCTGCACGGAGGCGCGGCCAGTCACTGCCTCCGGCTGCGACAGGCTGCGATAGAGCTTGCTGTCCAGATACCGGCGGACCGCGAAACGCAGGATCACGCCGAAGGCGGCGGCGAACGGCACTGCGACGATAAGCCCGGTGAACCCGAAGAGGCTACCGAACGCCAACAGCGCAAAGATGAGCCACACCGGGTGCAGCCCGACCTTGCCGCCCACGAGCTTCGGCGACAAAATATTCCCTTCCATGAATTGGCCGGAGAGGACAACGGCGAGCGACCAGAGCAAGAGGCTCCATTGCGGCCAACCCTGGACGAGCGCGACGACTGCGGAAAGGACGAGCGCCGTGAGCGAGCCGACATAGGGGATGAAGCTCAAGACTCCGGCCGACAATCCAATCAACAGACCGAAATTCAGCCCGACAAGCGACAAGCCGACGCCGTACCAGGCGCCGAGAAAGATGCAGACGAGCGATTGGCCCCGCAGGAAGCCGGCCATCGCGGCATCGATCTCGCGGGCGAGCGCACGCACGGTGCCGCGGTGGGCGAGCGGCACCAGGCTATCGACGGCGGCAACCATTTTATCCCAGTCGAGTAGCATGTAGAAGGCGACGACTGGGGTCACCACGAGCAGCGAAAAAACGCTGATGAGCGCCGTTCCGCCGCTCCAGAGCGAAGTGAGAAAGGCGACGGCCCATTGCGCCGCCTGACCCACGAGATCGCCGCCGGGCGGCCGCAGCGAAGGGGCGCCCCCGCTGCCAAAGCCGAGCTTCTCAAAAATAGGGTTGCCTGCGGCTTCGGAAAGCTGATCGCCGAGACGAGCGATCAGGACTTGCAGCTTGCTGGCCGTCTCGGGCAGCGACTGGATGAAGCCCGCGAGCTGACGTCCGAGGACCGGCACGATGAGCACGAGGCCGAGGCCGACGATGACGAGAAAGACCGCGAGGATCAAAAGCGTCGCGCCGAGCCGGTTGAGGCCGGCCCGCTCGAGCCGGTCGGCAACGGGATCAAGAAGATAGCCGAGCGCCAACGCGACGGCGAACGGCAAGAGGACGCCGCTGAAAAGCCAGAGGAGAAGGATGAGAAGCGCGAAAGCGCCGATCCAGAAACCGATTTGCCACTCGACCCGCATCGCAGTCTCCAACGGTCAGAGCACGTTCCGGAAAATTGGAAAGACTTTCCGATGAGACCGTGCGCTTAGCCTTCCCCTTGTCACGCGAAGGTGGCCCATAGGGCGCGCTTCCCGCACCCGTTGCTTTATCAACGCCCGGCTGCAAGCCGGGCTATGGCTGCGTCGGCGCCGATGACGGGTGGGAGTCAGGTGGCCACGCCTATATCCCCATGTGCCGGATCCACTGCGCCAGATAGGCGCCCATCGAGGCGACCGTCAATGCAGTGACGAGATAAATGG
>Ga0116227_10016784_pt1 | contig 10406 bp, 8 predicted proteins | sample S1TSphgellanicum_FD_89693 | JGI IMG/M metagenome (GOLD analysis project Ga0116227, IMG submission 89693) | Host-associated microbial communities from peat moss isolated from Minnesota, USA - S1T2_Fb - Sphagnum magellanicum MG | ecosystem: Host-associated > Plants > Peat moss > Unclassified...
GAGGCCCGCCGCCGCCAAGGCCGGTGCGATCAATTCCAGATGACCGAACAAGTCTTCGATCTGCGCGTGCGGAGCGTTGCGGAAGATTGTCTTCTCGAAAATCTTGATGATGACTTCACCGACGATTCCCGTGACCGCGGTGGCCAGCACCACGCGTCCTACGGCATTCCAAAAAACCCCGGTGTTGCGGAAGTAGGCGTCGCGCCAGCGCTGCCAAAAATACACGATGACCGCAAACATGGTGCCGGTGTGCAGCATGACGAGCAGCAACGTCATGGGCGGCGAGGATGGGTCGAGCGACAGCAGCTTCTCGGTGACGACCACGTGCGCCGAACTCGATACCGGCAAAAGTTCGGCAAGACCTTGCACGATGGCAAGAATGATAACGTTGAAAAATGTCATGTGCGCATTGTAGTTGCGCTGCGGCGGATTGTCCCGGCAGCGTGCCGCCGCGGGCTATCGTGGTTGGGCGGCGCGGGATTGGCGGCCGACTGCTCCGCGGCCGCGCCGTACAGCATCAAGCCGAACACGGGACCGGCTGAGACCCCGGCTTCAGGCTCGAATCTGATGCGTACCGTCGGCTTGCCCTCGGTAAGCCCCGCAGGAATGGCATACTCACGAGTGAAAAAATCCATCGGGCCATCGCCGTTCAGTACCTCGCGGGCCACCGCCACGCCGTCGACCAGAATGCTGAAACGACGGTCGCGCTCCTCGCCCCAATAGGTGGCTTGCAGCATCAGCGGACCTCCTGCAGTTTTTGCCGTGAATTCGAAATAACCGCCGGCGCGGGCGTCTCGGCCGGGCCGGCCGCGGTACACCACCGCATTGGAGATCCTGGACTGCAGCAGATGATCGCTCTCGGCCTTCGCATCGCCTAGATCCACCACATCGGCGGCCCGCGCGCGCTGCTGTTGCCGCTGCAGTTGGGCGGCCTGGTGCGCCGCCTGCTCTTGCTGCCACCCCGCTTCGGTGTAGCGTCGGAAGTACACGGCTGTATTGCGCTCATGCTGAAAGGCAAAGGGCCGCAGCGTGAGGTCGGCCGGGCGCGCCACAGCTTCGGTGCGGAACACCGCGGGTTCCGAGGTAGGCACGATACCGCGCGGCAGATCCGTGCCAACGAGTGCGGGTGCTTCTCCGCGCCAGGCTTCAGTCGCCGATCCCAAGTCGGCGGCGAGCACCATGGGGCCGAGCAGCATGGCGACGGTATCTGGGTCATCCGCGGTGGCTTCGATACGCAGGCCGCGCGGCAGCGCGAGCCGTATGACATCGCCGCTCTTCCAGATGCGGCGCAGGCGAAGATAGCCGTCGCTCGGCTGCGAGCGAATGTGCGCGCCGTTGATGCTGGCGCTCGGACTTTCGCACCACGACGGAATGCGCAGCAAAATGTCGGATGCCATGCCGCCCTCCGCCCGGGTCACGCTCAGGGCAATGTCGTCGCTGAAGGGGTAATCGGTCTCCAGCTTGAGACCAAAGCCCCGTTCGGACAAGTTCAGTGTCGCGGGAATGTACAGATTGACGATGAGATCGCGTCCGCGGGTCCAAAAAATGGAATCGCCGTGTTTGGCGTGACTCTCCATGCCCGTACCGACGCAACACCAGAAGTCGTCGAACGGCGTCGAGTACTCGCGATGGGTGCCGGACATCAGCGGCACCATGTAGGCGAACATGCCGGTTGCGGGATTTTGCTGCGCGAGGATGTGATTGAGATGGGTCCTCTCGTAGTAATCGAAATAGCTCGCGTGGGGCATCGCCGCGTAGAGATGCCGCGTCAGCTTCAGCATGTTGTAGCTGTTGCAGGATTCGCAGGTTTGTTCGGTGATGTGGCGGGCGATCGAGCGCCTGGCCTGGAAGTATTCGCGATCGGCGTTGCCGCCGATGACATAGCTGTAGTCCCGGGTGACGCTTGCCCAAAAAAATTCTGCCGCCTCGAGGTGCCGCGGTTCGCCGGTGATTTCATGCAGCCTGGCCAGCCCGATGAGCTTGGGGATTTGAGTATTGGCGTGAATGTACGCCAGGCAGTCCTCGCCGCGGCTCAAGGGCTGCAGAATCTTGCGATGATAGATGCGCTCCGACAGGTCCAGCCAACGGCGGTTGCCGGTGCGCGCGTACAGTTCGGCGAAGCTTTCATTGAGGCCGCCGTGCTCGCAGTCGAGCATGCGCTGGACCTGTGCGTCGTCGAGCGAGTCGAACACGACGCCGACGAATCCGCCAAGCTTCTGCGCGATGACGATGGCACGCTGCTCGCCGCAGTAGCGATCGGCCTCGAGCAGTCCGGCCAGCAGCTTGTGCCAGCTATACAGCGGCACCCAGCAGCCATTGAGATCGAAATTTCGGGCGCGGATGTCGCCGCGGCGAACTTCCTCGAATACCAGGCGTCCGGGCTCGATGGCGTCCCCGCGACGCCGCGTGAAGCCCGCGACGAACCCATCGGCGCTCTGCGCCTGGCAGAGGTTGAGTTCATCGACGATGTAGCCGACCCGGCGCCGGCACTCCTCGTCGCCGGTCTGGGCGTACATCAACGACAGCGCCGACAAATAGTGGCCCAGCGTGTGGCCGCCGATGGTGTCGCTCTCCCAGCCGCCGTAGACCTCGCCTTTAGGGTCGAGTCCCGCCTGGCTACGGAAATTGTGCAGCAGCCGGTCCGGCTCGATGCGCTTCAGATACGCGAGATTGGCGTTCACGGCCGCGAGATACGCTGAAGGCAGCAACCGCACCGCGCCCAGCGGCGCGGGCGACACGGCCGGCGGCTTGGGGTCCGGGCGCGCGGTGGACGAGCGCGCTGCAATGAGCAGCGCGGCCGAGGCCGATCCCTGCAGTAGACGTCGGCGATTCAAAGAAGCCGGTCGGACATCATCGGATTTACGCATGTGCGTCCGTAGTATGACCGGCTGAGCGGGAGCGGCAACTCCGCCTGGCAAAGGTTGCGCCATGCGGCGAGACATAACGCCATGCAGAGCCAGCAAACCTGGATTTCCTGTTAGACTCGATGAGATATTCCTGGGAGAAAACCGTTGGCGAACAGATCCACGGAGGATGTGTGTTAAGAGCCGAAACCATCAAAAGTCAACACGCGGATCTTTTCACCTTCGTTCAGGGCGACCTCGAGGCGACCGCGACGATCTGCCATCGTCCGGAGGAAACCTGTGCCGAGAGTCTCGTCTACCTCAGCAACCGCAAGCAACTCGACGCCGTTGCGTCCAATGATGCGGCAATCTTGATCTTGCACGAGGACTTGCTCCCTGGCCTCAACGACGGCCAGGAATTACGCGGCTGCCTGTTCTCGGTGCCGGCGATTCCCCCCGCGATGGCGGCGCTGCTCAAGTATTTCGATCGAAAGGCCGAGCGCTTCACGCAATGGGGCGAGCGCCATCCGACGGCCGTGGTGCATGACAGCGCCACGATCGGCAACAACGTCATGCTGGGCCCGTTCTGCGTCATCGGAGCGGACAGCATCATCGGCGACGGCTGTCTCATAGGCAGTCATACGGTGATCGAGAACCGGGTGAAGATAGGCGCGAACACCATTCTGCACCCGCATGTCTTCATAGGTTCCGCCTGCGAAGTCGGCAGCAACTGCGAGATTCACCCGCACACGAGCATCGGCAGCGACGGCTTCGGCTACGCCATCGACGCACGCGGCAAGCCCCGGAAAATATCGCAGCTCGGCAACGTGGTCATCGGCGACGATGTGGAAATCGGCAGCAACTGCGCCATCGACCGCGCAACGTTGACTTCGACGCACATTCGATCCGGCGCAAAGCTCGACAACATCTGCCACATCGCTCACAACTGCGATCTCGGCGAGGACGGCTTGTATACCGCAGGCTTCATGATGGCCGGCTCGACCACCATCGGCCGCCGCTTCATGACGGGCGGCAACAGCGTGGTGTCGGCGCATTTGACCATTGCCGACGATGTTTCCCTGCAGGGCAGATCCAACGTCACGAAGAGCATCGGCCGTGCGGGCGCCTACGGCGGGTATCCATTGCAGCCGCTGCAAGATGCGCTGCGCACCGCGGTCAACATCGGTCATCTCAGCAAGATGCGCCGCGATCTCAAGAAAGTCATGAGCCATCTGAAGCTGTCGAGCGAAGAACCGGGTTGCTAGCAGGCGACCGGCGCAGACTGCGACCCATGAAAATTGCAGCCGTCTCGGATATCCACGGCAATCTGTCGGCGCTCGATGCCGTACTCGCCGACATCGGCAGGCGCGGCGTCGACCTCATCGTCAATCTCGGCGACATACTTTCCGGTCCATTGCTGCCGCGCGAGACCGCGGATCGCCTGATGGCGCTCGAATTTCCGACGATCAGCGGCAATCATGAGCGTCAGGTGTTGTGCATGGACCCCAATGACATGGGCGCGTCCGATCGCTACGCCTGCGATGTGATCACACCGGCACAGCGCGCCTGGCTGCGTGCGCTGCCGCCGGTCATGGAGCCGGCCGCCGACGTATTCATGTGTCACGCCACACCGCAAAATGATGTGGATTGCTATCTCGAGGACATCGTCGACGGCGAGTTGCGGCCGGCGCCGCTGCGCGCCATCGAAGAGCGAACCGGCCGGTGCGATGCTGCGCTGATTTTGTGCGGCCACTCGCATATTCCGCGCTTGGTGCAACTGCATTCCGGTCAGATCATCGTGAATCCTGGCAGCGTCGGTATTCAAGCCTACGAAGGCCATCATCCTGGTCCGCATACGGTCGAAGTTGGATCGCCGCATGGCCGTTATGCGATTGCGCAGCAATCGGCAGGGACATGGACAGTCGAATTCATCGCGGTTCCTTACGACTGGGATGCTGCGGCGCGGCTGGCGTTCGAGCGCGGCAGAGAAGACTGGGTGCGGGCGCTGCGGACGGGATTCGTCCGCGCAGCTTAGCCTCGAAGCGTTCACCTAAAATTTCTGCACGCTAGGTGCGATTGCGATCATTGCTGCCGTCATTGACGGTTGCAATTGTTACAAGTGCAAACCCGTATGTATTTCTGCGTCGCTGCATCCAATGCAATGCGGGCTCCGAACTGATGAGTCAGGAAAGCTTACTCACCAGGGGGAATCAGCTCATGTATCGACAAGCGAAATCAACGTGGTTGCTCGCGGGCTTGGCCGCGGCCGTCTTGCCCATCGCCGCGTTTGGCTCGAGCCACCGCGAGGCGCCATTCATTACAACTCGCCCGAAAACCGACGGCACCGACTTCTACATGTTCAATAGCTACGAAACCGGACGCACGGGATTCGTCACGCTGATCGCAAACTACCAGCCGTTCGAAAATCCTCAGGGTGGACCCAACTACTACACCATGGATCCGAATGCGCTCTACGAGATCTCCATCGACAACACCGGCAGCGGCAAGGAAGCGTTGACGTTCCAATTCCGTTTTCAAACCGCCAATAGCGGCTTGACGGTGCAGGCCGGCACCAAGGCAATCCCGGTTCCGCTGGTCAACATTGGGCCTCTCGCCAGCGCCGCGGGCGCGCCGACCTCCGCAGCGCAAAATGTGGCCGAAACTTATAGTGTGGTTCTCGTGAAGGGCGATCGCCGCACCGGCACCATCGCGGCGGTTACTGACGCCACCAGCGGCGGGATCTATTTCACGAAGCCGGTCGACAACATCGGCGCGAAGTCCATTCCCAATTACGCGGCCTACGCGGCAAACTTCGTTCACACCATCACGATACCGGGGTGCGCTACGCCGGGCCGCGTGTTCGTCGGTCAGCGCCAAGATCCGTTCGTCGTGAATCTGGGCGAGACCTTCGATTTGGTCAACATCAAATATCCCGCGACCCAACTCGCGCCCGGGGGCAACGGACGCAATCTTGCGCCCAATTCGCTCGCCGGCTACAACGTCACCTCGATTGCGCTGGAAGTGCCGGCCGGCTGCTTGGTCGCGGGCAATGATCCGGTCATCGGCGGCTGGACGACAGCGAGTCTGCGGCAAGCGACGGTACTGAACCCGAAACCGCAGAGCCCGCAAAGCGTGGCCAGCGTCGGACCCGTCGCTGGATCTGCTGCAACCGGTGCGGCGGTTCAGGGCGGCGCCTGGAGCCAGGTGTCGCGACTCGGCATGCCGCTGGTCAACGAACTCGTCATCGGTCTGCCCGACAAGGATCTCTGGAATACCTCGATGCCTTCCGGCGATGCTCAATTCGCTGATTACGTCACCAATCCCTCGCTGCCGATTTTGCTGCAGGTGTTATTCGGGTCCGCCGGAGTGGTTGCGCCCAATGTTTATCCGCGGACCGACTTGGAAGCGGCATTCTTGACGGGCATCAAAGGTTTGAACCAGCCGCTCAGCGTCACGCCGGCGGAAGAATTGCGTCTGAACACCAGCACTCCGGTAACGCCGCTTGCATCGCAAAATGACCTGGGCGTCTTGGGCGGAGATACCTCCGGATTCCCGAACGGCAGGCGACCCATCGACGACGTGGTCGATATCACGTTGCGGGTGGCCATGGGTGTCCTGCTGACGCCCTACAATGGCGGATCGACGGATCCTGATCCTGCGTCGGACGCATCGCGGCAGTTGGGCTACACGGATGGCGCCGAACCGAATCCGGCCAGCTATCTACCTGCGTTTCCCTATATCAATACGCCGGTAGCCGGTTCACCCACCAGCGCCAATGACTAAAAGGAACAGGCCATGAAATCCAAAATCCTGATTCTCGGTGCGAGCTGCGCGGCGGCCTGTATGTTGGCGGCGTGCGGTGGAAACGACAATGGTTCGTCAACTACCACAACGACGACCACGACTCCGCCGCCGACGTCGAACGTGATGACGCTCGATACGGCACAGGTGCTGGTACTGGCGCAGGCAACTTCCGAAACGAGCACGCCGTTTGCTGTGAACGGAGGGGCTCTCGTCCTGACGGATACGAGCGAGTCGGGCAGTCCGATCACCGTCAATCAGCAATAGTCGATGCCATTCATGCGGGTGCGAAGTGCGATGCAAGGCCGGCTGCGGGTTGGGTGCAGCCGGTTTTTCTGTTCGCGACGCGCCCTAGGCGTGGCGCTCATCTGCTTCAGTGTCGGCTTGCTCAATGTCAGCCGTGCGGCACCGCACATTCCGGCAAACGATGCGGACGTCGTTGCGGAACTTCCGATGGGAGCGCGGCATAGCAGCGCACCGTCTCAGGCCTTGACCGCGACACGCCTGGACGTTGCGCTGCCGCTGGCGCAGTTCGACATCGCGCAGGCCCGTACCACCGGCGATCTGCGATTCCTGGGTTATGCGGAAGCCATTCTGCAGCCCTGGCTCACGCAGGCGAAGGTGGCGCCGCAGGTGCTGGTGTTGAATGCCACCATCCTGCAGAGCCGGCACGCATTCGACGCATCCTTGACCGAACTCGATCGTGCTCTGGAGGTACGCCCCGACGATGCGCAGGCGTGGCTCACGCGCGCAACCGTGCTGCGCGTTTTAGGTCGCTACGATGCAGCAATGCAGTCCTGCAAGCACATGGCCGCGGCCGCCGACGCCGCGATTACCACATTATGCGAGCAGAGCCTGCGGGGCCTGACCGGCCATCTCGAGGATGCCTACGCATCGATTGCCTCCCTGCCGCAACGAGATCTGCCTCCCGAGGCGCAGGCGTGGCGCTACTCGGAACTCGGCGAGATGGCAGAGCGCCTCGGCAACGACACGGCGGCCGAGCACTGGTTCCGGGAAGGACTGCAGATCGCGCCGCAGGATTTCTACATGCGCACGGCCTGCGCGGATCTGCTGTTGCGCCAGCAGCGTGCTGCGGAAACCTTGCAGCTGCTGTCCGGCTACGAATCCATGGAACCGATGCTGCTGCGCATCGCGATCGCGCACGAACAACTGCACGACAACGGCGCGGCGTCCGCGGACGCGGCGCTCTCCAGCGCATTCATGGTCGAGCAGCAACGCGGCGACTCCGTGCACCGGCGGGAACAGGCGCGCTACCTGCTGGACGTGAGCCATCAGCCGGAGGCGGCGCTGGCGGCTGCGCGGCAGAACTGGGGCGTACAGCGTGAACCTGACGACATCTTGATACTGCTGCGCGCGGCGCACGACGCGCACCAGCCGCAGGCGGCGGGCCCCGCGCTCGAGTTTGTCGAGCAACAGGGTTTGCAGGACGTCAGACTCGAACCTTACCGAAAAGCGTCATGAACCGCTCGACGCGAATCACCGCATTCCTCGGCTTGCTGCTGTTGGCCGCGGCAGCACAGGCGCACATCGCCAGCAATGGCTTCCTGGTGGCGCATGTGGAGGGCCGCACGGTCAACGGTTCCTATGAGCTGGCCGTCCGCGATGTGGAGCTTGCGATCGGCGTCGATGCCAACCGTGACGGGCGGGTGACGTGGGGCGAGTTGCGCGCGGCGCAGCCGCAGATCACCCGCTATCTGGCACAGCACCTGGCGCTCGCCGCGCAGGGCGCTGCCTGCGATTTGACGTTTCAAACCATGCAGATCAACGACCGCGTCGACGGCAACTATGCGTGGCTGCCTTTCACGGCCCGCTGCCCGAGCGCGGTCAGCGAGCTCACGATTCGCTACACCATCATGGAAGGCGTCGATCCGTCGCATCGCGGACTGCTTACCTTGACCGCAGGCGCAGCCGTGCAGACCGCGGTGCTCGATGGCAGGACCGCGCACGCCGCCTTCGCCGTGTTCTCGCCGTCGAAGTGGCGCGCGTTCGTCGAGTACCTGCAGGCGGGCGTGTGGCACATTCTGAGCGGCATCGATCATTTGCTGTTCCTGCTGTCTTTGCTGTTGCCGGCGGTGCTGTTATGGCGCGATGGCCGCTGGGAACCGGTGACGCAGGCGCGGCCGGCACTCATCAGTATTTTGAAGGTCGTGACCGCTTTCACGCTGGCTCACTCGATCACGTTGACGTTGGCTGCTTTGGACGTAGTTCGATTGCCGAGCCGGCTCACCGAATCGGTGATCGCGGCCTCGATAATCGTGGCAGCGCTCAACAACATTTTCCCCATCGTCACCGACAGCCGCGCACGCATTGCGTTTGCCTTCGGCCTGCTGCACGGTTTTGGCTTCGCTTCCGTCTTGAGCGATATGGGACTGCCCCATGGAGCACGCGTGGTTTCTCTGCTGGCGTTCAACCTCGGCATCGAAGCGGGACAACTCGCGGTGGTGCTGACGGTAATGCCGATCGTCTACGGAATTCGCGCCGGCGCGTTCTACCGCCGAGGCGTCATGCCGTGGGGCTCCGCCGCAATCGCATTGATCGCCACGGTTTGGCTGGTGCAGCGCGCAATTTTTCCGAGCTAGACGTGCTCTTCAAGGCTTAGCTGCTGCGGTACGAAGCGGATCACTGGCTATGCTTGAGCAGGCTGCCCGCACTGCGCGGCCGCAACATCGCGGTCATCGAGGGGCGTCGCGGAGCGGCATAGGGGTGGCGCGCGGCGATGAACAGCAATTCGCGCACAGCAACCGGTGCAAACTGGCACCATTCGATCCCAAAATCATACCGGCCCTTTCGGGTTACGAATGCTTGCAGCGCAGGCGCCAGGTGTTTGGAGCGGGACGGTAGCACCAGAGTCACCTCGACGCGCGACCCCCTCCGCAGTTCCAGGTCCACGGTCAGGTGTGCACCGCTGACGCTCAAATTCGTGAGTTGGCCCTCGCGCATGGTAAACGCGTGGTGGCTCACCCGTACCGGCACCCTGACCGAGAGGCGTTCGCCCCAGCGCTGCTCCATTACAGGATCATTTCACAGCGCACGGATCCGCTCCGTAGGCTTTCGGGCGAAATTCATCTTCCGTATTTCCTACAGTGTTAGCGCATGACCTGCAGCAGTCGCGAGACAGCAGCAGTCGCGAGACAGCAGGAGTAGCCAGGGAGCAGTAGCCGCTGGGGAGATAGATCAGCGCCACGACAAGCAGTAAGCTAGGCTTTGCGACTACATGAAATGGTCCGTACTCGATCAATCGCCGGTCGCGGCAGGCAGTGGCCAGGACGCCGCGATACGCGAGTCCATGGCGCTGGCGCAGCATTGCGACGCGCTCGGCTACGAGCGCTACTGGGTCTCCGAACATCACAACAGCGGCAGCATCGTCGGCACTGCGCCGGAGATATTGATGGCGGCGGCGGCGGCGACCACGGCACGCATCCGTATCGGCAGTGCCGGCATCATGTTGCCGCACTATTCTGCGCTCAAGGTTGCCGAGCAATTTCGTGTCCTCGAGGCCATCGCCCCGGGGCGCATCGACCTGGGGGTGGGGCGCGCGCCCGGTTCGGATGGCCTGACTGCGCATGCTCTGAATCCACATTCCAATGCGGCCGAGGAATTTCCTCGGCAGGTGCAGGAGTTGCAGCACTGGGTGTCCGGGACACCGCTGCCCGCAGGTCACCCGTACGCGAAGATCAAGGCGTTTCCAACGAGCAAGACCTCACCCGAGATCTGGATCCTCGGCAGTTCCGCCTATGGGGC
>Ga0116227_10016785_pt1 | contig 10405 bp, 3 predicted proteins | sample S1TSphgellanicum_FD_89693 | JGI IMG/M metagenome (GOLD analysis project Ga0116227, IMG submission 89693) | Host-associated microbial communities from peat moss isolated from Minnesota, USA - S1T2_Fb - Sphagnum magellanicum MG | ecosystem: Host-associated > Plants > Peat moss > Unclassified...
AAATAAAAATTAAAAAAAACCCACATTTCGTTTAAAAGTTACCTTAAAAAAAAGAAAAAAATAAAATTTTGAGTTTCCTTTTTAAAAAATTTAAAAAAAAAAAAAAAAACTCAATCCATTTAAACTGTGGACTCCCAAACACCACACTTTAGCCACCTAAACATGCTTCTACCCCACACACCTCAAAGGAAAAAGTGAATTTAAAATGCACACTTCACTTTTATTACCTAACATAAGCAAAATGGGTTGATTAATTTTTTTTAAAGATAACCTTTTTTCCAACTGTGATTCAAATTAATTTTAATTGTCATTCGATGCTTGGAGGATTGATTATCAATTGTTACAAAAACCTACTCGAATGGTGATTAAAAATGATTTAAACTTGGTCATTAAAACAATACTATAGATCAATCCAATTTCAATCAAACGACCAAAAATTATTTCAATCATTGCAAACTCAATGGGTGTTGGTCACCAAATGTTTGATGATTGAAAAAAATTGATCATTAAAACTATGATTAAATAATTTCAGTTGTCACAATTTCGATGACTAAACAATTTCAATCATTAAAATTATGGTGACCAAATAGTCAACCAAATCTATTTTTGGTCACTAAACATCTAGGGGGTAGGCTAAGTGAAAAGAAAAATTATTTTTGTCTAACTTAACAAATGAAACCAACACATGAAACCTTCACATTTGCACCTTAAGTTGGTGCATTACGTGACCTAGGTTTTTAAATGTTTAGTCAAAGCTAGGTTCTTAGTGTAGTTGAATCTAGGTTCTTAGTTTAAATGGTTAGGTGGCTAGGTGCCCAACCTACATTTTAAAATTAACCTAGCTATGAACTTTGAAGTTAATTTAATGAATTAATTATTAGTGAAATAAATTTTAATGAATTCAACTAACTATTATTGAATTTATTTGTTCATAACAATTTTTTTTATTCACTAGAAAGTTGGTCACTTTCACCATGGGGTGAAAGCATGGTCAAGTAGATAGCCTTTGTACCTTGTCACAAGAAATTACAAGTAGACACAAAAGATTTTTGATGCATTGAAAGTAGAAAAATTCTTTTATTCAATGATTAATATGAAGATAGTCTTTCACTTTAATACTATAATTTTGAAAAATGAACATCTTCATGTAGATTTAAGTAGATTTTACAAAAATTGCATCTATTTGCAGGAAGTTTCCCATCTTACAAAATGGGTTGCAATTAGATGAAATATTGAACTTTTTCCATTTTCAAGTTAATGGAGCTTTAAAAAATACTTCTGTACTATCAAATTATGCATGTTATAATCATAATACATAAAACTTCTAGTGTAAAAATAGGTTTGAACACCAAATTGACCCCATTAGGTTCAAATTTTCTTTTCACCTAATTTATGATACCAAATTTTTTCAAATTTTGTATTCAACTTACTATAAATTAAATGGAGGGCCAAGTTTTTCATATTTCTACTTTCACAAGCTTTTAATCTACTTTCATGTGTTTATATTATAAATAATGTCATTTTCAAATTGCATTTTGGGCGCAACATTTTTTCTATCTACTTTACCATGCATTCACCCCATGGTAAATTTGTTCAAGTTCATTCAAAATCTAATGAAATACATAATGAATTGGGACACATTAATGTACTACACTAATACGAAAGTGGGGTGTAGTTCACTAGCTTAAATTATTATGGAATTTTTGAAGTGAAATATGTTCATTTCACCCTACCCATTTCACCTTGCTTAAAATTATGTCATTGTATATCATTATGTAAGATTCATCATGTTTCATTATTAATTGACATAACTCACTACCAATTGAAGTAATTCAATATAATGAATAAATTTTTGTTGATGTTATTTTAAATACCCTAGATTATTCCTTGGGTTATTTTCAATTATTCCACCATAGGTTATTATCAACTATTTGACCTTAGAATATTCATGGTTATTTTCCATTATTCCACCCTAGGCCAATATAGGTTATTGTAACCTAGGTTATTATTGGTTATCTTAAGTTATTCCATGTAATTAGGTTATTTTTAGCTATTATAGGTTAATTCACCCTAAATTATTTCTAACTATTATAAACTATCCATGGCTATTATAGGTTATTCCAAGTAGGTAGGTTATTTCAAGTTATCCCACCTTGGGCTATTATAGGCATTTCTAATTTAGGCTTGTATAAGCCATTTCACCTTAAATTATTTTTGGTTGTTTTTAATTATTTTAAGTTACTCCACTTTAAATTATTTTAGGCTATTATATTCTAGGTTATTTTGAATTATTCTACCCTATGCTATTTCTAGTTATTATAAGTTATATTTGGTTATTTACAATTATTCCACCTTTATCTATTCTAAGTTATTCTACCTTTGGGTATTCTCAACTATTTTAAGTTATTCCATTTTAATTATTTTAAGTTATTCTAATTTAAGTTATTTGCGGTTATTATAGAATATTTCGTCCTAGGTTATTTTAAGTTATTCTACCCTAGGTTATTTTTGGTTATTTTAAATTATTATTCCACCACTTGTACGTTATTACATGATAGGTTATTGTCAGTTATTTTACCTTAGGCTATTTTAGGTTATACCTTGAGCTATTCAAGGTTATACTTTAGGTTAGTTTAGGTAATTTTAGATTATTATAATATATTATACCTTAGGTTATAGGTACCTTAGTCTATGGTTACATAGTTTATAACAACCTAAGGTAAAATACTTGAGTCAAAGTATGGTTAGGGTACCAAAAAGGATCACTTCCTATTTCCTTTTGTATCTAGTGGACACCCTCATTTAAAGCATGTTATAATTTAATGACACATTCATATTGAAAGTTTGATTTACTTCATGGATAAATACATTCCTAAGGTACTATTTTATGCATAACATGTTAAATTTGAACAAGTGTCAGGATTCTTCCAAAGTTTTGGAAAAAAATCCAAGACTTTGTTTTTAGAGAAAAAAAAAGTTCAAGGATTCATAAGGAATGTTTATACAAATTTTTTTTGGCCCAAGATTCTTAGCACAAACACCTTAGGTATTAATGTACATACAATGTATAAGTGTGACAAAAACAAGTGCCTTATTGGAATGTAAAAAGTTTCAAAAATGAAATTTCTGGGAATTTTGGGCCATTAATAGTACATGGCCCACATTAGATAAATTTTATTATTCTTACTTTCATAAGTGAAAAATAGATATTCTAGATGCCTATATAAAATTTGGAACAAAATTATTTCATTTGACATGGGGAAAAAAGGAGAAATCTAAGACAGATCATAAGAAAAGTGAAGAAAAAGGTGAATTTGAATCCTTAGGAATGAGTCCTTAATGTTCCTAAGGGGGTACCCCAATCATGCTTTGACCCACTTTTAAATAGTCTATGACATAATAACATAGAGTAATTGAAAATGATTTAGAATCATTGAAAATCATCTAAAATTGTTAATAACTTGGGGCAAAATAATTTAAAATAACTTAGAATAGTTGATAATAGTTTAGGGTAAAATACCTTATACTAGATTTATGTGGAATAACCTATAATAATGGGTACAATCACAATCAAATGAGCCAATGGTGACAAAGGACTCAACCACAAATGGGCCTTTTGGGGACATTTTGATTTTTTCATAGAAAGGATTTTTTGAAAGATGTTTTTGGCAACAAATTTTTGAGAATATTTATGATTCCCCTAATAAATTACATGATTTGTGTTAAATGTTTTTGAATAAAAGTGAATTATGTAAAAGTGTATAAAATTTGCAAGATCCTACATTCCATTTTGAAAAATGATCATAATTTCAAATCATGCTAAAATATGATAATTATTTCAAACTTTAGTTTTTTGTATCATAAGCCACAACTTTGTTCATATGTCATACACATTTTGACCATCTACATTTAACAAATGACTTTTCAAATTTGAACATTTTGAATTTTTAAAAATATCAAATACCACAATTTATAGATTATGAATGTTTTTCATGTGTGGATGGTAGGTTATCATCATTTCAATTATTTTCCCATCAAATTCTTTATATTGAAAAAGTCTTTAGCCTAGTGCTCTATAAAATTGATATTTTGGTGTTAAAGCTCAAAGCCTTAAACTAAAACCAAAATTCAATTTATTAAATTAAATGATTTAAAAAAATTCTTCAACATTCATATCAATCATTTAGCACAAATTTTTCGAATCAAAATGACATTAAATGGCATTACATAAATATGTTTAACAAAATTGATAATTTTTTGGTCGTTTGACATGGTTTTTTGTTCCTTAGATTGTGATCACACTTTAATCAATAATAACCTAAAATAATGTAAGTGGAATAACCAATAATAGCTTATAATAATTTAGAATGAAAAAAATAAAAATAACTTAATGTAAAATAACTTAAAACATAATATGGTGGAATAATTTAGAATAACCAATAATAACCTAAGGTGATTTAACTTAAAATAACTTAAAGTGAAATAACCTAGAATGAATTGGCCTAGAGTAATTTAAGGTGGAATAATTTAAAATAACCAAAAATAGCAAGTGGTACAATAACATAAAATAATTTAGGGTAATTGAAAATAACATAAAATAATTAAAAAAATCCTAAGATAGAATAGCCAAAAATAACATAATGTGGAATAATTTATAATAACCAAGAATATCTTATAATATAATAGTTTAAAATAGACAAGGATGGAATAACCAATTATGGCTTAAAATATAATAGCTTAAAATAAATACCTACATGCAACAAATTATAAGGTTTTGTCATTCATATCCTCTAACACCTAAATATTGAATTATTTGTCTTTCAAATCCACACATTAATTTTTATTTTTATTTTTTTGACATGTAACGCATAACAAAATGTAAACAATGAAATGAGAACTACTACAAAACATGGTTTTTCAAATGGTTCAAGTTGACTAACTAGTCTTTTATTATTAATGGACATGTCCATTTTCACTAAAGGCCCAAAACATGTATTTTTTGACCAATCAAGTTGACTAAAGTGACTTATTTAACCAACATATTTAATCAAATTAGACCAAAATGGCCAATGGGTTTTAATCAAATGGGACATTTAGTCAAATTGAACATAAATAATATACATCATTAGTCAAAATGACCAATGTTTTCTAGTTAAATGGGACATCTTATGCCTAATACATACCTACCTCCTACCTCCCACTTATAATCTTACAACCTACCTACCTACCTACCTACCTACCCATCCACCTACCTAGATGTAATATTTACCTACCCACCCACCCACCCGTTCATCTACCTACATACTACCTATCTACCTACCTAGATGTACCTATCTACCTACTTACATGCCTATCCACCCACCTATAACTTATTTACGTATTAACTACCTAACTACTTACCCACCTACCCACCCACCCACCTAAATGTACTATCTACTTACCAACCCACCCACCTACCTAGATGTAATACCTACCTACCCACGCACCCCCCCACCTACCTACATATTACTTACCTACCTACCTACTTACATGCCTATCCACTCACCTATAACCTATTTATGTATTAACTACCTAACTACTTACCCACCCACCCACCCACCTACCTAAATGTATTATCTATTTACCTATCCACCCACCTATAACCTACCTATATATTAACTACCTACTTACTTAGATGTACTACTTACCTATCTATCCACCCACCTATGACCTACCTACATATCTACTTACTTACATACCTACCTACCTACCTACCCACCCACCCACCTATTTCTTATAACCTACCTACCTTCATACCTCATAGTCTTGTAGCAAAATGTCAAAATAAACATGTGAAATAAAAAAATTGACAAGAGTTGAACACATTTTGATGGTGTGGTCCATTGGTCAAGAATTTGGTTTATCATTAGGGAGGTCACGGGTTCAATTCCTAACATTTTAACCTATGTACATGCTTAAAGGGCTAAGGTAGGTAAGGTAAGGTAAGTAGGATATACCAGGTTAGGTTAAGGTAGGTCAAGTAGGATAGGGTAGGCTACCACCTACCTACCTATCTTTTTATGATCTACCTACCAACTTACTTACCTTTTTACAATTTGCCTACTTACCTACTTGCCACAATTTTTGTTCATATGGGCATAAATTTGACTAGTCAAATGGTCCATACTCTGTTAATCAAAAAAATCACCTTAGTGACAATGGACATGTCAAAATCGACTTGTCCGAAATGACAGAGTGGTCTTTTTGATGCATGTTCAAATTGGGTATTTTTTTACTAGATTTGCTAGTTGAAAAATACCATGTTTTCTAGTAGTGGAGGTGAGGGGTGAGGTGCAATCCATAACCACAATGTGAGATGTAACCTAAGTGACATTAAATTCCCTAATTCCTTCCTTATCCTATCAAAATTTTGAGAATTGGAAGTAGACCCAATTGAGGAAATGTTTTAGGAAAAAAAAATCCTAAACACGGTTTATTTCACTAACATCATTTGCTTCACAACCTAACCTAAATTTCACACGAAGCTTATGAACAAAACATAAATATTGTGCATTTAGAAGTGTTAGCACAATATATTATATACAAAAATTTGACATAATAACAACAACAAAAAAACATTTACGGAATTTGCAAACTAAAGATGTGCGATTCAACTCTATATTCAAAAACTCAAAAATTTGAATTGTGACAGAGCAAATTGAAATCAATAGTTACAATGTCCTACACTCCTAGCTTCAACACCTTGATCACCACTTCTTTTTTATTTCCTCTTAGCCTCGTTGCATGTACTTGTGTAGACATGATGATTATAGAAAGACACAAGGGGCCACCTTGACATACTTTGATAATGCAAAGACTATTCTGGAGTAAGTAAAAACCAAAAAAATCCATGGCTAGGACCTTCGACATCAAGAAGAAATATGTATAAAATAATTATTAGGCATTATATGTAGTGTCGTGACGTACAGTGTCGTAAGGGTGTAAATCCATAGCAAACTTTACTAAACAAAAAGACTAAAACTAGTCAAAGGTAGAAATTAATCAACCAAAAAAAGATGTACGCACATATTTTGCAAAAAAATTATAGAGTGGTCTTTTTGATGCCTACAAAATTCTGTAAAAACCTGTTGTAAAACCTACGCATGGAGTGTCAGAGTACCTTCCAACGAACGAAGATACCAATGGGCAGCTTCTAGGTCAAATGTACGCACATATTTTGTAAAAAATTACAGAGTGGTCTTTTTTATGCCTACAAAATTCTGTAAAAAATTGTTGTAAAACATGCGCATGGAGTGTCGAAGTACCTTCCAATGAACGAAGATACCAATGGGTAGCTTCTAGGTTTGTGATGTTCTGAATATCCTCTTTAAGCTTAAAAAGCCTCTTGTTGAGGGTTTTGTCTTTCTGTGGAGAGAAGGTGGTGAGTTGCATAATTTTTTTAAAACTCTTAATCGGAAATTTTAGCTCAAAAATTCAAAAGAATTCCCCCACTAGATCAGCAAAAGCTGGTGCATCAATGGTGGGAGGAATGTTTATGGTAGCAACAATGAATTGTTGAAAAGAAAGGTTTACTGAAGTAGGTACCGGATTTAGATTATTGGGCATAGTCCCATGATGTGTAATGGAAGTTTGCAATGTAACTTGAGGGGCGGTGGTAATGGCTATGGCATAAACTAGATTGGGGATTTAGGTGATGCTCAAAATCCTCGTAGAATGTTGTTCGTAAACATCCAATGCCTCATAGTGCACATAACGGGGCAATTGTTTCAATGTAAACACCTTGGTGTAATTAATGCCATACTTGAACTCCAATTCACAAACCACAGTTGAAAAAGTTATCTTGAATTCCTTCAAAGAAATGGTACCCGGCCTTTCGCTAAACTTTTCAATTTTCTTAGAAGAATTACTGACCTCCATGGTGTATATAGGTGTAGAGGTCACGACTTGCAGCATAATATACGATGATGGTGTGAAAGTTGGTGCAACAACAGGCATATTTCACTAATTAACCCTTCTAAATGGATTTTGATGTACCATTGATGTAATGTAACTTGAACCTAAATTCTTGGTAAGAGTTGTATTGGATGACGGTGGCATTGTAGACACTTCATGGTGTTGTCGTAAAATCATGAGCTCAAAGAAATCGGTTCAAATGATTGTGTGTTACTTTGTAGTTGATACCTTAGCTTTAGCTAAACGGTAGTGCCCTCATCATTCAAGAAAATCATGTTGTCCCATGCCCCAAAATTTTGTAGCAATACAAAGCATTAGATATGGTTTGAAGAATACGGTATTGGATATGAACGGTAATGGACGGATGTTGATGGATGAAAAAGGCCAAACGAACGGAACCGACGGAAGTCAAATGGACGTTGGATGGAAATCGGACAGAAGTTGAATGGATGTCCATCAAAAGTTGGATGAAAGTAAGACGGAAGTCAAATAGAAATCAAACAAAAGTCGGATGAACATTAGATGGAAATTAAACGGATGTCGGACGGAAGTTGAACGAAAGTTGAACAGAAGTTGGATTGAAGTCGGACGAATGTTGGACAAATGTTAGACGGACATCGGATGGAAGTTGGATGGAAATTAGACAAATGTTAGACAAAACAACGAAACCAAATAATAAAATGACACAGTGGAATGATGCGGCAAAATGACACAACAAAACAACACAGCAGAACGACACTATGAAATGGTGGAACCAAACGGCACTATGGAATGGAGGATCGGAACGGACTGGGACGGAATGATGAAATGGAACGCACTATGACAGAACGTCGAAACAGAACGGGCTGCGACGGACTGCACTAGCTACACTACAAAGCGGTTCACATCCGCAACCACCTGCGAGCTCTATGTCGATGGCGTGCAAAAGAGAATTTTTTTTTTTCTTCTATTGCATGTTTTTTTTTTTTTTTCCCCTTTTTTTTTTCCAGAATTGTTACAAGGGCTACTCACTTCATGACTGAAAGCTCAAAAACACACACAAATGCACAGCCCAAGATGCTACCCTCCAAACTCGTTACAAGGAAAACAAGCTTTGGAGCTACTCGCTTTTTCTTCCTTCTAAAGATCCAGATTTCAGAACTTCACACCTTGTTTCCAGTGTCCTTTTTCCCTCATTTATGCTGCTGCTAGTTATGGTTGTTGTTGTTCCTGTTATAGCTTTAGTACAAGAGCAGAAAAACAAAAAGAAATATCAACAACTCAAGAACACAAAAATCTAGCAAGCAAAAGAAACCCAAGAAACTCAAAGTCAAGAAAAATCTATTGCTTTCAACATTAAATGACAGAGAGCAGTTTTTTTAGAATAAATTGCAAAGAAGGAAAAGAAATGTAGTATATGTAAATAGTGGCCATGCAATAGCCGCCATGAACATCTAAAAATCCAATTTAACTATGGAGGAAACTCTCCTTGACAAAAGAATTCTAGAAAAACTAACAAGAGAAGGGAAGAGCTTGTCCTTTTATATAGTCGCCATAAATTGAAACCCTAAACAAGCCATAACCCTAAAACACCTAATAGCGTACAATAACTTAAGAACGTACCTAAACCCTAAGAATGTACATTAGCCCTAAAAGGCATGATTGGCATGCCTGTCACTGGCCATCATGTATGAGGCCATGCATACGGGCATGACAATCCCTTTATTGCACAATAATTTTTCTTTTCCTATGTAAACATGCTTATGCAAATTTATATTCATACTATCACTACTAGAAACTATGTTCATTTCCATTGAAGCCTTCCAACTAATTAACTGTTGAGTGGAAACACAATCATGGAACAACATCGTGGGTGGATTTGACCATCAATTTCCATTGTAATGGATGTTCAATGGAAAATTCTCATTGAATTGTACTCTTGTCTATGGGCCAATGGGGATTTAATGGCATTATGATGGAATTGGAAAAAAATTAATTATGCTTGATCAAATTCCCAAAATATATTGACTATTCTAACTACCCTATAACAAAACTTTCATTACAAAGGAAAATTTCCATGCGGGTTCATGGTTTGAAACCATTATGGTTTATAATAATTGGGATGTGCTATCCATGAGCTAAAGTAGGGAACAAATTAAGGTGGTAGCTATAGTTGCACCATGGGAATACGCATGGGACACATTGTGGTTCATTCCATGTACTTATTTACATGAAAACAACCAACACTTCCACAACTATTGTGACCTAGCACCCACCAATGCATTAATTGTGGATGGTTGTTTTGGGATGAACCCAAATCACTTAACCTAAACCAAACCAAACCTTGAAGTGGGTTTTTTTTTTTTTTTTTTTCCCCATTCCCCCCCCTTTTTTTTATTTTTAAAAAAAATTTCCTTTTTTTTTTCCCCCCTTTTTTTTTTTTTTTCTTTTTTTTTTTTTTTTTTTTATATTT
>Ga0116227_10016788_pt1 | contig 10402 bp, 6 predicted proteins | sample S1TSphgellanicum_FD_89693 | JGI IMG/M metagenome (GOLD analysis project Ga0116227, IMG submission 89693) | Host-associated microbial communities from peat moss isolated from Minnesota, USA - S1T2_Fb - Sphagnum magellanicum MG | ecosystem: Host-associated > Plants > Peat moss > Unclassified...
AGAGGAAGGTGAAGTCCTTCCCTGTTCAATCATCATTTCAGTGAGCAGCAACAGTGGCAGAGAGTGAATTGTCATCAGGTAGTAAGTGTCTGGACTTCTTGCAACGCATTGTTTCCAATAAGTGCAGAAAAAGCAAGGCCTCTCTCCACACAATTTCTCTTCAGCAAAAGAGATGATGGGAGGGCACCATGCTTGGGCAGTGTGAATAGTGAATGAATTTGAGAAGACAAGCTGGAACCATCAATTTGTACCACTGGTCATGGTCTTAAGGAAGATTTGTTTGATGAGGGGGGGACTCTCAATGATACTGGCAGCACCTGCAACAGGAGTCAAACTTCTGAGAATTCAAGACCTGTGATGTCAAAAAGGAATTTTGAAGGTTGCGTGGCAGCTGAAAGCATGGTTGTGCACCAGTTCTGTTAAGAATTTAAAAAGTTTTAGGTGGTAGTAAAATTAAAGTTGCTAGAAAAGTGAGTCATTTTGTTCATGTGTGAAAAATGTTCCAAAAAAGGACTTTGCTCAACCCTAAGTATTGATTTAAAAGGACTTTGAAAAGCCCAAAATAAATGATTGAAAATGACATTGAATGATTGAAAGAGAGACTTTGCTCATGTGACAATAATGATTTAAAGAAGGACTTGGAGAGAAGTGAGTCTTGGGGATGGAGTGGTTTTTTGGAGACCTTGTTGGAATTTCATTCATTGGATGCCAATAGGATTCATTTTTGAAAATTTTCTATCAAAATACACTTGGTCTCATGGGATACCCAAATGGTGTGAAATTTTTTTAAGGTTTCATTCCTCTTGAAGGTAAGTAGCTTAAGTATATAAATGCCTAGGTAGTACTAGATAATTTATGTAAGTTGGTAGGTAAGCAAGTACAACTTAGGAGTGATTACACACTATATGGTTGATAAACGGATTGTTAAAAAGTGAGAGTTGAATTGTTAAGATACACATTGTAGCTTGCTAAAATATAAATTGAAACCACGTTTAATGTTTGGAAAAGACTCATCTAACAATTGTAACATATTTGTAAAAATGTAGAAAATATTCTGATAATATTAAATTGTCATCATTTCATTACAAGATGTATTTTAGAGTGACCTCCGTAAGCATAAATGGTTTTTATGCATTGGGACTTGGGATGTTTGATACTCTACTAGAAGTAATTTTCCTTTGTGATTTATGGATTCCACATGTGTTCTTTCTGGTCCACTTGCAACTCAGCATTTTTATTTTTTTTGGCTGAAAATCGCCAAATGGCTACCTGGTTTTTGGACGAGCTACTTGCAGGCATGAAATATACATATATAAGCCAAAAGCTAGGGATTTTCTTAGCAAAGTAGTCATGTTGCCTCCCTCATCACTTTCACTGTAGCCACTCCTACTCCCCACTGATCAACTTTTGCCATCCCCACTCCCTTCTCTCATGAGTGATTGCCACCCTCCCCCACTTTTTTCATCAACAATAGCCAAACCTACATCTTCGTTTTTACAAGTAGTCAACATTTATACATAGTTATATTTATGTAATCACAAATATTTATGGCTTTGGGGTATATACACAATTGGCAATTTCTTTTTTGAAGATGCCATCACCAAGTGAAAGGACACAAAGGTTCGATATTGCCTTGATGCTTAGTGATAGATGGTTTATTTATTAAGGTAGCTTAATTGTTTTTTTTGGGTCCCTTTTATGTTGGGGCATTTTTCTTTTTGTACCAAGTTTTGCACATAAAAAAATTACAGGTATACATTTGTTTTTTGATTTTGTTAAAACACATGTTAAAGGATTGCATAGGTTAGTTTTCAGCTTTGAAACATATTTTAAAAGGTCACGTAGGTCTATGGAGTGGGCTTGAAATTTTTTACTCGGTGTTTCTGGAGTTATCTTGTGTAATGTGCATGCTGGAGAGTTTGGAGTCTCAATCAGTGTTGTGCGTGTAAAAATAAAACTATTTATATACTTTTACATGGTCCAATAAAAAATGTCTTTCCTTTTTTTTTTTAGCGCCTCCACTGTCGCTGCCTATATTTTCATTGCTCCTACTTGTAGAGCTCTTATAATTAGTCTTGAACTTTGTGCATTAAATGTTGATTTTCAGCATTTCATTTCCAGATTTCATAAAATTTCGTTACTTTATGGAAACCCCTGAAAGAAGGGTTGGAGTGAAAGAAGGCCCAAATACAGGGTGACTTTACAAATAATTTTACTATTTACAGTGACACACCCCAAAACATTTACATGTGGTCGTGTACGTGTAAAAAATTATATATACACTGCAACAGGATAAGTGTATGTGTAAAAAATTTGGACGTGTAAGTGTAAATGATTTACACTTGCACTGGATTTACACCCCATATATACAGCTATTGACACTTATGTGCACAATATTGATCTAGACACAGTGCAACATGCACTTGTGCTTCTGGATTTACTATTTGCAATTTTTGTCTTTTCCTTAATATGACTAGGGTTGCAAGTTGGAACTGGGGGTGAAGTTGAGGGTGAGTGCATGCGCACTCTTATTGCAAATGGGCAAAGTCTTTTAAGACTGGGATTCAACTCCCTTAGCAGTGCATGCAATTGTAGTGTGTTTGTTGTCAAATGCTTTCTCCCCTTATTAATTCAGATAGCCAAATTATGCTATATACATTTTGTTTGGTCGTCAAAAGCTCACTTTTGATTTAACATGATAGCCAATCACACTACCCAAAAAAAATAAAACCCAATTTATTTCACTCTGAAAATTTACAAATAGCCACATTATACACTCTGCCTGGCTGGGCGTGGCCAGTTAACCAACCTCGAAAAAAGTAATTAAAAAAACACTGGTGCAACTATCCTTATATAGCCTAGGTAGATAACTAGGTACTCAATCTAACCTTTTAAATAGGTTGGTGATTTAAGTAGGTAGGTAACCTAGGGCCTCTACTCATCCCTTCTGTTTAGTTTGGGTCCCAATTTGTGGGACTTATGGGGTACCTGCAAAGTGAGGGTGAAATTCCTAGTCTAGGATGAGAGAGGGCACCACTTTAAGGATATGGATTCTCTAATAGTTGGGTGTCTTTGAATCATGCAATGTACGTGTTTGTACATGCACAATACATGTCCCAGTACAGAGGATTCTTACATAAGTACAGCAGTGAATTAGGGTTTGTGCTTTCCTTGTACATAAGTAAGAACCTGCAATGCAATCAAATCAATTGTCACCTTCAACTCTTGCTGAATTTCGGCGATTGGCTTGACACCAGGTAAGCCACCCCCAAGTTGAGGCTCATTCTGGGCTTCTGTCTGGGTACCCCAAAGTTGAGGCTCAAGCTTGGCTCCTGCCTCAGGCAAGGGCCGCATATTTCAGGAATATCCTGTTCCACAGGCTTTACCTGCCCCAGGACTAGAAGGTAATTGTAATCACCTTCCCCTGGCCCTTAACCTATTTTCCAAGGATCCAGTTAACAATAAAGCAAATTAACAATAAGCATTCAATAATTTGCACAATATATTTTATCATAAAAAACTAGCCTTGTTGTTAAATTTGCTCTATTGTTAAATTGTTTTAATGGGACCTTACCCAAATTGGAAAGGATTTATCCATCATAAAATTTCACCTATTTTTCCTGACCTTTATCCACCCTCTTTTGAAATATTCACACCACTTTGAGAAGCGTATGTGTATGAATTTCAACACATACAATTCAGGATGTCAATACTCAAATTGGCAATATTCAAAATATGAAAGTAAGAAATCTTAAGGACCCTTTCATATCCTAGTCAATTGTGGTGATTTTTGGTGAATTTATTTTGGCAATTTTTTCAAAAAGAAGGGAATTTGTGACATAATATTGTTTTACCAAAATATTTTTGCTAGATGAGAAAAAATCAGCACATAAAAAATTGTTTCTTTCAAGTTGAGGAACTAGAAAAAATAAAACTTGAAAATGCATGGAATTCCTTGACAATCGATCAAAATGTCAAACGAAGTTTTGTGAAAATTGATTGTCATACTGGGAATGAGAAAAGGTTCGCAACACCACATCCCAAACTCTACTTGAAATATTTATGTTTTCCCACCAAGGATGCCCCTCCACCAAAATAAATGGCCACAATTTAAGAATAGCAAGAACAATCAAATTTATGAAACATAGTTGAATTTTAAATAAAAAGTCAATGGACTTTACACCAATATGCTAGAGCCTAACCCATTCTTCCCCACCCCAAATTGAGAAAATTGTAATTTGTAAGTAGTAAATGTAAGTTTTTCAATTCCATATAGATATTTGAAGTACAATTTCCCAATTTTGAAAACAACAAGAATGCAAGACTTTTGGTTTTTCTTTTATATATTCCCAAGGCCCTACACCATTTTGGCCGCCCTGATACCCTCCATCTTGTCCCTTGCCCCCTATTTTCAAGCTCCCAAGTCTAGAGTCCAACTCTCCATAGGCATTTGCAGTTCAATTTTCCAATTTAAAAAGAACAAGGACACAACACCTTTGGTTCCTGGTTAATATTCTCCACACCATCTAGAGTAATGCTGGAGGAGCAGGTTGTTTTTCAAGTAAGTGCCCACCCAAGATGGAGCCAAGGGAAACTTGCTGCAGGAATGCCCCACTCCAAGAGTGTTATTGAGCGTTTAAAGCCGGAAAAAAAATTGAAAAATAAATATTTTTTCCCTGTGATACCCACCACAGGGATGAAAAGAAAAATAAAATGCAAAGTGTGTTTTTCGAGAAACAAAATGCCCGCTCCTTTGGCCGAAAAGTAGGCATTTTGCTTTTCAAAACAGCCACTGTAACCAAAAAGGTGCAGCACATAAAGTTCTGTACACATTGTAACTGCAGACAACTTGAAGAAATGCTAGGGTTGAAGGGCCGGTGAGCGAACACTTAAGCGCTCAGGGCAGGCCGGATACAAGGGGAGTGCTCCGTTGTTTCTGGTGTCCAAATAAAACTTGAACACCTCCTCTGATTAGTAGAAATGAGAAAGTTACGCCCCCCCTTCCCCCCCCAGTAAATGGGGTCAAGAATTGAAAAAAACCAAACCACAGAACACTACAAAGCTAGTTCTCGAACACCACAAAAATTCTTTGTAAGTTGCTCTGTTGCTATTAGAGTTCAAAGATGATTTGTAGGACTGAAGGTGGCGCGCTTATAGCACTTTAAATATTTAAAAATAAACAATAGTTGAGAAAGTTAGAAGGTTTGAAAATAGGAGGGGTCCAAAAGAAAGAAAATAAAAATAAAAATGCATTTTGTAAGTTGAAAAGCTTATTTTTCTTGTTGCTGTATTTCCATTATTCTTTTTCTTTTGCACTTCAAAGATGATTTCTTGAGCTTGAGGTAACACTCTCATAACATCTTATATCACTCAAAATGAAGCACAGATGACAAAGATCTAGAGAAATGATCGATCATAAGGTAATGATCAGTGATGGGTAGTTCTATATTTATCTCAATGAGATCCCTTGGGAAAGAAAGAACAATAACACTAAATTTGAGTCCTTGCTACCTTGCCATACTTAACACTAATATATGGACAAATCATGGATCAGTATATTTTAGATTCCCTCTCATTGGCTATTGTGGTCATTTGGTTGTGGAATTCTATCAACAGACTCAAAAACCTTTAAATCTCCTGTCATAACTTTATCAAGATCGAAAGATGATGTTTGACAGAATTATCATTATTTCATCAATAGAATTTTGTTATATTTTCAACCAATCCAAGTTCTCCCATGAAATAGACAAATACTTGGAGCTCCCAGAAACAAAATACTCAACCCTCCCCAACAATAACTTAAGTGTAACTCAAATATTGAGTAGTGAATTTCACAACTAAACAACCACTTAATTCTCTAAAACTTTTCATCTCCTCCATCATGTATCCCTAAATTGACTAATTACACACACTGACATTATGCTTGCTAACTCGAACGCAATGAAACAATTGAAGGCAAACAGAAATAAAACACCAACAAATGATTCTGAACATTCATCCCAAAATGATTGAAATTCACCCAGAACATCTTGTGTCAACATCATATACATCATTTCCAAAACAAAATCCAGGAAGAATCTGCTGAGCTTAGAGTTTCATGGTCATCTTGTAGTCTCTGCTTTTTGCCAGCTCCATCACTTTGCGCAATTCTCCTCCACACATAAGAAAAAAATAAGGAACACAAGGCTAATCCCTAACCTTTTGCTCACACTTAATAACATACTTATCTTCAACAGCAAATCACTCCCATCATAGGCACTCCCCTATATGACTATATGATGAAATAGCAGGTGATTTTTGCCACCAAGACAATGACTACAAGGACCCCTTCCACATGATAACCCTAAACTAATATCATCCATGTTTTTCTGTTACACCACCTCTTGGCAGATATAATATTGCACTCTACAACTTGAACTCTGATAACACAAAAAAAATTGATAGGTTTTTATAATAGCCTTGATACCCACCCTCTTAAACTCCAAGACCACCCCAAAAATTCTGACAGGTTTTTATAATAGCCTTGATGCCCACCATCTTGTACCCCCAAATTGGCCAACTTGAGAAATTTTCATATTGTCCATACAATGTGGGAGGGCTTGAGACTTGGGACCCTTATTTGTCTGCCAAGTCTCCCCATCCCCCACCAAGGGGATGGGCCCCACTCTGGGATAGACGTTAGTACAGGAAAATTGGTAATTCTATTTTCAGATTAATAGAAAAATGAATGAAACAAGTTTGCTATAATCGGATGCCACTACCCTGGATGTTTTTGCCAGGGTTTGGGTTGAATTTTTTTCCAAAACTTGATTAAATGGATGACATTGATAAGTTAGATAAACTTGATGATATTATGAAGCAAAATCATACTGATGAAAGTGGAACAAATGGAAGAAAGTCGACTTTACTAATATACTGATTCATAACATTGATGAAAATAACAAATTGCTTAAAATTTTCAATGACACATATCAAATTATGGACAAATGAAATTGATGATGTGGATGAAATTACACATATATAGAAAGACAAATACACAAAAAAATTAAATGCAACATGAATAGAGGAGGGATAGTCCTCACATTCGATGCAGCTTTGTTCATGTGCAACATGAACACACAATGATTATTAAATGTGGGGTAAGGCCTAAGGTCAAGGCCATTATTAGAAGAAGGGGTTATGTAAGCCAGTATTGGTTTAGCATGGACCTACTTTTAGTAAGGCCTTTGATTGAGGGCCTCACCCCCATGTAAAGATCTTCCAAAATTTGAAAAATATAGAGGATACTTAGAAAAACAAAAAATCCCAATAGAAAAAAGGCAGATATGGAAAATTGAATGCCAAGTGCCATTTCTCAAGGTAGAAATGCAATCCAAAACACTACACAAATTTTAGCAAATTCTTATTAATCTTGTGTAGTTCTTCATTTTTAAAAGAACCTCCAACCTTAGTGTTGACATTTTAAATTTATTTAGAGGTTATGTGGTAAGGGTTTGAGTTGTGTTCTTCCAATTTTTAAACCTTTGAATTCCAATTCTAGCAAAAAAAAAATCAAATTCAAGAAAATTGAGTTTGGATCAACATACACACATACTACACACTTGCCATCATTAGAGATTATATGGACACAATTTTACAACAAATTAAACTAGGGGTCTATATAAGTATGGAACATTGTTGTGCATGTATATGGTTTAGGATTTCCATTCCATGTAACTATAAACAGCTTTCAAATTATTTTTTACATGCTGAATAGGTGTAAGTGTACATAGTTCAAATCCAAACTTGTTAGTGTAAATGTGTAATTTGAAACAGGTAAGTGTAAGGCATTCATGTAAATAAATTTTTTCTGTCAAAATAGTGCAAGTGTAAATGTAAATGAATTACACTTACATTTTTTTTACAAGTTGTATAAAACAACATAAGTGTAGAAAAAATCTAAATGGTTCAATTACCTGTTTTTTACACTTATTTTACATTCCGTGTAAAATCCATGTAAATCCCAATTGTTTTTTTTAAACCTAAAAAAATAGATGCAAATTCAATATCATTCACATGAAAGGTTAGACAATGCACTTTCAATGTCCACTAGATCTATTATAAAGTGATAATAAAGGCATAAAAGTTTGAAGGCAAAAAAAGCCAATTAGGTATCATATTCCATGTGTAGCATGAACAATATAGAATTAAATTTAGATATACATGTCCCAATCTTGGATGCACTCTTTTACATGAACCTTAAGCTCTCAAAAACCATGACATCTAAGATGCCCTCCTCAACCTCACCAAATCCACCCCAGTCTACAACTCCTATCTTCTTGTCAAACCTAGTAGTTAGGTCATTTGGTCAATTCTTGATGAGAAAAACAAGGAAATCCAAGTTTTTTTGCACCCAATCAATATCGATGAAGGCAAATGAGAATCCTTGCAATAAAGAACACATTTTTTGTCTTGATCTAACTCCCATGAATACCAAAAATGGCTTTAGCTAAATATGTTATTGTAAGGAACTGCTTCTTGGGTACATTCAAAGATAAGAACCATAGGAATTGTAATCAATGTTTTTTTTTCATGTTTTTGTGTCAAAAAATATTAATATTGCATTTTAAAAATATGTTTTGATGATAGTGTTCTTAATATATTTTGGAAACATGTGCAATAATTTGAAATGAATCTAATGAAATTTAAATTCTCAAAAACATTGATTAATCATTATAACCAATGTTTTAAAATGTTTCTATTGCTTGAAAAAACTCATAAATGAGTCTTAAAGGACTTGAAAATGACATAATTTTGAAGAGATTCTTAAAAAATGTATTCAAATAAAAGTATGATGTAAAATATTTTTGATTCAAAAGAATTTTCTTATGACTTTTTGCAAGTTCTTGTTGGTGAAGATGAAAGAAAACATCAGTAAGGAGATGGTTGAGAAGATGAAGAGAAGGGAGAGTTTAAAATTAGATTTGGGTGGTAGCTAGCCTGCATCAAAAATAGATCATGAAAAGAAAAAGAGAAAAAAAATGGTAGTGACCTTTTTTGGTAAAGGAAGGATCATTTTTTTGTAGATGGACAAATTCCAATGATGGATCGTCAGAAAAGACATTGAATGGGCTAAGCATGTGGTCATTTTTTATTTTTTTTAGTGTTCAATTAAACTTAATTTGGTTGTTGGTGAAGGAATTTTTGTAGGCCATCAAATGTTTCAATTTGCAAGTTATCGAATCAATTGTGTAGGGAGTTTCAATTTTCATAACCAAAAATAGGATGGTTGAGATGTTGAACCTACCGAAAACTAATATCACCAAATTGTTGGCCAAGCCAACCAAAGAAAAAGATAAAGAAAGAGCAAGGGAGAAAGAGGTCGCCATCTATTGGAAAATAATTTCACCGAAAGGATTCATCAATTGGGAATGATGAAGATTTCCTTTCTTAGAGGAATGTATGCAACCAAATTACCGACCTTAATCTAAGTAATTTAATTGAAGGGCAGCTGACTTACCTATGTGGGGAAAAATTTGATGAGCTTTGTAATGTTGGCCGAGTAGGGGGTGAAGGCGAACTGCTTTGTTATAGTCTTCAACAACTTACACAACAGGTTGCAAGATTTGTTTGCACTAATAAAATCCAAAATGAATAGGGACAACACAAAATTCAATCTTCAATTATGCCCAAGTTGTCAACTTTTTTCTTTGAAACTATTTTCTAGTAGACCCAATTTTCATCGTACTAAATTCAGAGGAGGAAGATGAAGGTGCTGTTAAAATGACACCAAAAGTTCAAGCTATTTAGGAAGTAATAGAGTTCTGGGAGTGCGTTCTTGGTGTGCACCCATTGATCTCGACGAGGAAATGGAGGACGTGGAGGAAATCGGTGGGATGAAAACCCAATTGGAAACTTCAAGGCAATTGAAAATCTTGCCCACACTTTTACTAGCGTTGAGATCTTGGAACTTAGGCTGACTTTGTCCCAAGAATCCCATATTATCACAAAATAAGGGCACTTTGGCGAACAAATCATCATAAGCACGAAGTCCATGCAAGAAAGGTAGAACATGAAGTCTAAGTCAGGTTCGAATTCCAATGTAAGACTTCAACCAGAACCACATCCAATGCTTACAAGTACTAAAACTCCTATAAATTTTTCTAGTTAGTTACATCGACGCCTAAAGGGAAAAGCAATTTTGATAAGAGATATACCAGAATTAAACTCCATTGGAATATTTTTCTGGTGGAACCATTGCATAGAGCTCAAAAGAGGTGGTTGAAGACCCCCCCCCCCCCCCCCCCCCCCCCCCCCCCCCCCCCCCCCCCCCCCCTCACCTCATCCCTCTTTTTTCCCCTTCTCTTTCCTTTTTTCTTTTCTTCTTTTCTCATTTTTTTCTTTTTTATTTTTTAATCACTAT
>Ga0116227_10016789_pt1 | contig 10401 bp, 9 predicted proteins | sample S1TSphgellanicum_FD_89693 | JGI IMG/M metagenome (GOLD analysis project Ga0116227, IMG submission 89693) | Host-associated microbial communities from peat moss isolated from Minnesota, USA - S1T2_Fb - Sphagnum magellanicum MG | ecosystem: Host-associated > Plants > Peat moss > Unclassified...
CGTACCACTGCGCAGCGTAACCATAGTGACGTGACGGCGGAAAGCCGTTATCAAAATTCCATTCGCGGACAAAGCCGCCATCTGCGCTGGCGTCGAGCAACACCTCGCCGTTGAGTACCGGCTCACCGAGCGTGCAGCGCAACTCGGCGACATCCGGATAATTCAGGATCTGCGGAAAGTGCGCAGCCTTCTGGCAGACCGGCTGCCCGAGACGCATGCCGGGTTCGGACAGCGCGCGCCAGTAGCCGGTGATCTGTTGCTCGCCCTGCGGCACCGCCGGCGATGGCGGCTCCGCCCGCGTGCCGCTACGTGGAATCCAGCCGCGGTTCACCAGCAACAGGGTGCCATCCGCCAGACGCAATGGCGTCCATACGTCGTAACCGGGACGCTGGCGATTGGATTGGTTATCCAGCAGCAGTTGGCGTTGATCGTCATAACGTCCGCTCAACTGCACGCGCAGCGGCACCATCGTCGCCAGCTGTTGGGGATTGAACACCACAGCGGCCTGCTCGCCCGCCTGCGCATAATGCGCCAGCATCGCCGCCTTGGCCTGCCCGCGATTCAGCTGCCAGGTGCCCAGCGACAGCAGCAGGGCCAGCGCCGGCACCATCGCCAGCACGGCCCACAACGGCGGCTTGAAGTGCCAGCGCGACATCAGCGCAGCCACTCGCAGGCCATGATCTGGCCTCGCGCGTTGTGATTTATTGATTGTTTATATTTGTAATACACTATTAATTATAACAACAAGATTTCCTGTCTACCCGCCGACGCCTTGGAGGCTCCAGGCACTCCACAAGTTCAGTTCAAACCGGCATCGGGCTATGATCGCGCCCCACCTGCAACGAACACTGTAACGCCCATGCTCACCAAAATTGTCGTGATCGCCTTGCTTCTCACGATCATGGCTGCCCTGTTCAGCAGCATCTTCTTTCTGGTCAAGGACGACAGCAGCAAGAAACGAACACTGACCCTGCTCAAGATTCGCGTTGGCCTGTCGCTCACGCTCATCGCGTTCGTGATTCTGGCCTACTACATGGGCTGGATACACCCGCACGGTGGACCTTCGCCGCACTGAATTACACGCGCTTCAACCTTCAACAAAAAGGGCGGCCATTGGCCGCCCTTTTTTATTAGCCCGCGCCAAGGATGGTGCGGTCTTGTGCAGGACGCACACTACAACCAGTAAACGACAACAAACAGGCCGAGCCATACCACGTCCACGAAGTGCCAGTACCAAGCCACGCCTTCGAACCCAAAGTGCGAATCGGGCTTGAAGTGGCCGAGCATCAGGCGGATGGTGATGATGGCGAGCATCAGCGTACCCAGCGTCACGTGCATGCCGTGGAAACCGGTGAGCATAAAGAAGGTCGAACCGTAGATGCCGGAACCGAGCGTGAGGTTGAGCTCGTTGTAGGCTTCCATGTATTCATGGACCTGCAGATAAAGGAAGCCTGCACCCAGCGCAGCCGTCATCCACATGAACGCAATGCAGAGGCCGCGCTTGCCTTCCTTCAGCGCATGGTGCGCGATGGTGATGGTCACGCCCGAGGTCAACAGGATGAGGGTGTTGATGAGTGGGACGCTGAATGCCGGGATGGTTTCAAACTTGCCGCCCAGAGCCGCCGGGCCGTTGGACGGCCAGACGTTTTCAAAACCAGGCCACAGGAAAACGTTGGTGGCTTCCTTGGCGCCGAGACCGGCAAGCCAGGGCAGTGACAGTTCGCGCGCATAGAACAGGGCGCCGAAGAATGCGCCGAAGAACATCACTTCCGAGAAGATGAACCAGCTCATGCCCCAGCGGTAAGTGCGATCAACCTGGGCGCTGTACAGGCCGCCTTCGCTCTCGCGGGTGATGCCGCGGAACCAGACAAACACGGTGTAGATCATCAAAGCCGAACCGCAGATGATCATCGGCTTGAACGGAATAGCGCGGTCTTCAAGGTATGCGCCAACGCCATAAACAATGGCGACCAGCGCCACAGTCAGCATGAACGGCCAGGCGCTGGGCGCCGGCACGAAATAGCGTGCGTTGTCGGAGTGGGCAGGAGCTGCAGCGTGATTCGCCATGTTCATCCCTCTTTAAATCTGTTGTCTCTTGGTTTCTTGATTTCAACTACGAGGCTTGGACGCGCTTTGTTGCGCCAGCTTCGTCACATCGAAAAACGTATACGACAACGTTACCGTATCAATCCCCTTCGGCAACGCTGGGTCCAGCATGAAACGTACCGGCATGTGCTTTTCTTCACCAGCCTTGAACGGCTGTTGGTTGAAGCAGAAACATTCGGTCTTTCTCAGATGCGGCGCCGCAGACCCCGGTGCAATGTTCGGCACCGCCTGCGCCACCAGATCCATGTCCTGCGTGTTCTTGGCGTAGAAGTTCACCGTGTAAAGCTGACCCGGATGCACCTTGATGCTCGGCTGATCCGGCGAAAACTTCCACAACGGACTTCCATTAACCGTTGTCACAAACTCCACCGTCACGGTACGGCTGGTATCAACGACACCGGCCTGCACCTGACTAGCCACCACCTTCATGCGACCGTTGACGCCAGTCGCTTCACAAATTGCCGTGTACATCGGTCCGAGCAAGAAGCCGAACCCGAACATGCCTGCCACCAGCAAAAGCAGCCGCGACAAATGCCGGCGCTTCTCCTGCTGCTGACCGGCTTCGTCCGTCATTTAGCGATGGCTCACCGACCAGACAAAAGCGGCGAGGAAACCCAAGGCAAGCGCCAGATGAATCAACGCCATCTTCACATTGCGTCGGGCCATTTCCGGGCTGATGCTGGAATCGCTGTTCTGCTTCGCGGAGGTCGTCATGTCTCTTTACTCAAATGCCCTGCGCCGTGTTGGCGGCGCAGGGCCATCATTGAAGTCGATTAGTGCTTGGCGTCGTGATGCACGCTGAGCTCGGCATCCGGCAACGGATACTGGTCTTCAAACGTGTGGTACGGCGCCGGTGAAGGCACGATCCACTCGAAGCCCTTCGCCCCTTCCCACACGCGATCCGGCAGGTTGCGCTGACGGCCAAACCAGCCGTAGCAGCTACCGAGCATGTTGAAGATGAAGATGAACTGGCTGAGGAAGAAGCCGAATGCACCGATCGTCGACAGCACGTTCATGTCGGTGAACTGCACGGCGTAGTCCGGTACGCGACGTTGCATGCCTGCCAGGCCCGCGAAGTGCTGCGGGAAGAAGGTCAGGTTGATGAAGATCGCGGAGAGCCAGAAGTGCCACTTGCCAGCGGTTTCGCTGTACATGCGGCCGGTCCATTTCGGGATCCAGTAGTAGACGGCGGCGATGATCGAGAACACGGCGCCCGGCACCAGCACGTAGTGGAAGTGCGCGACGACGAAGTAGGTGTCCTGGTACTGGAAGTCGACCGGCGTCAACGCCAGCATCACGCCTGAGAACCCACCGATGGTGAACAGGAACACGAACGCGATGGCGAACAGCATCGGCGTTTCAAAGGTCATCGAACCGCGCCACATCGTGGCCATCCAGTTACACACCTTCACGCCCGTGGGCACGGCGATCAGCATGGTAGCGAACATGAAGAACAGTTCGGCAGCCAGTGGCATGCCGACGGTGAACATGTGGTGGGCCCAAACGATGAACGACAGGAACGCGATCGACGCGGTGGCGTACACCATCGAGTCGTAACCAAACAGGGTCTTGCGGGCGAAGGTCGGGATGATCGTGCTGACGATACCGAACGCCGGCAGAATCATGATGTAAACCTCGGGGTGACCGAAGAACCAGAAGATGTGCTGGAACATGACCGGGTCACCACCACCTGCAGCCGAGAAGAAGCTGGTGTGGAAGTACTTGTCGGTCAGCAGCATCGTCACGGCGCCGGCGAGCACCGGCATGACCGCGATCAGCAGGTAAGCGGTGATCAGCCAGGTCCAGACGAACAGCGGCATCTTCAGCAGTGACATGCCGGGAGCGCGCATGTTGAGGATCGTGACGACGACGTTGATGGCGCCGGTGATCGACGAGATACCCATCAAGTGGACGGCGAAGATCAGCAGTGGGAATGCATCGCCCGTCTGCAGGACCAGCGGCGGATACATCGTCCAGCCACCCGCAGGCGCACCGCCCGGGAGGAACAGGGTCGAGATCAGCATGGTGAAGGCGAACGGCAGGAGCCAGAAGCCCCAGTTGTTGACGCGCGGCAGTGCCAGGTCGGAGCAGCCGATCATCATCGGCACCATCCAGTTGGCAAGGCCGACGAAGCCGGGCATGACGCCGCCGAAGATCATCACCAGCGCGTGCATGGTGGTCATCTGGTTGAACAGTTCCGGATCGACGAACTGCAGGCCCGGGTGGAACAGTTCTGCGCGGATCACCAGCGACATCAGGCCGCCGATGAAGAACATGCTGAACGAGAAGAACAGGTACAGGGTACCGAGATCTTTGTGGTTGGTGGTCTTGATCCAACGCATGATGCCCTTGTCAGGGCCGTGCGCGTGATCGTCGTGTCCGTGACCGGCGTGGTCGGCGTGGTGAGCGTGAGCCATGGCTACTCCTAAACCTTACTGTTCTTTACTTGCGTGCAGCAGTGACGGCTTCAACCGTGACAGCGCCACCCTTATTGCCCCAAGACGTGCGCACATAGCTGGCTACGGCGGCGATGTCCTGATCGCTGAGCTGCTTGAACGGAGGCATCAGGTTTTTGCCATTCAGCACTTGCTTGATGACCCCTTCAGCCGGGCCATTGGCCACTTTGTCGCCCTTCAGCGACGGGAAATTGGGAGGCAGCCCTTCGCCATTCGCCTGATGGCAAGCAGCACAGTTGGCGGTGTAGACCTTTTCGCCAGCCTTGACCAGTTCATCCTTGCTCGGTCCCTTGGCGGCGGCAGGCGCAGCGGCAGCCGGGGCAGCAGCAGGTGCCGGTTCAGCAGCGGCGGGAGCGGGAGCAGAGGCCACTACGGCAACTGGGGCAGCAGCGGCGACAGCAACACCAGCGTCCTTCTTCTTGCCTTCAAGCCAGGCCTTGTACTCGGCTTCCGGCACCGCCTTGACGACGATCGGCATGAAGCCGTGGTCACGGCCACAGAGTTCGGCGCAGACACCACGGTAGGTGCCCGGAACATCAATCTTGGTCCAGACTTCGTTGACGTAGCCCGGGATGGCGTCTTTCTTGATCGCCAAGGCCGGTACCCACCAGGCGTGGATCACGTCGTTGGCGGTGATGACGAAGCGGATTTTCTTGCCAACGGGCAGAACCAGTTCGTTGTCGACATCGACCAGATAGTTGGGAACGGTGTTGACGTCGATGCCGGAGCCGAGTTGGCGGGCGACGTTGGATTCCTGCGACAGCGTTGAGTAGAAGCTGACGCCTTCGCCGAGGTACTCGTAGTTCCACTTCCACTGGTAGCCGGTGACCTTGACAGTCATTTCAGCGTTGCGGGTGTCTTCCATCTTGATCAGCGTGCCGGCGGCGGGAATAGCCAGGCCGATGAGGATCACGAAGGGGATCGCGGTCCAGATGATTTCGACCAGGGTCGATTCATGGAAATCAGCCGGCTTCGGATGCTTCGAACGGCGGTGATTGATGATGGAGTAGATGATCGCACCAAACACGACGACGCCAATCGCACAGCAGACATAAAACGCCGCCATGTGCAGCTTGTAGACCTCATGGCTGATCGCGGTCACGCCCTGCGTCATGTTGTACTTTTCGCCAGTGAAGGCCAAAGCCTCACCCGCGAGTGACCACAACGTCATCAATGCGGCGCTACGCGCCAGCCATCCCCGAAGTCGACTTTTGCTCAACATCATGAATCTCCCAATGGCACTCTGCGGCGGGCTGGTGCCCGCAAAAACCCGCGCGCCACGCGGGCCTCGACAATAATTCTTAGATTCGCTTCGATCCCACTCCAAGGAACCGGCTGAAACCAACCGCATGATCGCACTCGCGCATTACCTTTCCCGTGCAGTTTCAGCCGAGCCTCTTGCGTGAGGACATCGACGTAAGCATTTGCGGGTATTGGAGTCAGCAGTCAACGACGGGCTTTTTCCAGCCGCGGGATTGTAGTGCAGCCCCACCCGCAGGCGCAAAGCCATCCATTTGCGTAAACTCTCCAAATGCGAACCGTTTTCATTAAGACCGCGCGTGTAATGCGGATATCTGTGCCAGGGATGGCCCAAAACCCGCCGTCCGCCTTAAGCTAAACGCGTCGCCGACACGCTCAGTCTGCGGTTCACCACCGCCAACCTGACACCAAGAGAATCTGCATGAAGAAATTATGGGTAGCGATAGGTCTGGTCACGGTCCTGTCGGCGGGCTGCGCCTCAACGCCTCACGCCGGCGACACGCTGAAAACGGCCGAGCGCGTCAATCTTGAGCACTTCATGGGCCGCTGGTACGTGGTCTCGAGCATTCCCAATTCCGGCGAGCAGGGTCGCGTCGGACCTTACGTCGAATACGCGCTGCGATCGGATCACCGCATTGACCAGGCCTACTATTTCTACCAGAAGGATTTTGATCATCCGCTGGAAAAGAAGCAGGACATTGCGACCGTCGTCGATATCCAGAGCAATGCCATCTGGAAGACCCGCTTTGGCCAGGAGCTATCGGCCGACTTCCGGATCCTCTACGTCGATCCTGAATATCGCTACGCGGTGATTGGCCGCCCTTCGCGTGATTACGCCTGGATTCTGGCGCGCGACAAATACATCGGCGACGATGACTATCAACAGCTCATCAGCGTGCTGACGGAACAGGGTTTTGACGGCATGCGCATGCTGAAGATTCCGCTGCGCGAAGAATTCATGGGGATTCCGGGCTATCAGTGACACGGCGCTTCAGCGTATCGAGGTCCAGCTTCACTTCACCATCGTAGGACACCACGCCCAATAGCGGCGCAGGCATGCGCGCCGTCAAGGCCTCGATGTTCTCTTGCAGCAAGGGCATGTCCGCGGACAGGCTGTTTGCCACCCAGCCGGCCAGCATCCCGCGGCGCGTGATAGCTTCAGCCGAAAGCAGGGCGTGATTGATGCAGCCTAGACGCATGCCAACCACCAGCAGCACCGGCCAGCGCTGCTGGGTCGCCCATTCACCAAATGTGATTTGCTCGTTGAGCGGCACCAGGAATCCACCGGCGCCCTCAGTCACCACCCAGTTGTAACTCAGCGCGAGCTCATCATGCGCCTGGTTCAACAGCGTGACATTCGGATTCACCCCAACGGCTTTCGCCGCAAGATGCGGCGCAATCGCCGGCGCAAACGCATAGGGGTTGATGCAACCGTAATCCTCGTTGGTCTGCGCCGCCTCTTGCAGCGCCAGCGCATCTTCGTTGCGCAAGCCCTGCGGCGTTTGCTCGCAACCCGAGGCGATGGGCTTGTAGCCACAGGCACTCAGGCCCTCCGCACGCAATTGCCTCAGCAGGCCACAGCTGACTCGGGTTTTACCAACGCCGGTATCGGTGCCGGTGACAAAAATCGTCGGCATCGCAACTAGGCTGCCTTCACGGCAGCATTCGCCTGCGCCAGCGCATCCAGCAACAGATCGATCTGCGCTGGCGTATGCGCGGCAGAAAGCGTGATGCGCAAACGCGAGGTTCCGCGTGGCACGGTTGGCGGGCGTATCGCGGCCACCCACAGGCCGCGTTCGTACAAGGCTCGCGACAGCGCGAGCGCGCGGCCTTCGTCGCCCACGATCAACGGCTGAATCGCCGTCGTCGAATGGCCAAGGGCGATGCCGAGTTGCGACGCGCCATCACGCAGGCGTTTGATATTGGCGTGCAACGCCGTGCGACGCTGCGGCTCCGCCTGCACGATCTTCAAGGCCGCGCGCGCCGCGGCGGCAATCGATGGTGGCGGCGCCGTCGAGAACACCCAGCTGCGTGCACGCTGGATGAGATATTCGATGAGGTTGTCACTGCCCGCGACGAAAGCACCGGCGGCACCCAATGATTTGCCCAAGGTGGCCACGTAGATGGGAACTTCATCAACGCCGAGGCCCGCGGCGTTCACCGCGCCGGTGCCGTCGTCGCCGATCACACCGAGGCCATGCGCATCGTCAATCATCAGCGTGGCATGGCCTGCCGCGCTTAATGCCGCAAGCTCTTTCAAGGGCGCAAGGTCGCCATCCATGCTGAACACACTGTCGCTCACGACCAGGGTTTCGCCGCTACGCGGCTGCGCGAGTGCCTGCGCATAGGCATCCAGCTGCGCGTGTGCAACGCGGGTGTATTGCGCGCCGGAGAGACGGCCACCATCAATCAAGGAGGCGTGGTTGAGTTCATCCGCAATAAGCGTGTCACCCTTGCCCAGCAAGGCGCGCAGCACGCCCAGGTTGGCGGCCCAGCCGGTGGAGAACAACAAGGCGCGCGGGCGACCCATGAATGCCGCCAGTTCTTCTTCCAAGGCACGATGTTCGCGGTTGTAACCGGAAACCAGCGCAGCAGCGCCACTGCCGGTGCCTGATGCGGACAGTGATTTACGCGCGGCTTCGGCCACACGCGGATCATTGGCCAGGCCCAGGTAATCGTTGCTGCAGAAATTCAGGCAGCGCTGGCCATCCACAATGATCTCGACACCATGTCCGCCATCGACAGCGCGACGCACGCGATAGAGCTGCGCTTCACGAATGCGCGCAAGCTCAAGACCGAGTCGTTGATCCAACGTGGGCATGGAAAGTGCCCGGCTGTCCATCAATCGTTGCAGCAGGCGGCCTGCTGGCGCGGCGCTTCAACCATCGCCGGCGGCGGGCAACAGGCGTCGCCGTGCGAATGCGCGTGATCGTGCGTTGCAGGGCCGTGCACATTGCCCGGCTTGCCACCTTCAGTCTGGATGCCCAGACGCGCCAGCAGTGCGCGATCTTTTTCGTTCTGCGGATTGTGCGTGGTCAGCAGCTTGTCGCCGTAGAAGATCGAGTTGGCGCCGGCGAAGAAGCACAGCGCCTGCATTTCATCGGTCATCGCGGTGCGGCCTGCCGACAAACGCACCTGCGTCTTCGGCATGATGATGCGAGCCACGGCAATCGTGCGCACGAATTCAATCGGGTTCAATTCTTCCGCGCCTTGCAGCGGCGTACCCGCAACCTGCACGAGGTTGTTGATGGGAACGCTGTCCGGATGCGCAGGCAGGGTCGCGAGCTGGCGCAGCAGTTCGGCGCGATCGGTTTCCTGTTCGCCCATGCCGACGATGCCGCCGCAGCAGGTCTTCATGCCCGCCTTGCGCACGTTCTCAAGCGTGTTGAGACGATCTTCGTAAGTGCGCGTGGTGATGATCTTGCCGTAGAACTCCGGCGAGGTATCAAGATTGTGGTTGTAGTAATCGAGGCCGGCATCAGCGAGACGCTGCGCCTGGTTTTCCTTGAGCATGCCCAGCGTCATGCAGCTTTCCATGCCGAGCGCCTTCACTTCGCGAACCATCGCTTCAATCTTGTCGAGATCGCGATCCTTCGGCGCGCGCCAGGCGGCGCCCATGCAGAAACGCGTCGCGCCATTGGCCTTGGCTTCGCGCGCGGCTTCAACAACGGCCTCAAGCTCCATCAGCGGCTCTTTCTTCAGGCCGGTTTCAAAGCGCACCGACTGCGGGCAGTAGGAGCAATCTTCCGGGCAGGCGCCGGTCTTGATCGACAGCAATGTCGACAGCTGAACCGTGTTCGGCTTGTGGTATTCGCGATGCAGCGTGTGCGCCTGGAACAGCAGGTCATTGAAGGGCAGGTCAAACAGGGCCTGCACTTCTTCGCGGCGCCAGTCGTGGCGGATGGGGCTGGTGGTCATCGGAATCATCTCTTTAATAAAGGCAGTCGCTTCGGCATCGAGATGAATTTTGTGATTTATTATTTATCTATGATTTAAAAGACAAATAATAAACACTGAAATCGCTCACACTCGGACAACAGCAGCTACGGCACTATCGGGCTATTCACGCACAGTTTTGCCAGTCCACCGGTCTATGTCAACTCAAAAGTCCAATCATGGTTGACAACTTTTCATCCCATCGGCCCTGCATCTACTGCGATGGACCTGCCACGACGTTCTCGATCTGTGAGGACTGCACAGCCAGCCTTCCGTGGATCCAGCAGGCCTGTCCCGGTTGCGCGCAGCCGCAGAACTTTGACGGCCTCTGTCGCCGCTGCCTGAAAAAGCCGATGCCCTTCGACTCTGCCTGGGCCGCTTTTCAATTGGCCACGCCGATCCAGCAAGCCATCCACGGTCTGAAATATCACGCCGGTTTTCTGCAGGCCCATCTGCTCGGACAACTGGTCGCGCAGAAGCTGGGGCGGCGTGCGCAGGCCTTTCCGGATTTGATTCTTCCAGTGCCCTTGCACCGAACGCGCCTGATGCGGCGCGGCTACAACCAGGCCTTGGAACTGGCGCAGATCCTCAAGCGCAGCCTGGATATTGGCGTCGACGCGAATCTCGCCAAACGCGTCCGCGC
>Ga0116227_10016790_pt1 | contig 10401 bp, 9 predicted proteins | sample S1TSphgellanicum_FD_89693 | JGI IMG/M metagenome (GOLD analysis project Ga0116227, IMG submission 89693) | Host-associated microbial communities from peat moss isolated from Minnesota, USA - S1T2_Fb - Sphagnum magellanicum MG | ecosystem: Host-associated > Plants > Peat moss > Unclassified...
CGAATCTAGGTGACACACAGTGCCTAAAATGGGGACTTCGGGGGTTGGTTTTTCAAATTCACCCCACGATTTTCTACCAAAGTGCAGGGATTTTGAACATCTATTTACCATAGTCTTGCACCTGTCTCGAATAAAAACGGTTGAAACCCTTATTTAGAATAGGTTCTAGCATTATTCAGCAAGCCCTCAATTAAACATCTCCGACAATTCATACTTGACCCTGAATTCGTCAGGATTTCAGGCTTATTGCTGGAGAAAGTAACATCAACTAACTGGGAAGATGGTTATCTAGATAAATTAGAAGAGTGTCAGAAACCCATGGCTAAAAGCCGTAAAGCTCTGAAAAAGTTCAAATCTGACCCAACTCACAGGACTTTGGACTAGTCTGGTTTGATGAAGTCTCAAACTTAAACCTGGCAAGGGCTTCAAGGTTTGAAAATCCTTCTTAGGATTTAATTTTCTCATCCTTACCCAGTAAGCATTTCAGACTAGGAAAGCTAATTTTGTCCAAAGTCCAAAGAAGAGAAATATAAAGGCAAAAAATTTACGGGACAAAACCGAATTATTTCGGCTACTTTTCCAGAATTAAACATCACAGTTGATCAAGTTGTAGCTGCTAGTCAAGTTCATCATTTGTGAAAAACTAATGCTAATAAATCATCTACTTGAAGTCCTACTTTGGTTAGGTGTAGCCTATTTGGCTATCTGCCTAATCATTGTGATTAAACAACCTGCACTGATTTTCTTTCCGTCGAAGGTAATTGAAAAGACACCAGATTTTTATCATCTCCCTTATGAGGAGGTTTGGCTACCAGTTACTACCAAGTCCGGCAAGCTAGAGCATATCTATGGCTGGTGGATTAAAGCCAACCAACCTAACACTAAAGTGTTGCTATATTTACATGGCAACGGCATTAATATTGGAGCAAATATTACCCATGCCTATCGATTTTATCAATTAGGGTTTTCAGTTTTACTGATTGATTATCGAGGCTATGGTTACAGTCAGGGCAGCTTTCCCAACGAACAGCGAGTTTATCAAGACGCTATTACAGCTTGGAATTACTTAGTGCAGGAGCAAAAGATTCCTCCCCAGCAAATTTTTATCTATGGACATTCTCTCGGAGGTGCAATAGCAATTGATTTAGCGGTTCGACACCCTGGAGCAGCTGGATTGATTGTGGAAGGATCTTTCACTTCTATCCGCGAATTAGTAGCTTATATGAATAAATTTTGGATGTTTCCTGTAGATTTAATTCTGACACAGCGGTTTGCATCGATCAAAAAACTACCCAAGTTGAAGACGCCAATTTTATTTATTCATGGAACAGCTGATTCAATTGTACCATCTTTCATGAGTGAAGAACTTTATGCGGCTGCACCGGAACCGAAAAAACTAATCCTGGCAGCAGGTACAGGTCATAACGACACAGCTCAAGTTACTGGCTTAGAATATTTGCAATGGGTGGAATCTTTTGTCCAGGAAGTATCATATAAACATACGGTAAGTGGGAAACTCAGCGGCTTCAGCCCTGAGAGAGAAACGACTCGGTAACTTTAGTAGGAATTAAGGTTCTACCCGTTCTTAACAGGGGGAAAGGTCGCTAGTAGGGGAACTCTTATCAAATAGTCCGTCAACGTAAACGCATCTACACCTAATTCTGTCCGTTCTTGGGCTGCTAAAATCCCTGCTTGAGCATGCCACCATGCCGCTGTTGCGACAATATCTTCTACAGGAATTTCCTTGGTAACTGTCTGCGCTAACAACCCACCTAACAACCCTGTTAATACGTCACCACTACCACCACGGGCTAGGGCTGGTGTGCTGTGGGGAGTAATCCAGGTGATACCTTGGGGACTAGCTATGGCGGTTCTGGCCCCTTTCAATAAGACGACGGCACTACTTTGGGTTGCTGCTGTCTGTACAGCCTCAATCCTGTCTTGTGTGGAAATTTGGGGAAACAACCGCTGAAATTCACCTGCATGGGGAGTGAGTACTGTGACTGCTTGGCGTTGTTGTAAGGTGGGAATAGTTCCCATCTGTGCCAGGATATTTAAAGCATCAGCATCAAGAAGTAGAGGGCGATCGCTCTCTAGTACCCCTCGCACTACCAGTGTAGTATCCTGAGTCAGTCCGGGACCAATGGCGATCGCTCTAAAGGTGCTCAGATCGGTTTTTGCTGGCAGTTGGAGATGGGAAATTGCCCCTGTCTCTGTTTCTGGACAACCAATAACTAAAGCTTCTGGCAAATGAGATACTAGTAAGGGTTTAATAGATTCTGGCACTGCCATTGAGAGCATCCCCACACCACTAGCACGGGCACCTAAACCGCTGAGAATTGCTCCCCCTGCATAGCGACGGGAACCGCAGATTAGTAGTAGATGTCCTTCTCTGTATTTGTGGGTGACAGGTGAACGTGGTATGGGTAGGGTTGATAATGCCTTTGCTTGGGTGATGCGTTTAATGGGAGGTGCATCTTTTAACACCGCATCTATATCTCCCAAGGGAATATCGTAATCAATTAACTCAGCACAGCCAAGATAATCTAATGCTTGGTCTTGCAAAAAAGCTAGCTTCCACAGACCTAGGCAAAATGTATGGCTTGCCTTAATTGCAGTCCCCAAAACCTCCCCTGTATCGGTGTGCAACCCTGAAGGTATATCGATACTAATAATTGGCTGATGTTTTGCGTTTAGTAAATCAATTGCTGTGGCTATGGGGTCAGTTAGGGTTCTTTCTAAGCCAAAACCGAATAAACCATCAATCAAAATCCCACAATCCGGTAACTCTGCCACTGTTTCATAACAGGGAATACCTAAGCTTTGGGCATACTGCAAGTGTAGGGAGGTTAATTCTTTTACCTTGGCAAAAGGTGCATAGATCGAAACTGGGTAGCCTTGAAAGTGTAATTCACGAGCTACTACCAACGCATCTCCCCCATTATGACCGGGACCGACTAAAATTCCTACAGACGATGATACCCCCAACTGAGAAATGACAGCGTGAACGCGATGAGCTATGAGTCCTGCAACTTTTTCCATTAAGGCAGCTACAGGCATTCCCGCAGCAAAGATGCGGGTTTCAATATCCCGCATTTGGGCCGCAGTAACTACAACTTGGGAAACTTTTTCTTGCCTATCGTTCATGTGGAGATATTAGCATCTATGGGCTATGTCACTTCACATGGTAGATCATAGCGTCGCCGTATCCTAATTTCCGGATGTATCTATACCACCTTTTTGCATCAGATTGCCGTACAAAGGGACCTACAGCTACATGCCATCCATAGGGTTGGCTTTTTTCTTGGACCTTGGTATTTTGACCGATAGACTCTCGCAGTTCTTTAGCAATGCGGTGTACATCTTTATGCTTGGCAGGAATAGCGACATAATAATGCTTAGTAACTTCTCCGGTATCTGAGTAGGGGACAATTTTTGTATTCCTGATTCCACTTAATTTGAGGTCTCTAACCTCTTGTTGAGCGTTATGTTCGTCATTAAAAATACCAATCTCAATCACAGAATGCTTTTTATACCGCCTTAGATGGGAGCCAGGAGCAATTAGGCGTGCTTTTTTCAGGGTTCGTGGGCTATGACTGTCAATGTAGACCAAATAACGCTCTATGTTTTCGCTATATAGGTTGGACCTTAAGGGAATTGCTGAGGCTGGATTTGATAGAGGAGTTAATATCAAATATCCACCTAATAAGAGGGAGAGGGAACGCATATAGGTAAATCGAGTTGGTACGGGGTTTGACATTGGGGGTCTATTAAATTCACTAATTAGGCGCTCATATAGGAATCCGGTTTGATGGGCGAGGAAGGATCTGTGTAGGCTCTTAACAGTAAAGAGGAGTATGGGTGTACAGAGTTTTTTGCAAAAATTAAATGGGGTTGTTATATGCCTGATAATATAGCTATACCGTACTTGTTATGCTAAAGGGAACGGGAGAAGAAATAATTTCAGGAGGCAGGAGGCTCCAGGGGAGGAGGAACCCACCTTTAAAAGAGTGGGATTAAAGCAAGGACGCTTTGAATCTCCAATTCTTTTTTTGAAATGAGATCTAGACCCAGAACTGAAGTTTTTATTTGTACTTTCTCTTCCCTCCTGCCACTAGCAAGAACTGTCCTGGAGCCTTTCTTTGTAAGCTTACTCAAGATTTTTTAATTAATTTTACCATGATGCATATTAAGGAAACACTTGTTAGAAATAGTCAAGTAAGGCGATTATTAATCTTATTTTAAAAACCGAGAATTACGATATTTTCCCTATCCCCAGTTAAGAGTTCTCTCTCCTCAATTTAGCATAAAATACCCCTAAAACCCATAATTTTCCCTCTTAATAGTATTTTTTATCTTCCATCTTTTCAGAATAATCAAAACCCCAGTCCCCAACACTGAAAGGTTCTGTAGGGATGAAGGGAGAAATTGATCTGTTATCTCCTAATGCAAAATCTCACATTGGCACCGTTAAGGGTTGGACTATGCTCGTGAACAGTTGAGTGCGATCGCATGACCACGGGTTATTATGCCTAAATTAATTATGACACAACTAAAAGCAGTGAACACTTAACTTCTAAACCAGCGGACAATATAGTGTCCATAAATACAGGATTAGGCAAATTGCTGCGGTTCAACATCCATAAGTCTTGGAGTTAGACGCGGTAAATCTCGGATTCCTAGCATCCAAGGGAAAGCATCCAGATCAGAGGACTTTCTGCTAGTTAAATTTGGTTTTAAAACCAGTAGTAAAAATATTAATTTACTTTCCACCTTTAGGCTGATTAAATTCACATTTTCTTTACTTCTAGTGGGCGATAAATTCGAGTCAAGTAACAGTTAATTTGGGAATAGATGAACCGGAAAAATCCTTCATCTACGAGAGAGTTGTGTACTTGTTGTTTTCAGTGGTTGGATTAAGAGAATATGTAAGAGGGTGTTTGAAAAGTCCTTCAGCGTAGATTTTACTACCCCAGCCTCTGAGAAGTGGGTACGAGAGAATAAGGTTTTTGGGGTTTGCGATGCAGAAACTGCGGCTACGCCAACGCCCCCCTGAGTTGCACTTGAGGCTCAATCTGACCCTTTTCAAACATCCTCTAAGGTGTCGGGGGATAATTGCCAGTAAATAGTAAGTTTGGCGAACATCCGGGGTAGAAAAGCCTAAACTTTCACAGGGCAAGTAGTAGCGAAACTAAGAAGTAGACCTTGGGTTGATTTTCCGATCCAAGGTCTACTTTTGATAATCGGACATTCAAGTTTTGGGAGAAGTTTTATGCCAAAAGAAAAAAAATTACAGCCGCCACAGCAAAAACAGCCACTACGAGTTAATGCTATTGCACCTGGTCCAATTTGGACACCTTTGATTACTTCAACCTTCCCAGCCGATAAAGTGGAAACTTTTGGTCAGGAAGTACCAATGGGGAGGCCTGGACAACCAGAAGAAGTTGCCCCTAGCTACGTATTCTTGGCTTCCGATGATGCCTCTTATATCTCTGGTCAAGTACTACACATTAATGGGGGAGAAATAGTTAACGGTTGATTTTGCCGTAGCTGAATGCTCACCCCCCTCTAAACTGGAAAACCTTAATCAATAATAACCAAACCTATGCCCTCCCCCACACGATTGCATGGTACAGAACTAGTAGATTGTGCAAGAGCAAACGCCAAGCAGGGAATAGAAACTGCTGCTTATCAATGTGGTTATGGTGATGATGTAAACACATTTGCTCAAGAACTGCGACAAGCTTGTGAGCAAATGAATCTCCAAGTTAAGGAACTGAGCCAACTGATTACCGACCAGGATATGATTCTGGGGACTGGAGAAATCATTGCTCCCGACACAGCATCACAATTGTGACTTTTGGACAAATGGTCGGCATGGGGCATCGGCACGACCTTAAGGTGTTAGCTGATTGCTGGAGTCGGCGCGATTTGCTCATGCTGGTTCAGGTGCTGGGCATCAGTGTATCTGCCATGCTGACGATTATGATGTTTCTTGATGTCATCAACTTTGGGTCCCTGTTGATTTTAAGCGTTTTAAATGGCATGTTAAAGGGATTGGATATGCCCGTTCGCCATACTATCGTGACGGAGACGGTAGATGATCGCGTCGATTGGGGTAACGCTATTGTCCTCAACTCCGTCATGTTGAGTTCATCAAAGGTGCTAGGTCCGGCGATCAGAGGGATTTTGATCGCTACAGTTGGAGTTCAATATTGTTTTCTCTACGACACCCTCAGCTATGTTCCTGCGATTGTGACGCTCAAAGCAATGCAAATGCCACCAAAAGCATCACCTACCACCATTGGTCAGAATGAAACCTGGCAGAAATTGCGCGAAGGATTTCACTATGTCAGCAGGGTGCAACCCATCCGGAATATTTTGTTGTTGCTAGTATTACAGGGGTTAATGGGCATTTCCTACATTGCTCTACTGCCTGTTTTTGCGGCTGAAGTGTTACACGGCAGTGCTAGAATAATGGCCGCCCTGGGAACAGCGGCAGCAGTCGGCTCATTGGTTTCCTGTGCCTACCTCAGTACGCGGCGAAGTATTTTGGGGCTAGAACGACTGATCATGATTGCTCAGGGTGCGATCGGACTGAGTCTCATCTCATTTTCCCTATCCCGCCATCTGGGTCTGTCCATCCTAATGCTGGCGCTGGTGGGAGGGTTTAGCATTCTCCAAGTTACCAGCAGTAACACCATCATTCAAACCCTGGTCACAGATGATAAGCGCGGTCGAGTAATGAGCTTTTATGCGCTGGCAACGGTTGGTATGACGCCCTTTGGGAATCTGCTGGCGGGAAGTTTGGCCCATGTGTTAGGTGCGCCAATCGCCCTTATTGTGTGTGGTAGCTTTTGCATAGCAGGGTCACTCTGGTTTTCCTCTCAGGTGCCCCAGGTTACACGCTGGATTCAACGAGAAATCAACCCTCGTGCAATTTAGATCATGTGAAAGCTCTGAAAACTCATTCGGAATTTCGCAGGACCATACCACCATTCAGCAACGCCCATCTGGAAGTAGGGACAAGACAAGGATCCGCTAAGTAGATGGAAACAGAGCGATACCAGGTTAATAGCTCGGGGATTGACTCAACTTCCTCATTAATATTGAAAGGGAACCAGTATTTGCTTACTATTCAATAATCCAACTAGAGTTTCTCACCCGTTGCTCACGCGTTGTAATAAGAACCATGCTTCTGAGATCACCGCTTCACAGCAGAGTAGTAGGGGTTGAATTGTTGTAAGTTCTGTTGTTATCCAGAGGTGATGATGATCTCGGCAATCAATAAGGGCTACGATGGGACCAGTATCAAGGAGAACCTGTTGACGCATTGTTTCTGCCATATCCTTCGATTTACTCATACTATTTCACGCAAAGAGTGATACAGAGTCTCCCACTCGTTTATTCCCTGCTCAAACAACCAACCCACAGTCCCCAATTACCAATCGAAATGTATCAAATTTAAAGTGTAATAGTATAAGCAATGGTAAAATTATCACCACAGGCGATCGCACAGATTCAATTCAATGTTCTGAATCATCAAATCATGAGTATTGAAAAAGATGATGGAAGAAACACAGTCAGATATGTTTCTTGAAAGTTAAGGTATACTAAACTCAGAACCTTGCACTATGGGAGTTTCAGGGATGCCATCCCCCTTTCCCGGCATGAATCCCTATCTAGAATTACCTGCTCTGTGGCACGAGTTTTACAACCGATTGATCGTAGCAATTTCGGATGCGCTGACTCCCTATCTGCAACCCACGTATTATGTGGCGGTGGAAACCCGCACCTATCTGGATGACAACAATCTAGAATTGCTAGTGGGAATTCCCGATGCCATTGTGCTCACAACTTCAACAACTCCTGTGGCAAAACCAACGGCGATCGCTACACAAACTCGTCCCAAACAAATCCAGATCCCCATGCCAGTTGAAGTCAAAGAGCGCTACTTAGAAGTGCGGGAGGTCGGCACTCATCAGGTGATTACCATCATTGAGGTGCTATCACCTAAAAATAAGCGCAGAGGTGAAGGGCGAACCATTTATAAGAAGAAGCGGCAGCGGGTTCTGGGCAGTTCATCTCACTTAGTTGAGATTGATTTACTCCGAGAAAATACCCCAATGCCCATGATTGGGGTGGAGGGAATCAGCGACTATCGCATCGTGGTAAGTCGAGCCACTACCCGTCCAATGGCAGACCTCTATGAATTTCAATTGAGAGAACCAATCCCCAGTTTCTCGTTACCCCTGAAACCCAATGATCCAGAATTAGCAGTGGATTTACAAGCCGTTGTGCTGGGTGTTTATGAGCGCGGTAGTTACCATGTTCGCATTGATTATCATCAGCCCGTTCCCCCACCAAAACTATCCGAAATAGTCCAGGAGTGGGTTGATGATTTATTAGCTCCAATTCGAGAATCACATTAATTCATCCCGCAAATATGTAACACCGAACAGTTGAGTAACTTGTGTGTACACAAGAGGTCAGCTATAGAGTTTACGGCGACTTTTTAACAGAAGTTGGGACGGCAAATGGCAGTCTTACTGCGATAGGAATTAGTAATTTAAGCACTAAGAAAACTTTCTCAAGAATGCCAATATTTTCTTAGTCCGAGGTGTTAGGAGTGTACGCCGATAAGCATCTGTTGCTTTCTTAATTGCTTCAGCCTGAGTTGGGTAGGGATGAATTACACTACTAAGCTGGTTTAAACCGATTTTATGGACAATGGCCGTAGTAATTTGCGAAATCATCTCCCCGGCATGACTAGCAACAATAGTCGCGCCGATAATTTCATCAGTCCCTTTTTTATGGTGGATTTTCAAAAATCCGGTGTCCTCCCCATCAGTGATCGCTCTATCTACTCCAGTAAAGGAAATCTTAATGGTTTCCACATCAATGCCTAACTCTTTGGCTGTGTGTGGATACAACCCCACATGGGCAATTTCCGGGTCTGTATATGTCACCCAAGGCATGACCAGACTACTAATTTTACTCCGTCCCCAGTTAAAGGGAGAAAACAAAGTATTCTTAATTACAATTCTTGCCGCTGCATCTGCCGCATGGGTAAATTTCCAGTTCATGCAAACATCCCCCGCTGCATAGATTCTGGGGTTTGTGGTTTGCAGGTAATCATTCACTTTTACACCTTGCTGTGGATTAAATTCTACCCTAGCTGCGGTTAAATTTAAGTCTTCTACATTGGGTTTTCGTCCCACACCTACTAAAATTTCATCAACTGTCACCGAATCTCGATGACCATTCACAGAATAGTAAAGCCGCTTGCCTTCAGTGACCGTCACCACCTCTTCCAGTTGACAATTTAATACTACGCGAATACCTTCTCTCACCAAGACCTGGCGGAGTGTTTCTGCTGCTTGGGGATCTTCTTGATTGAGGAGCTGGGGACCGCTATGGAATAGTAGCACCTGACAACCCAAACGCCGGAAGGCTTGAGCTAATTCGCAACCCATAGGACCACCGCCAATAACCGCAAAACTTTCCGGTTTTTGAATGAGGGAGAAAACCGTTTCATTAGTTAGGTACCCAGCCTTTTCAATACCGGGAATTTCCGGTCTAACGGACCTAGCACCAGTAGCAATTACAGCTTTTTTAAAGCGTAATGATAGACCATCAACTTCTATACTATTTTTACTGACAAACCGACCGCTCCCTAGGAAAACATCGACCCCTAGGGATGAGAAACGTCTAACGGAATCGTGCTGGCTAATACCAGCTCTAATTCGCCGCATTCGTCCCATCACTGTGGTAAAGTCAACGTCGATATGTTTAGGTATGTTAATCCCCAAGTCTTTAGCATTCCACATTTCACCGACTACACGAGCAGAGCGAATCAAGCTTTTAGAGGGGATACAACCAACATTTAAGCAGTCCCCACCCATGAGATGCTTTTCAATTAGGGCTATTTTCAACCCCAAGCCTAGGCTAGCTGCACCTGCAGCTACTACTAATCCTGCTGTACCGCCACCAATTACCACTAGGTCATAACTAGCGGCAGGTTGAGGATTTACCCAATCTGGGGGATGGACATTGGCAACTAATGTTTGATTGTACTCATCCATTGGGCGAACTGTGATTATCTCAAATTCGGAGTTCGACATTAGTAATAGAAGTATCAGGTAGTTTTTTATCCTAAGTCTGTGAGCATATTTTGTCCGTTTATAGTTAACAAATTTGGTTCTTCAGTACCTCAGCAGATGAAAGCTGACCTTTCCTGTTAAGTCCAGAGAGAGTAACCCTGTTAAGGTGTACTAAGAAATGAAGTAATTAATCACAGCAAGAAGCAGAGCTTATTGAGAATGAAATAGCCAATAAGCTCTAGATTGATGGAGAGGAATCAGCAGGTAACAAAGAAGGTCTAACAGCCAACAGGTTAAA
>Ga0116227_10016792_pt1 | contig 10397 bp, 9 predicted proteins | sample S1TSphgellanicum_FD_89693 | JGI IMG/M metagenome (GOLD analysis project Ga0116227, IMG submission 89693) | Host-associated microbial communities from peat moss isolated from Minnesota, USA - S1T2_Fb - Sphagnum magellanicum MG | ecosystem: Host-associated > Plants > Peat moss > Unclassified...
AATACTACGGTAATTTTGTTTCATCAAGTAATTATTCACTTTTTAATCATTTTTATCATGAAAAATTTCTTAAAAATCAGTTTAATCGCAGTTTTGTTTTTCAATTCTGTTGGTTTGTATGCGAATGAAGGTGATTTTTCCTTCAAAGTTAAGAGCGTAAACGAAAAATCTATTGGTTTTTTCATTAATGAAGCACAAATTGTTGATGTTTCTATGTATGGATCAAATAATGAGATTTTATATAAGCAAAGAATCAAGGCTAAGACGGCTTCGAACAGAATTTACGATTTGAATTCTTTCCCAGATGGAGATTATACATTTAAATTGGAAACTGAATCCAAATTGGCAGAATATAAAATCTTGATCAAAGACGGTGAAACGATCGTTTCAGATCCTGTAGTTGTTGAAAAAGTTGTACCGCTTTTAACTAAGGAAAACGATGTGGTAACCTTAAATTTGGGTAAGGGAGCTAAAGGTCCGGTTGTTGTTCAGGTTTACAATGACAATAGCGAATTGGTGTATAATAAGACCTTCGAGGGTGGAGCGCAGTTCGTTAAACGGTTTAATGTAGCGAGAGTAGATATCAATGAGTTGAATTTTGTCATCAAGTTTGACAATCAAGAATTTACACAATTGATTCAAATACGCTAGCCTGGTAAAATGTATACTTTTGAAGCGGCTGTCTCGAAAAGATAACCGCTTTTTTATATAGCGAATACTCAGGAACTTAGATTGAAACAAATCTTTGTTTTAAAGATAATTATCACTACATTTGCAGCCCGCATTAAGAGCGGATTAATTAAAAACAATAATAACAATGAATCAGTACGAAACTGTTATCGTTCTAACCCCGTTGTTGTCAGATGAAATTGCAAAAGAGGCTATTGCCAAATACAGCAAAATCATTTCTGATAGCGGAGCCGAAATTGTTCAAGAGGACAATTGGGGTTTGAGAAAATTAGCGTATCCGATTGAAAAAAAAGCAAGCGGATTTTTTCACCTTACAGAATACAAATCTTCAGGTGAAGTTATTAGTAAATTGGAATTAGAACTAAAACGCGATGAGCGTGTTTTACGTTTCCTTACCATTAGATTAGACCGTCACGCGGTTGCTTATAATGAGAAGAAACGTAGTGGTGCTTTTAACAAAAAACCTAAACAGGAGGCTGCAGTATAATGGCAAAGGATCAAATACAATATGTTACCGCCCCAAAGGTGGACGATAACAGAAAAAAATATTGCCGTTTCAGAAAGAATGGTATTAAATATATCGATTACAAAGACGCAAACTTCCTTTTGAAATTCATCAATGATCAAGGTAAAATTTTACCTCGCCGTTTAACCGGTACTTCATTGAAGTTTCAACGTAAAGTGGCTCAAGCGGTAAAACGTGCACGTCACATTGGATTGTTGCCTTTCGTTGCTGACCAATTAAAATAGGAGCTGAGACATGGAAATCATTTTAAAACAAGATATTAAATCCCTAGGGGAGAAAGATGATATCGTTAATGTAAAGCCAGGATATGGTCGTAACTACTTAATCCCACAAGGATTTGGTGCTTTGGCTACTCCTTCAGCTAAAAAAGTATTAGCAGAAAACTTAAAACAAGCTGCTTTTAAACAAGATAAAATTAAGAAAGATGCTGAAGGTATCGCTGAGCGTTTAACTGAGGTTAAATTAACAATCGGTGCTAAAGCAGGTGAGACAGGTAAGATTTTTGGTGCTGTAAATACCATTATGATTGCTGAAGCTTTGAAACAAAAAGGTTTTGAAGTTGACCGTCGCCGTATTACTTTCGAAACTGAACCTAAATTTGTTGGTGAATATGTTGCCAACTTAAACTTACACAAAGAAGTGAAAGTTAAAGTTCCTTTCGAAGTAGTTGCTGAGTAATATCTTAGTTGACAGATAAAAAAAAGCTTCCTGGTTTCAGGAAGCTTTTTTTATGCCTTATATCGTAGGTTTATCATCCTGAATTGATCAGGAATTTGCCACATTAGCCTTTTCTTCGCTTGCTCTTAGCCTCATCAATCATCTGACGGATTTGCTTGATGTCGCTTTTTGAAAAGCCATGTACCTCAATCTTGTTTCCGGTTAAGAATAATCTTAGGGTCGAAAAGCCGATCATTGGAGAGTCTACTTCAATAGAAGTAATGTCTTCATAGTTCAGGTATTTCGAATCTCCGCTAAATAAGCCCGGCGACTTTATTTCTACGCTATTTTCTTCTAGGATGATTTCTGTAGGGAAAACCTTGTTTCCTTCAGATAGTCTGGACGCGGTGAATTTCATAATGCAACAAATTTAGCTATTTTATTTAAATCTTTTATCGCTCTTTACTTCGCCTTAGCTGTTGAAATTGATGTTTTTCTTACCTTTGACCAATGGCACAGAAAAAACGCTCAAACAGCAAAACAAATCAACCCCTGGTGAAAAGAATTACTGCCCTGTTGGGAAGGATCCTAGTTTGGTTCTTGATGGTTAGCGTCATCTGGGTATTGTTGTATCGTTTCATCAATCCGCCGATCACTTTATTGATGATCTTACGCAATGTAGAGCGCAAGAGCGATGGTAAACCCGGTAAGATCGATAAGAAATGGGTTGACTTTGATGAGATGTCTGATAACATGAAAAGAGCGGCTGTGTCTGCAGAAGATCAGTTGTTTTTATCCCATATTGGTTTTGATGTGAAGGCCATAGAACAAGCTTTTAAAGCCAATAAAAACAGTAAAAAGGTAAAAGGAGGCAGTACCATTTCTCAGCAAACTGCAAAAAATGTATTCTTATGGCCTGGACGTTCCTGGGTACGTAAAGGCTTTGAAGCTTATTTTACCTTGCTCATTGAAATGCTTTGGAGTAAAGAACGCATCCTTGAGGTTTATTTGAACGTTATAGAAATGGGCGACGGGATCTATGGAGCTGAAGCTGCTGCACAAACTTATTTTGGCAAATCTTGTACCAGTCTGACCAAATCCCAGGCTGCACTTATTGCCGCTTGTTTTCCAAATCCAAGACGCTGGACACCTAAGAAGCCAACGGCCTACATCAAACACAGGCAGTATCTCATTCTGAAAAACATGCGCAGATTGGGGCCTTTAGATTTCTAAAACATACCAGGAGTTGCAAAATGGGGCATCACGACAGGGCGACATGTTGATTTTTAACTTGCTTTTCTTATCTTCAGACCCAATATGCTTTTTGAGGAAGATGATCGGGTTTATTGGGAACAAATGCGTGCCGGGAATAAACAGGCACTGTTTGAGCTGTATAACAATATGTACTTCCATCTGATCCGTTTTGGTTTAAAGCTTAGTGCAGATGATGAACTGGTTAAGGATTGTGTGAATCAGATTTTTCTTAATCTTTGGGACAAAAGAGAAAGGCTTGCTCCTGTCGAGCATGTGAAATCGTATTTAATGACATCGTTAAAGCGGTGTATGCTTGATCAATTGGCTTATGCTGAAAGAATGACGGATGCGATGAATAAGATGGGGGCTGAAGAAGAGTGGGAAGAACTCTCTTATGAGGAGATCATGATCCGGCTTCAACAGGATGACGAACTGAAAAGTAAACTTAAAATTGCAATTAAGCAACTCACTCCAAGGCAGATGGAATTAATTCAACTTAAATTCTTTGAAGGCTTGACTTATGAACAAATTGCAGAAAGAACCTCTCAGACTGTTAAAACAGCATATAATACCATTTATGATGCGATTAAAACACTGAAAAGATTGTTGAAATAAAATTTATATAAAATAATTGTAAATTCTTCTAGGAAAAGTGTGTGATTCTGCCGTCTGTATAGTAAAACAATGACTATGCAAATCCCTAATGATGATTTTTCTGTAGAAAGCCTGGTTTGTGATGAGTCTTTTCAGCGATATTGCCTGGGGAGTAGACTCGAAGATCAAATTTTATGGAAAGAGCGCATAGATCAGTATCCTGAACATCAGCAACTCTTTAGAGAGGCGGAGCAGTTGGTTAATCTGCTGAGTTTAAATCAAGGCAACAGACTTCAGCAATTGAAAGATTTGAGGATAGGAATTAAACAACGCGAATCTTTACAGCGTACCCTATCCTTTGAGAAATCCGATGAAATCTCCGTCGTTATTAAGCCGGGGAAATTATCGGCAATTTATAAATATGCGGCGATCGCTGCAGCAGCCCTATTGCTACCAGCTTCCTATTATTTTTTTAACCGTTCTTCATTAATTAATAAACCGAAGACCGACTTAGTTGCACAGGAGATTCTGCAAGTCATCAGCTCTGGTCCTGCACCGAGGAAAACAGTTGTTTTAGCAGATGGAACTGTGATTACCCTTGGTAAAGGAAGTTCTATCGAGTTACACAAACAATTCAATGCCAGTCAGCGAGAACTGTGGCTGAAAGGTGAGGCCTTTTTTGATGTAAAGCACGATGCTGCACGGCCATTTACGGTACATACTGCTTTTGATGATGTCCGTGTTCTGGGGACAAGCTTCAATGTCAAAGCATATCCAGATGATCAAGTTATGGAAACAACCTTAATTAAAGGAAGTGTACGGGTTAATTCCAGGCAATATGCCGGATATTATGTCATGCTCAAGCCTAACCAAAAGCTGATCAGCAGTAAAACCATTGATCCTGTTTCGGATCATGATCCGAAAACTCATTTTAAAATTTCATCTGTATTACCTAATCGGCCAAATCAAGCCATTCCTGAGGTTAAATGGGTGAAAAACCGTCTTGATATTGATGATCAGCCACTAGCTGTTATTGTGGACAAACTTCAAAACTGGTACGGTATACAAATCGTGATAACAGATGACAGTGTTAAGAAATACCGTTATTCTGGAATATTTGAAAATGAAACGATTGTAAAAACATTGGAAGCGCTTCAGCTTTCCTATCCTTTCACTTTTAAAATGGAACAGGATAAAATCCTAATCAGCAAATAAAACCTAATCAATTTAACACACCATAAACCAATAAACCAAACCATATGAGAAAAAATATACTTTTCGATCATTTATGTAGGTATGCAGCAACCAATAGCTTATTTTTAAGAATAAAGCTGACGGGACTGATCGTACTCATTATGTGCGTGCAGGTCTCTGCAGGTAGTTTTGCCCAACAAAAGATCAATATCAATGCCAGTAAGGCAAGTATTACCAGCCTGCTTAAGGAAATTGAAAAACAAACAGAATATCGTTTTGTGTACAGTCACAATACCTTATCGAATGACAAGAAAACTTCGCTAAATGTAAGTGATGCTTCGTTGCAGGAAACGATGAGTTATTTATTACGTGAGACCTCGCTTTCTTATGCTTTAAAAGAAAGTAATCTTGTCGTTATTTTTCCATCTTCAACAGCAGATAAAAGGGACATTGTAATTGCAGGAAAAGTATTGGACGAAACAGGAATTCCTTTGCCTGGTGTTTCGGTAAAGGTTTCCGGATTGTCAGTAGCTACTGCAACCGATGGAAATGGCGCATTCGCAATCCGTGTTCCGGATGGGAGAGCGATATTGGAAATTTCATCTATTGGTTTTCAAAAGCAGTTCATTACGGTAGGTAATAATACCGTGATTAATGTAGTTTTAAAAATAGACAGTCAGGGTTTAAAAGAAGTTGTGGTAACTGGTTATACCTCGTATAAACGGGTTGAATCGCCAAGTGCGTCAACCTTTGTTGCTGCAGAAAAGATTAATGATGTACCAGGTTTAACACTGGATCAGATTTTACAAGGACGCGTACCGGGAATGAGTGTAATTTCTACATCCGGACAGCCGGGGCAGGCGGCTTCCACAGTAATTCGTGGTATTGGTAGTATCAATGGTAGTTCTACGCCTTTATATGTGTTGGATGGCGTACCAATTGAAGGAACTTATTTCCAAACCATTAATCCAGCAGATATTGAATCTGCCATAGTTTTAAAAGATGCTTCTGCTAAATCTTTATATGGTTCAAGAGGGTCTAATGGGGTAATTATACTGACTACTAAAAAGGGTAAATCGGGTAAGGTTGCTGTAAATTATACATCGCAGTATGGTTTTTCAAATTTGAGCCGTCCTAATTTTGCAATGATGAATGCGGAGCAGCGTTTACGCTTCGAGGAAGAGATTGGCGTAGATTTTGGCTTAACCTTAGGTCCAGGATGGACTTACTCCCCTAAAAATCCGTCTTATACAAGTGGTACTGACATTTCTCGTAAACGTGCCGATCGGATTTTGGATAGTTTAAGAAATGTCAATACCGATTGGCGCGATTTGTTTTTTCAACGCGGTAAATTTCAGGAACAGCAGGTTAGCATTAGCGGTGGAAATGAAAAGGTGAGATTTTATAATTCATTAAATTATTATAACCAGGAAGGTGTTGCCAAACGCACAGGTCAGGAAAGATATGCTTTAAGGAGTAATGTTGATTTTAAGGATGATAAATTTAGTGGTAGCGTAAACATTTCCATCGGTTACTCTCAATCTTCTTTTACCGAAGATGAAGGAGGAACTACAAAAGGGGGGGCTATGGCCTCTGTTTATTATGCCCTACCCTATGAATATCCTTATGCATCTGATGGAACATTGGTTCATCCGGGAAATTCTTCTTCATATTTTATATTGGATCAGCGTTCGGGTAGTCAGGGGCTGGAACGTTTGCTCAACACATCGAATAAAACGGATCAGCTTAAATCGATTATCGGAACATCATTCGCCTATCAAATTCTACCTGAATTAAAGCTCAGCACCAAAGCAGGTATTGATTATCGCAATTCTACTGATCAGATATTTGTCAATCCAGATTCTTACTATGGATCGACCATTGTCGCTTATACTATGGGTGGCAAGGGGCGTTTTGAAGAGGGAAGTCGTAGAAATTTTAACATTGTCTCTACAACTGGCTTAACCTATAATAAAGTATTTAATAAACTGCATGACGTTGAAGTTTCTGGCTTTTATGAATATGTATATAGTAATTTTAATTCCTTTGGATTTGTGGGATATGGTATTGATGGTCGTTTGCCTGAAACGCCTGCTGGTGTAACCAATGGTAGTTCGACCTTTTTTCCAAGTGTTAACGGAGGAAAAACCAGAAGTGCACTGGCTTCTTTTATGGGAGTAGGCCGCTACACTTACAATGAGAAATACACAGTTACTGGAAGTTATCGTTATGATGGCTCTACAAAGGTAGATCCAACAAATAAATGGCATGGTTTCTATTCATTTGGTGCGAATTGGAACGCTAAAAAAGAAGATTTCCTTGCTGGTGTTGAGGCGATTTCAAATTTGAGTACGCGGATTAGTTATGGACTTACAGCGAGTCCGATAGGTGGTGACTTTAACTATCTGGCTACTTACGGAAGTACCTCATACGGAGGCGTAAATGGTATTCGCCCAACAACACCTGGAAATCCAGAATATGATTGGGAATATGTCAAAGAATTCAATACTGGTTTTGACCTGGGATTGTGTAAAAATAGGTTAAATATTACCGTGGATTATTACAATCGAATTACCAGCAATATGTTTATCAACCAGCCATTATCTGCAACCGGTGGTTTTAGTAGCCTAAATTTAAGTACAGGTAAAATGAGGAACCGCGGAATTGAATTCGACATTAACGGAGATGTAATCAAGACCCGAGACTTTACCTGGAATATTGGTGCTAATGCGGGTTACAACAAAAATAAGATTCTGCATGTAACTGACCTTATTGATTCCTTTCCAGATGGGGATACGCGTGTAATACAAGTTGGTTTGCCTTATGGTACATATTTAGCACCTAAATGGGCAGGTGTAGATCCTAAAAACGGGGATGCCCTTTATTATAATAAAGATGGATCAATTACCAATGTCTACAATTCTAATGCACAAAGTGTAACAGAGTCTGGCAGTCTATATCCAACTTTTACGGGCGGTTTTAATACCTCGTTAAGTTATAAGGGAATCACGGCATCAGCACTATTTACTTTTGTAGCGGATGTCATGCGTTGGAATAATGAAGATTTTTATACAGAGAGTCAACGCTACGCACCAACAACCAACCAGTCTGTGCGGATGTTGAATGACAGGTGGAAAAAAGAAGGTGATGAGAATGCCATTCTTCAACGGTATAATCAACCAAGAAATTATACCTCTAAAGATATCCAGGATGCCTCATTTTTAAGGTTACGTAATGTGAATATTGGTTATATTATTCCTAAAGGTTTATTGGAAAAAACAGGTTTTATCAAAGGTGTAAAAGTATTTGTGCAGGGACAGAATTTATTGACCTGGACAAAATGGAGAGGATTGGACCCGGAAAATAATAGTGTTTATGGACGTTTTCAATATCCAAACACCAGAACCTACACAGCGGGTCTTAATGTAAACTTTTAACAACTATGATAATGATTAATCAATTATATAAAAAATATGTGCTAGTGCTTTTTGTGCTGGCGATTGGAACTTCCTGTACTAAATTGGATTTTAAACCTACAGATACTATACCTCCGGATCAGGCTTTCAGAAATGTCAATGACATCAATCTGGGATTGTTAGGAGCTTATGCTTTAGTCGATTATTCAATGATTAGTTTAAGTACCATTACATCTGATGAGGCTACTTTTCCTGTAGAAAACTCTGTTGGGAATAATGATGCTTTCAGATGGTTATATAATTCAGGAAGTGGTTCTGTTACTTCCTTATATTATGACTATTATAAAGCAATTGACCGGGTAAACCGGACAATTGAAGGAATGGATCTTTTGACTTTTACAGGAAATGATGTTGCTACAGCCAACCGCTATAGAGGAGAGCTGTTGGCTTTGCGTGCTTATCTTCATTTTGAATTGTTAAGGTCTTATGCAGAAGCTTACAGACCTGGCGCACTGGGAGTGACCTATATGAAAAAATCGCAGTTGGGCTATCCTGCAAGAGATAATTTTGAAGCGGTTATTGCTGCTGCAAATGAGGATCTTGTTGCTGCAAAAGCATTGATACCCGCTACATTTAATGATAAGACACGCGTTACTAAACTGGCAGTTTCTGCAATGCAAGCCAGAGTAGCACTTTATGCTAAAAACTGGGCTGATGCAATTATTTATGCTACTGAGGTGATCAATGCTTCTCCTTTGGCTTCAAAAACACAGTTCCCTGGAATCTGGAAAGACGCAAATGATGATGAGGTAATCTGGAAATTAAAACGAGTAGGAACAACCGATTCCAATCTTGGGGGGCTATTTTATCGCCAAACAGGTGGTATTGTATCGTACGCTCCGGCTTTTAAGCTGATTGCGGCATTTGATCAGGTTAATGATCTGCGTTATCCTGCTTATATTAAATTTGATGCAACCAGAACAGGAACTAAATCTAAATATCTGGTTAACAAATATATTGGTGGCACAACTACACCGGGTCTAACGGATATCAAAATGTTCCGAACAGGCGAAATGTACTTGATTCGTGCAGAAGCAGAGGCTGAGTCGACTGGCGATGCTGCAGGTGATTTAAATAAATTAAGAGCAGCTCGGATTAACGGGTATGTTGATGTAACTTTTGCTGGAAAAACGGCTTTAATTGAAGCCATCTATACAGAAAGATACAAAGAATTGGCTTTAGAGGGACATCGCTTCTTTGATTTAAAAAGAAGAAATCTAGCTGTTGAAAGGTTAGAGGCTGATGCTGCAGGTGCGGGAAGTGCATTGACCTTATCACTAACACAGGCTCAATACGCATTACCGATTCCTGCAGTAGAACTATCCGTTAATAAAAATGTGATCCAAAATCCGAACTACTAATCCTAAAATATGTTAACCATGAAATATCCACTGTTGACCGTTTTTATATCCATATGGATGGCCACGCTTGGCTGTGGTAAAGCAAATTCACTTGCTACACCTGATAAAGGTGGGGCAGGGCCTTTACCTGTTACCAAATCGCGTCCAGCTTCCATTGGCATCATTGGAGACACCGCTGATGTGGTTACAAAGGTCAACGGTGGAATGGTTTTAATGGGCGGTGGCACCGATGTAGAATCGGCTTTTAAATGGATGATTGATAGAAGTGGGGGCGGTGATGTTGTCATAATACGGGTAACCGGTACTGATGCTTACAATGCTTTTGTTAACAAACTTGGCGCAGTAAATTCTGTTGAAACCCTAAAAATCGATACCAGGGAACTGGCCAATAACGATGCTGTAGCCAGGATCATCCGCAATGCAGAAATGCTGTTTATTGCCGGCGGAGATCAAAGTGATTACATGAATTTATGGCGTGGTACCAAGGTTGGTGATGCCTTAAACTATTTATTAAAGGATAAAAAAGTTCCCTTTGGCGGTACCAGTGCCGGTTGTGCCATTTTAGGTGGCTTTTATTTCAGTGGTGAAGGTAGCAGTGTGGTTTCTGATGATGCCCTGGCTAACCCTTACGCCACTAACATTACC
>Ga0116227_10016794_pt1 | contig 10395 bp, 11 predicted proteins | sample S1TSphgellanicum_FD_89693 | JGI IMG/M metagenome (GOLD analysis project Ga0116227, IMG submission 89693) | Host-associated microbial communities from peat moss isolated from Minnesota, USA - S1T2_Fb - Sphagnum magellanicum MG | ecosystem: Host-associated > Plants > Peat moss > Unclassified...
AAAAATAGTAGGGAGGGTGGGTGTGGGGGGGGGGGAGGGGGGGGTGGTTCTAAGGACTATTTGTCACTTGGGTGAGAACTTTAAGGCCGGTTTTCACATTGGTTATCACCTAATGTGCTACCCAAAATGAAAATGGAGCTGAAAATTGAATCAACTTTTGAGAACTACCCAACATTGGAAAAAACCTTAGGTAAGTCATTCTTGGGGGAAAACCATATAATTGCCATATAAAATTTGGGCAATGGTTTTTCCATAACACCACAAGTTGGATGTTCATTGATAGTGAAACAATAGATAGGGTAGTAGTAGTATATGCCAAAGTTTTATTGATATATCAACAAAACAAAAGGTCTTTAGTGTTTGTCGTTTTAGCCCATTCTATATATTATACTTGGTAAAATACTATTGTTAGTGAACCTATTACAACAAGCAAGCATTTTTCTTTATCATGCCCAATTGAAAAGAATTAGAAATGAGCATAAAAATGCTAGGCATTGACCTTAGTTTATATTACCCCAAAAAATGTGTGTGAACATTCAAATTCATGTGGTGACAACTTTGCCAAAAAAAAATCTTCTTCATGCATTTCTTATCCACCATGGCCATAAAAAATTGGGACCCACTAAATTGTCTCACATAGAAAGATAAATTTATTGGGAAGTAGGATGTTCCCATGGTACATTATATGATTTATCCTTTGTGATACACTTTTCATGCTTTCTCCTATAACTATTGGAAGTGGAATTTTTCATGCTTTTGTGTATTTTCTCCTTGTCTTGGGCTTTTGATAAAAGTGTACATATTGCAATAAAGGGGATCACCTCCTTTTGTCATAATCATTTCGAAGATAATATTGACACACAATCCATTTCAAAACTATCATTTCACATGATTTTCACCATTCAAAGTTCTTTTTATACATGAACACTAACAACCAAATTTTCCTTATAACACAAAATGGATTCTAATTGGGTAATGTGTGCATACATAGACTTGACTTTTTGACCTATTTAGGGACAACCATCATAAATATGTTCAAGGTTTTTTAAAGCAATTATTTACTTGTATTAATTATCTTATGATGATCAACATCATTGCTACTAAATAACATTCAAAACATTATTTTGTTTTTTAGTTTGTAGGAATAGTGGTTGCAAAAAAATCTTGAAGTTAACATGGGGTGGTTGGGAACATTTGGAAGAGAAATAAAAGACTTCAAGTTGCAAAATTGTCCTTATTTAATGCAAGTATTGTTCACTTTCCAAAGTTTGTAACTAAAAACCAAAACCTAAAGTTGGATTTTCAATATGAATTTTTCAACATCTATATTAATCATCTAGCACAACATGTTATGCTTATGGTGATTTTCAAACAAGAAAAACATAAATAAATCTATGATAGGGTGCATTTTCACTACTCCCTTAACACAATTTTCGGCTATTTTGGTTGAAGTTGTGCCTAATTTCAAACATACATGTGACATGGTTTTATTATATTGGATTTATTTTCAAATTATGTATTCAAATTACCATAAATTCATTGGAGGGTTTTATGGTTTTATAAAGAGGTTTAAAAAAACTTTTATGCTACTTCCTTGTGTTTATGTTAAAAATTGGATATTTTTGAATTGATTTCTTTGAAAAATTAACTTTTTTCTATCTATTTAATCATATGTATATGGAAGGCTACAACAAACTAATTGCAATGAAGACTTTGCTTAAACAATGGAGATTGAATTAATTATATCAAATATTGTAAGGGGGCTATAGCCAAAAATAAAACAAAGAAAATTTCAAATTATTTTTTACTCTTTATATACAAGTATGTTTCATAGAAAACATGATCTAATTGGTCTTGTGTTTTTTTACATTTTCTTACCATTTTATTTTTTTTTGGAGTCTTGTAATATAATATACATGCTAAAAGCACAATAGAACACCATTTCAAAACTCTATATTAAGATGACACTAGAAAAAATAATATTGTTCATTCCACATAGGATCACTTCTTATACATACATCTTATGGATTCTTTGTAGCATAACCCAAATTTGAAAACAATAATTATAACTTATAAGGGATAATAGATTCCTTACTTACATCCCAATCTCATAATACCCTACATATGTATTCAAATGACATTTTTTTTTAACAAAGCTTATAAGTGGCAATATTCAAGTAGTATACATAACATTTAAAAAATGACTTAAAAAGACAAAATGGATCAAAAGGTGAAAATGATTGAAATCCAAATACTTTGGCTAGTCTTTGTAAAAGTAATAAAGGACTCAAATAATGCATCCAACTTGATAGGAATATCTTTTGCGTGTGAAAACCAAATCTTTCAAATATTTGGAACCATGATTGATGCATCAAATGCAACTTTGGAGTTAAAGATTCACTCATCTTAACAATAACATTGAAAAACTTATGAAACTTAAGCTTTAATCACCTTAGGTTGTATAATTCTACTTTTGGGATATTAAAAGCAAATATATTCATGCAAAAAACATCATGTGATAAATATTTGATGCATGCAACTCCATATCAACATGATGAATTCAAATGAGTTTGAGGTAAAAATACATTGTGATCATCAAAATTGCATCATAATAATACTTCTGCTTAAGTGATCCAATTACAGGCCACACATGACATTATTTCTTGTGTGTGTGGCTTTTCAAGTTACTTAAGATGATTTATGTAAAGTGCACACAATATCTTATGCAAGCCAATAACGTTACGATACAATTTATAAGTAAATGCATGTGTATCATGATCTTCAATTCCATAATACTTTGTTTGGCAATATGCAAATTGTTAACGTAAGACTTTTCATTGTGGACTCTTGACATCATATGTTAACATGTAAGTATGTGTTTTTCTTCTTGGCGAATAACAAATTATATGGTCATGGAAATGTGCTCCATCCCTTTCAATTTTCAAATGATGTCACACTCTATCAAAATTGGGAGATATTTAGTGCAATTCATCATATTAGATCTAGTTTAAAAACTCATAAAATGTAATGTCAATTTTACTTCACAATAGTACATTTACATAATGACAACACAAAGTTGGCAACATCCTAACAAAATATATGTTGCCAACATTTCAAAATACGTCTTTTGGATCTTAACCTCCCATATAGCATACAAATGAAATGCCAAAGAACATTGATAACATCAAGGAAAAATGCAATGTGGTTTAGGTGGTTATAATTTGTTTCAAAAAGTTTGATTTTGTACCCAAATGGAATTTGAACTAGAAAAACTTGAACTAAGCTTTGGGTGGGCATTCATAACACTTACTAAAAAGGCCAAAAGTGTGAATTTGCCTAATCAAATTGCTAATACTAGCCCAACCACCAAATCCGGCTCCTACAACTAGTATATACAACACAATTGTTCCATTGAGAAGGAACATAAGTGTCCAACTTGGCAAGAAAGGTGGCAATTGCAACGCCGAGTTCTGCATCAACAAGAGATAAGATTAAAACTCGACAATAATGGTTATTCTAGAAACATATATTAGTTTTACTTTTAACATTTAAACCTTAATTTGAATTTCTCCAAAAGAACAAGGATTTTGAGATGCTTAAAAATTATTAATGGAAAGATAGTACTCTTTCTATTGTAAATTGAGATGTGTGGTTATTGGGACCAAACATGAATTTTCATTCATTTGTGTACATTTTGATTTGAAATGCTCAAATGTTGTTGCTACCCAAAACTTGGATTGCTATAAATTGAGAGAAAAATACACTCAAGGTATCAATGATCTTGCAAAGTGAAAGGCTTTGCATGTAATTTGATGAGAGCAATGAAACTAGTAAACAATATCATGAAAAGGAAAATGAAAAAAAACCTGGCGAGCAGCTTTTGTTCGATATGCATACATAAAAGTAGCCAAGGGTAGCATGTAGACTACGACGGTGAGCAGAAATGCTCCCATCACTGAGTTGATGGGACCAAAAAAGGGGATGGCAAGTGCCACAAACCACACAAGCACCACCACTGGGATTCGCACACATATGCGTAGCAGCATACTGCGGTGGTGAACTCTGGCAAATTTCTCAACCAAGAGAAATATTGGGTGCACAAATATGATGAAGCTTAAGCTCTGCCTCATGCACAAAACAAAACCAAATTTGTGAGCTTTCTTTCATTCCATACTATAATTACCACACATCAAAAACTTGAAAATGCCTTATATTATTCATGTGTGAAATTATTGGTGCACTTGCAAGTACTCATGATATATATGTTTGTTGAATTCAATTGCTTATAATATAATTGTCTTTTTTTAACGCAATTTGAATTGTTTCATGTATTACAAATTGTATGCAAAATGGGTGATAATTAGAATTAAATAATTTTACTGGGTTTTGTTTATTCCAGAACTCCAACCAATTCCATCAACTCAATTACATTCATTTAACATGTTTTTAGTGTATTAATGGGATCCACTTGATCATGTTTAATTACAATTGTTGTGTTACATGTTCAACCATTCTCTTGCCATATTCTAATATCTCCAATGAAAGAAACGCATCATGGTATGACACAATTGAACCCTTGACTCCCTAAATCTTTCAAGCTATACAAAGAGATTGAAATCATTGTTTCTTAGGTCAATCCCAACCTTGAATGGATGCAGGCGAATCCTTTTTCTCATTTGAAGCTTTGTAACTTGCAAAGGAAAAAAAAGGAGAAAATCTTGGAAAATGACTTACTTGGTGCAAAACCATCAACACAATGGCTATCATTCTCCATGGACTTGAAGGGAGAATACCAAAAGCATTGGATTGCCTTATAATAGTTTCACCAAAAGCCCAATATGGGGCAATTGCACTTGGATAACTGATGAGCCATGTATATAAAACAACACCTATGTACACATATTTGAACCTTTGTGGTTTTTTGCTTGATTCCATGATTTCTCTATTCAAACAACACAACAAATGACCCATTAAAATTATTATTTTTCTTTACATCTCTTCCTATCAAATTAAATAATGAAAGTAAAAATAAATAAAAATTGAATTGTTAAGGATAAGTTTTTTCTTTTTTGGTTTTGATGTGACCAAAGTTACCCATGTGCAAATATTATTAGAAACTTACATTGTGACACCATGGCCTCCATAGACATACAACATGTAGGTTGCTCCCGTGAAGAACACCACCTTGTCATTTGGTCGTGTATGTGATACTCCTTCTATCTACATCTTCAAACACAAAAAGTCAACAAATAATTCATGTGCTCCAACAAAGTTGTTACACTCTAAAATTACACACACCGATTCATGAATACATTAATTTTACATTGAAAAAAACATGTTTTTTCTAAGCTATTCTTGAAAAAGTAAAAAATAGTGAAAATTTGTCACAAAAATATAAAAATAAAAATAAATCCCAAATACCCAAAACCTCCAATTCCAAGAAAAGTGATCTCCTACAACTAGTCATGCATTACAAGGACAAAAAACATTACAATTTTTATAACAAAAAAAGTTCCACAAAGTTAAGGATAATGTAGGAGAGTTACATACATGGTTCAAAGTTTTAAAATGTATTTAAGTACAAAGCCTAGCTATATCTTAAAATTGGTGCATAGGTTTTCATCATAAAATTTACACAATTTACACCCAAAAAAAAAGAAAAATCACAAAATTTTACACAATTTACACAATTGGATTATGGTGAGATTATTAATTTAATACAAATGCCAAGATGAAGAAGCTTAAAGCAAATTATGTGTTACCTGGCCATGGCTAAGAGCGGCGGCGAACAAGTAGATTGCAGTAAAAGTTGCTGAGAATACACCCAAGATAGAACCCCATCGAAAATGTCCAAAGCTCGGGATGAATACACTAATCAATGCAAGAGCACCCACCACATACGTCCATTGGCGCTTGTCGAGGTTGTCATTGGCATAATACAATTCACTACACACAAAAACCAACATTTTATTTCATGTATTTTGAATTTTAATAAATAAATAAATAACAAATAAATAAATTTTTATTTTATTTTATTTTTGTAAATTTTCAAATTTAAATTTAACTGAGGGTTGAAGTAAGGGTGAAGAAGGAGATCTACCTTGCAGAGGCAATGAGCTGAATGACAGAAGCAACAAACAATGAGCCCATGACAAAGAACCTTGTGAAGTAATTCCCCCAAGTTCCAGTCAATCCTCCAATGACATCATGATACTGCAAATGCATATTCCCAAATTTTGCAAAATGAAACTAAGTATGGGCATTGAGATTTTATATTTATATCTATATTTATTCATTTATTTATTTATATAAATATTCAAGTTGTAAATTAAAAGAAGATAAACTAAAAAAAAATTATAAGAAAAAAAAAACAAAAAAAAAAACAAAAAATGCAATTTTATTCCAAAGTTCTATATACTTGATACCTAAGGAAGCTCACCAATGCAACAACCAAAAAAGCAATTTACAATATGGAAAAAAACATTAAAAAAAAATATTACAAAAAAAAAAACCTGAAAAGTAAATCTCCCCGAGTGGCCTTTGTTTTCGATGGGCATACGTGCTTTGAATTCAAAGTAAAGCCATGTCAAGATGTATACCGACCAAGCCCCCAACACACCATACAAGAACATAAAGAACGCACCATATGCAAATCCTAGTTCCGCAAATGTTGAAGGTAACGTCAATAAACCTTGACCGGCCTACATTCAACAAACAAACAAAAAAAAAAAAATTCCATTTCAATCATGTAACAACGTACAAATAGTTTGTCAATATTTTTTTAATTTACATACTATATATTTTATTTTGCATGTCATAATTATTTCATACAATTATTCCTTTTGTTATATATCGTCTTTTTTGCAAGTCAACATAATTATTTCATACTCATAGAGAACATCATTTTGTGATATATCCTTTATATCACAAAATGCTTCACCTTGCCATGGATGTGTGTTTCACATCATTGTTGCATCATGTTATGTTAGCACTTATCCATTCTAGAACAAATACGTAAATCATTGCATGAACATATATCATCATCTTACAAGATATGAACACAACAATTTGGATCGAATACATTCCATTTGTTTCTTTAACATGTGGGATCATGACAAACCCAATCATGGAAATTTGTACTACTACACATACATACATGAACTACAAGTTTTTTTTTTGTTTTTTTTTTCCCGGGCAATTTTGTGAAAAGAATTTTGAAAGAAGAATATTTTATAATTAAAAAACAATTTTTTATTTTTTAAAAATCGTCACAATTGATTACAATATGAAAGGGTGCTTAAGATTTTTTTAATTTTTTTTTAATTTTCATATTTTGAATATCGTCAAACATGGCTGAGTATATTTTATGGATGATTATCACTTGAGCAACACCACAAAATGGAAAAAAAAGGAAATCAATTGAGTTGTAGATTTGTCTTCTAAATGCTTGAAACCACTTGTAGATTTATTAAACAATGGGTATGATATATATTTTTTAGTTAGTTAATTTCACACTCTAGTGTTGTTCAATACATATACTCATAATATCACAAGGATCCTCCATTAAACCAAAAAAAATTAATTAATTTTTTTTACCATCAATAAACCTTCATAAAATGTTATGCTATACATATAGTGAATAAAATACACAAGATTGGTTTCAAAAGAAAGACACCATTGCAACTCCACAATGGCAACAAAGTGAAGTAAAAGAGTTGGGGTGTGTGTGTGTGTGTGAGAGAGAGAGAGAGAGAGAGAGAGAGAGAGAACACAAAACACCAAAACACACCCACAAACCCACCTGGGCAGCTTGAGCAAGTAGGAAAGAGTCGAATGTAGAACTACCCTTCCAAAGGAGTGAAGCCTTGAACCACGACTTCACAACTTCACCACCACCACCACCACCAGCACTCAAGTCGGTGATTTGTTCAGTTGTAGCACCCTGCTGCTTGTGGGTGCCTCCTCCTTCGTGTTTCGTTGACAAGCCTTCACTCCCGAGTACAACTTCATGCTCAAGAGCATGATTTCCATTGGCACCCAAAGCAGCTGCTGATCCATTCTCTTCCTCACCCATACTTTAAAACCCACTTTCTCCCTCCTCTAAATACACTAGTATCACACTCAAATGTAGAACGCAAAGCACTCCACTCCTCCTCTAAATACACTAGTATCACACTCAAATGTATGTTGCAAAGCACTCCTCCTCTACATACACTAGTATCACACTCAATGTAGAATGCAAAGCACTCCTCCTCCTCCTTCTTCTTCTCCTTCTTCTTCTTCTTCTTCTTCTTCTCCTCCTCCTCCTACTACAAACACTTGCACAACTAACAAGACCCAATTCTTTATGTGAGTTGCTATTGAAGTCCAAAAGCTTGCATGGGCCAATTTATAGCCTGTCAGCTAGTATCATTGACCTTAGTTGATTCTTTTGTGATTATTCTAAGTTGTTAACAAAAGCATTTAAGACATTTTTTTTAAGAAAACACCTTTGTAGCAACATTTTTACCTTTTAATTTTCATTTTGTTCTTACCCCCCCCCAAAAAAAAGACTTTTGTCCAGTTCCTTTTGTGTTTTTGTGGGTCATCAAAAAAGTGGGAGATAAGGGCCAAAAAGGCTAAGGCAATATATATATTTATTAACACTTGCACATGCTCTTGTTGGAATATTAAAGCAAGCATGCAAACAAACAAACAAACAAACAAAAAAACTCGAGTGATACCCATAATACAACTACCTACCACTCTTTTCCTTTTTAGTTGGAGAAATATTGTTCAAAGGCCCAATCAAAAATGTAAAAATTCCAAAATTATGTCATTTGAAAAGGAGGGGGGGGGAGCAAAAAAGGAAAAAAGAGAGGAAAAAAGAACTCACCAAATTGCTATATTTGCTTCCACTAAATAAGTAGTCAGAAACATAGAAGGATGATAAAAAAAGAAAAGTTGTGCTTCATACCTGGTTTATAGCCAGATTTGGCTAAATCTTCCTAGGGATGATTGCCACTTTTTTTCTACATCTTTGTTTTGACAACCCCAACTTAAGGCTACCTAAAAAATTAAAAATTTTAAATTAAAATTTTTTTAAATTCCTAAGAGAAACAATGCTAAGCAATGAGGAAAATATTGGAAAGTGTTCGATTATAAGTACGTGTTTGGTGATGGGTGTTTCTACCCTACATATCTACCTTTGCAATATAGTTGAGGGTTCAAATTCTACCTTGAGGCCATGGTATGTGTCACCCTATCTATCCTTGAGGGGCCCCCCAAAATCTAGGTAGAATAAGTGTCTTAGAGTCAACTAGTTTTCAAGAAGACAAATGGGTACTTGAGCCCATTTGTCAAAGAGACAAAGTGGATACTTGGAAAATCAAAGTCAAGGGGGGGTGGGGGGGTCACCTAGTGCCCTCTAGCTTACAATGGGTCAATTGATTTTTATCCACTATGAGTGAGAGTTATACTTTGGGGACAAAGAGGAGGATAAACCAACTTTGGATTATTAAGAAAGAAACCAATATACTCAAACTTCTTAGTATGGGCCCCAATTTTCACAAGTGGGTCATGCAAGAATCTAGTTTGTGATTATTTACTATAACTCACTTTAATTTAGAGAGTGTGTAAAAAATCCATTAAGTCAACTAGTGACCAAAGAAAAAAAAATTGTGATGAGTCCCAAAATAGCAAGAGTGCTAAAGTTCTTACAAACAAAGTGTATATTAGTTGGGAGTCCTTTTGACAAACTTGGAAAAAGTTCCTAGGGAGTTGTTGCATTTTGTGTGTATTTTATGTGATTGGAAAAAAAAAAAGGAGGCTTTCAATCATGCTACTAATGGTGAGTGGCCACATACCAATAATGTCATATATAAAAAAGAGTGTCAAAAGTTTGAGTGCATTGGGGTTGGGAATATATATAGAGTATTTTGAAATTTTGTAAATTAGATATATACCTTACTTACACTTTGGTTTGATATTTGGTGCACATAACTTGATATTCTAAATCCTAAGTTATGCATATCCACCCCTTAAATGTGGACTCACTTCCCAAAACATTTGGGGAAGTGTGGGTTGAAGGACCCCACCCCCTCTCTCTCTCTTCAAAGGACAAAACTCCATGGCAACATGCAATAGGAGTTCTAGAATTCCTTTCTTGGTTCAAAACTTGACTTATTCCCCCCCCACATGGCAAAACTTTCAAAGCTTTTTAATCACTAAGTAATTCCAACTTATAAGTCATTGGAGAATCAAAGGGGATTAAAGATATCCCATCCTATCCTTACATCCATTTGGATGGATACACAACCCCCCCCCCCCCCCCCCCCCCCCCCCACCAACCAACAGGGGAGGCGGAAAAGAAACAAGGACACAACACACAAAAAGACGAGAGAAGAAAAGAAGAGC
>Ga0116227_10016795_pt1 | contig 10395 bp, 6 predicted proteins | sample S1TSphgellanicum_FD_89693 | JGI IMG/M metagenome (GOLD analysis project Ga0116227, IMG submission 89693) | Host-associated microbial communities from peat moss isolated from Minnesota, USA - S1T2_Fb - Sphagnum magellanicum MG | ecosystem: Host-associated > Plants > Peat moss > Unclassified...
ACGCCTTTTTCCTCCACCATCAGTTCATTGTCCTGTACGGTGAGCATTTGCAGTATCCGGTCGTAGCCTATTACCCCTTCCGATACACCGGTATAGAAACTATCGCGGTTCAGGTAGTCCATCCTGTCCACATCCAACTGGCTTGATACTAGTTGGTGCAGGTACTTTAAATGATAAGAATGGTTAAAGATCTGAATGGCTTTGTCCAGCATACCACCCATCTCTTCGTTCAGCCTGGTCATTATGATCTGTGACAGGGCTTCGTGCGATATTCCGCCAACCAATGTATGCTCCAGTGCGTGAGAGAATGGACCATGACCTACATCATGCAACAGCGCAGCTATACGGGCAGCTACACATTCGTCTTTAGATATGTCTATACCTTTTGTTTTCAGCTCGTCAAGCGCCTTGCCCATAAGGTGGCAAGCACCAAGCGAATGATGGAACCGTGTATGGACCGCACCGGGATATACCAATGCTGCCATGCCCATCTGCTTTATATGGCGTAGGCGTTGAAACCACGGATGGTCTATAAGTTGAAGTAATTCAGGTTCAGGAAAGCGTAAGAATCCATAAACAGGGTCATTGATAATTTTTCCCTTCACCATTTCTTGCATTATTTGTATTCGTTGTCTGCAGGTACAGAAGGACTGGTCTCTAATATCTCGCCAGTGTCTTTTAGTGGTCGGTTATAATAACCTGTGCTTTGGTAGGTGCCGCTGCGCGATAAGCTTGTAGAATCTACTACATCACAATCATTAAAACCAGCTGGTGCTTTGAACGTAACGGTAGAGCTTATACCCAATGTTGGGTCGGCATATACACGGCGAATGAAGTAGGCCCATATCGGGAGTGCAGCAGCAGCACCTTGCCCCAACTCCTCACTCCTGAAACGGAACACTCTATCATCGCAACCTACCCATGCACCTGCTTCCAGTTGAGGGGTGTAACCGATGAACCACGCATCGGCCTGGTTGTTGGTAGTACCTGTTTTGCCTGCTATATCGCTTTTTATATTGTAGCGGTAACGCATACGTTTACCGGTACCAAAATCTACTACCCCACGCATCAGGTTCACCATCCGGTATGCCGTATTAGCATTGATGATCTCTTTTTGCATAGGGGTAAAGTTTTTCAGCAATGCTCCATTCTTGTCCTCTATCTTGGTAATGTAATAGGGTTGAGTATTCATACCGCCGCTTGGGAACATACTGTAAGCCCCCAGCATTTCGTACAGGGATATATCTGACACACCTAGCGCAGAAGCCGGGTATTTATCTATATTACTGATACCGCACTTATGCACAAAATCCACAAAGGCAGGTATGCCTACTTGTTTTAGTATATACAATGCTGCGTTGTTCAGCGATAGTGCAAGAGCATACTTCATGGTCACATCACCTTTTTCAGAGCCACCTGCATCGTAAGGGTGGTTCATGTAGCCGGGGAACGATTGAGGAGCGGTAGAGACAGTGCCGCAGGGGGAGAATCCATTATCTACTGCCAGACAATATAATATAGGCTTGATGGTAGACCCAACTTGTCGTTTAGTATTGATATTCACGTGGTCGTACTGGAAAAAGGTATGATCAATACCACCCACCCATGCTTTTACCTCGCCGGTGAAGGGGTCCATAGCCATAAATCCAGCTTGTAAGAACACCTTCATGTACTTGATAGAGTCGATCGGACTCATGACAGTATCCTTATAGTGCAGGTCGTTCCATGCAAAAACACGCATTTTTACAGGCTTTTCCATTTCTTTCATTGCCTGTTCATCGGTCATGTCCTGATCTTTCATCGTTTGGTAGCGGTCGCACCCGGTTATACCGGCCTTCAATATAGGCTGCACTTCTTTATTGTTCCATATACTTCCATCGCGGTAAGCTGACTGGCCTACAAATATTTTTTGTATTGCAGTAAGGTGTTCCTGCACTGCTTCTTCCGCATACCGCTGCATGCGTATATCTATAGTGGTGTATATCTTAAGCCCATCCTTATAAAGGTCGTAAGGGGTACCGTCTGGTTTTTTTAGGTCCTTGCATATCAGTTTTACCTGTGCTTCTACTACCTGCCTGAAGTACGGGGCAATACCTTCATGGTAATCTTGTTTGTGGTAATCGAGTTTTATGGGCAGCTTACTTAGTGCATCATCCTGATTCTGGCTAATGAAATTGTATTTCGCCATTTGGTCGAGCACCACATTACGCCTGTCTTTAGCACGCTCAGGGTGGCGGCGGGGATTATAATAGGTATTGCCTTTCAATATACCTATCAGTACTGCTGCCTCATCAATAGTTATTTTGTCGGGTGTTTTATTGTAGAAGGTAAGGGCAGCATTTTTTATACCATATACATTATCGCCATAGGGTACTGTATTCAGGTACAGGGTTATGATCTCGTTCTTGGTAAGATTACGTTCCAATTTTACCGCCATTATCCACTCTTTCAATTTTATGAACGGCAGTGTAAATACATTTTCATTCTTACGGTGAAACAGGTTCTTTGCCAGCTGTTGGGTGATGGTCGACGAACCTCTTTTTTTGCCGGTAAGTATGTAAAAAGGGATAGCTACTGTGCCTATGGGGTCTATACCAGAGTGGTCCATGAAACGCGCATCTTCTGTAGCCAGCAAGGCGTTAAATATATTGGGTGATATTTCGCTGTACTTACTGTTCGATCGGTCTTGTACATAATAACGGCCCAGTAATGTGCCATCGGCAGCTAAAACATCTGACGATAAAGCACTACTTGGATTTTCCAACTCGTTCATAGATGGCATGTACCCCAGCATACCTGAATTGAGGAGCACTATCAGCAAAGTGAAGCTGATAATACCTATAAAAAACGCAGCCCATAGAATACGTACCGAACGCCTGGTACCGCTTTGCGGCTTTTGCTTTTGTGTTTTTGCCAACTGGATATTTATTTAATTGTTCCTTATAGTACTGCAGCCTATTATCCAGCTGCAAAATAAGCTCAAACTTACATTTCTTTTTCCTCTTCAGGCATTACAAAAAAGCTAACAGTGCGCAACGGACTGATGAAGCCAAGCAGACGGGTGCCTCTTTTTACCTGTATGCGTACTTTACTGATAAATGGAGACAGGAAATGATACACTATTTCTTTTTCGGCTGGCATAAGCTCTTGTTTGGCATATTTATTCTTCAAATATACATTCATAAATGCCGAAAAAGAAGTGCCAAAACGTGGGTCTACTACTTGCCGGGCATATTGCATAGGGGTAAGATTGCTCCTGAAGATGCCCACCTGGTGCAGGTAAAATGTAGCAGCCCTGTATCCCCAATATGCTTTTGCTCCTTCATTTTTTGCACCTTTATACCGGCCCTTGTAGTATGCGAACAATAGTGATGGTAGCGCCAATAAGATCAATATAAGAGCTGCAAAAGCACCACCTGTGATCCATAGTATGTGGGTTATCGATACCGGTTTATCAACCTGTTGAGCAGCTTTCTTTTCTGGAGGCTGTACCACTTCTTTTATTTTCAGGTACACTTCGTCAATAGGGGCCGGGTCGGGAAATCTTCCTATTATAGAGGTACCACTCTCTTTTTCGCCCGGAAGCATTTTTTTAAATGCTTCTGCATACGATACTGCCGTGGCCTCTTCTCCTTTTTGCACCGTACTTAGGGGCACGTCTATACTGTCTCGCCTTATAGCCGCTATTTTCAGGTCCATGCTCACATTCACAGGCGCGGGCAGGTTATATTCCTTGTCCTGGAATATCATATGCTTCACTTGCAGCACGGCTGTTTTTTTAGTGGTATCTATTTCGGTCAATATTCCATCTGCTGCCAGCCATGCTTTAGGGGGCTGGCTCGGCGGGGTACCGTCTGGGGACGGGCTTTCCTGTGCATCGCTGTTACCCACTGTAGTATCGAAATCGAGCCAACCTAATCCTGGAAAGTAAACCTGCACCCAGGCATGGGCCTGTTTTTCATAATACCAGTACCAACCTTTGTTCTTATTGTCGCTCCGGTCTTCTGTAAGGAATCCTACTGCAATGCGCGATGGTATGCCCAGTGCGCGTAGCATGAACAATGTAGCGCCTGCATAGTAGGCACAATACCCCTTATGGCTCTCAAAAAGAAAGTAGCGCAACTTCGATGCTGTGGGTATATCAGGCTCGCCGGGATTATCAGTGTACTTATAAAGAGGGTCGCCATTTTCATCTTTCGAGAGAAAGTAATTGCGCAGGGCTATCACTTTATCTACCGGTGTGTGTGCGCTGTCTGTTACACTATGAGAAAGTATTGCAATTTCTTTGAACTTGTTGCCCGGTGGCATGAAGGTGTAATACCTCATGAATTTAGGGTCTACGTCTTTATAGTCGGCTTCTTTCACTTTTCTCATAACAGCGAACCGCTGGTCCTGTAGCTTCCTTATGGTAGGATCTGGAGAATTGTATATAAAGTAGGCGCTATTAAGTAAAGAGACATAGCTTTTTGCCCTAAAAGCACTCGAAAATTCGTTCCTGAATTCTTTTTCTACTGTGATCGGCTGTACAAAAAAGCCCACATTGGGTGCCAGGTACATGTGCTTGGCTATGTTCACATTGTAAACCTCAATGTCTACTGTTTGCCTGTACTTATCGCCCATACTATTCTTGATGACCGTAGAATCTGTTTTGGTGGCGAACAGTGGTATTTTAGAAACATCAGGATAAAAGAGGTCGTTGGAAGGAATATTCGGATCGCGCTCAAAGGTTTCGGTAAGAGTATCGAACTGCGTATAATAGAACTCCGTCAGGTATAGTGGGTTGGGTATTTGGGTGCCTGGGAAAAAATTATCGATGTGCGCGCAAAATAGAAGTTCATTACTGCGACCAGAACTGCCTCTTAGCTGGGTAACATTGTCCAGATCGTAATGGCCATCTTTGTCTTTGTGCATCATGCCGCTGCCTGCCTTGCCCCCACTGCCAAAAGTGGCTACGACGGCCTTTATTTCTTTTTGCATCACATAGTACACACCGCCTAACATCAGTATCGCCAATACTGCAAAAGCTATTAACCGGCGACCAAGGAACCACCAGAATTTTTGTGACTTGTCTTTGTAGCTATATATCTGCTCAGCGGTAAAAATGATATAAACAGTGAATAGCAGGGCAGGGGCAAAGGCTTGCATAAGCCCATACACGGTAATTATCTTTCCTTTGGGGATCAATGATATGCAGGCCAGTAAGAAAGTGACCGCCAGCAATACTGAAAAATACCTGAGTCGTACAAAACCCCAACCCACCAGCCAGCCTGCAAGGAACAGAACGGAGAATACCCAGAACTGTACTGATATGAATACGCTGTCGAACTCGCCCGTGGCATATTGGTCCAGCCCTTTGTAAATAACATATAAGCCAACAAATAATGCAGCAAAGGTGAGCGGGAAGCGAAACCGGAAAGAGTAAAATACAGCAGCTATGCCCATCCCAGCAGCAAAGTATATGGTTTGCTGCACCGACTGGTTTTGCAGAATGGTAAAATACTGGTTGGCACTAAAAAGTATGAAATAGCTGACCAGTATCGTAGGCACTATAAGGAAGATCAGTTTGGCCAGTAATTCATTTACCGGGGTGGCACGCTGTATATTCATAGTTTACTATGTCAAATGTAGTCAATTCGATATACAAAGGGTGTGACAAAAGCCTTATAAAATCTTAATGTTTACAGTGTCAGTGTTGTTAGGTCATTGCTTGTAAATAATTGTGCATTCCCTGTTAACAACACGTGAAGTAAATATTAACTAAAAAGCTACCTTTGGCAGGTTTTTAAAAATATTTATAATGACACAATTGCAGGATAGTACGGCAAAAATTAAAGATGCCGAAATAACACAAAACACGAAAGATATGTTGCAACAAGTAAAGACCGTGACCATTATAGGGTCGGGCACTATGGGCAATGGTATTACCCATGTTTTTGCGCAAAGCGGGTTTAAAGTCCATATGATGGATATTAACCAGGCAGCAATGGACAAAGCTCTGGTCACTATTGGCAAGAATATGGATCGCCAGGTAGCTAAAGGTGCTTTGACCGAAGACGCCAAACAAGCAGCACTTGGCCGCATCAGCACGTACACCGATATGGTGGAAGCTGTAAAGGATACTGATATTGTAGTAGAAGCTGCTACCGAGAACATTGATCTGAAGATCAAGATCTTTATGGAGCTGGATAAGTTGTGCCCAACGCATACCATCCTGGCAACCAACACGTCATCTATTTCTATTACACGCATTGCTTCGCATACTAAACGCCCGGGCAAGGTGATAGGTATGCATTTCATGAACCCGGTACCGGTAATGAGGCTGATAGAAATAATAAACGGTTATGCTACAGAAACTGAAGTGACCAATACAATATATCACCTTTCTGAGTTCCTGGGTAAGGTGCCTTGTATAGTGAACGATTATCCGGGCTTCATCTCCAACCGTATATTAATGCCGTTGATCAATGAGGCTATCCTTTCGCTTCAGGAAGGGGTTGCCGGCGTTACAGAAATAGATACGATCATGAAGCTGGGTATGGCACATCCTATGGGGCCATTGCAGCTGGCCGACTTTATAGGGCTTGACACATGCTATTCTATCATGAACGTACTGCACATGGGCTTTGGCGCTACCAAGTATGCACCGGCTACATTGCTGGCCAACATGGTACAGGCTGGTTTCTATGGTGTAAAATCCGGAGAAGGTTTTTATAAATACACACCAGGAAGCAAGGATATGGTTGTTAGTGAGCGTTTCCAAAACAAGAGTTGGAAGATATAACCACCTTATTATTAAATACATATGCCGTCTTTTACACACAGTGGAAGACGGCTTTTTTATTGCTTCTATTTTGATAGAAAAAAAATATACTGTTTAAGTTTTTGGTTGTAAAAATTGCCATTACTTTACCCTAAATATTATCACATGAAAAAGGTAGGCATAATAGGTTCAGGGATAGTTGCTAAAACTTTAGGTAGTGGCTTTTTGGCCAAGGGATATGACGTGATGTTGGGTAGCCGCGAAGCTGGCAAACTGGACGATTGGAAAGCGGAGAATAGTAAAGGGCACACAGGTACCTTTGAAGACGCAGCTGCATTTGGTGATATCATAGTGCTTTCGGTAAAAGGTAGCGCAGCATCAGATGCTATAGAGCTGGCGGGGGTACAGAACTTTAATGGTAAAACGGTAATAGATACGACCAATCCATCGGCAGTTGTGCCGCCAGAGAATGGTGTACTCCGCTTTTTTACCAACCTTGATGAGTCGCTTATGGAAATGCTGCAAGAGCGTTTCCCGGCCGCGCACTTTGTAAAGGCGTTCAATAGTATAGGTAGTGCATTCATGGTCGATCCTAAATTTTCAGAAAAGCCTACCATGTTCATTTGTGGCAACAATGTAGCTGCAAAGCAAGATGTATCGCATATACTCGGGCAGTTTGGCTTTGACGTAGAAGATATGGGAAAAGATACGGCGGCACGGGCCATTGAGCCCTTGTCAATGCTGTGGTGCATACCCGGTTTTCTTAATAACCAGTGGAACCATGCATTCCGTCTTGTAAAAGCATAAATTTCCTCTTAATATAAATTATCATATTTTTTTACCTCCGGGGCTTATGTTGCCGGAGGTTTTTTAATTTTACAAGCTATGGAGCCAATTATTACTATTGACCGCCTCACCAAATATTACGGTGATAAACAAGTATTGAAATATATAAGCCTGGATATTTATCCGGGGCAGATCATTGGATACATAGGCCCTAACGGAGCCGGTAAATCTACTACAGTAAAAATACTGGCAGGTATCATACAGGATTATGAGGGCAAGGTAACAGTGGCAGGTAAGGACCTGAAAGAAAATGTAATGGAGGTGAAGAAGATGATAGGGTATATACCCGAGCTGGCAGAGCTGTACGACCTGCTTACCCCTCGAGAATACCTTTCTTTTATAGGTAAACTGTATCACCTTTCGGATAGTGTCATCGAAGAGCGCTCACGCAAAATGTTAGATTCCTTTGGGCTACTTGGCAATATCGATCAGCGTATGGATAGCTTCTCTAAAGGTATGCGCCAAAAGGTGCTGCTTACATCAGGTCTGTTGCACAACCCTTCTGTCGTGATACTGGATGAGCCATTATCGGGCCTGGATGCCAATGCGGTCATCATGGTAAAAGAGCTATTGCAAGTGCTGAAACAGGAGGGCAAGACCATATTCTACTCTTCGCACATGATGGACGTGGTGGAAAAAGTATCAGACCGTATAATACTTATAGATAAGGGCAATATAGTGGCAAACGGAACAATAGAAGAACTACGACAGAACACGAATGACTCCCTGGAGCAAATATTCTCGAAACTTACTTCGGGCGGAGGTTACAGCCATAGTGCTGATGATTTTGCCAACGCACTTAACGATAAATAGGCCCGCCACATGAACAAATTTTTCTTAAAACTGGTAATGCTTCCCTCGGGTATATGGCGTGGGATGGGTGCTGATATTGGTCAGCTGGAAGCAATACTTGACATTCGACTGAAACTCGACGACAGAAAACCTATCCCTATAGGCCGGCAACGTGCAAGCAAAAAAGATCGGAAGAATGGAGTTTGGATGAACATGTTCATATCCCTTATTATGGGCGCTGTGTATATGACGCCGGTGCTTGCTATAAAAGATAGAATAACCGGTTTGACGGTTTCTTTTACGCTCTTCCTGTCTATATTGACGTTGATGTTAATAACTGATTTCAGCAGCATTCTCTACGACACGCGCGACAAATATATAATAGTGCCCAGGCCGGTGAATGATAGCACGATCGTATTGTCACGGATTTTGCACGTTTCTATTTACCTGCTCAGGGTCATGCTGCCCATGTCCTTGCCGTTATGGATAGTACTGGGAATGAAGGATGGGTGGCTATCTGCTGTCATTTTTATTATCCCGGTCTTACTGATGGTATGTATAGCAGTGTTCTTGGTAAACAGTATCTACTTGCTGTTGCTAAAGCTTGCTAAGCCAGAGCGGTTCAATGACATCATCAACTATTTTCAGATAGCCTTTTCTGTCTTGTTCTTTGGCTCTACCATGTTCATGAATACGATGCTGAGCAGGATATCGAGTGATAGCATGATAGATAACTCAGTGGTCGACATAGCAAAGTATGGTTGGATAAGATTTTTGCCGTCGTACTGGCTGGCTTCTTTCTGGTCCTTGATAGGCTTTCCCGCAAAACTGCCCGGCACACAGTGGCTAAGCATATTGGCAGTTGTCTTCCCTTTAGTATGTCTTTGGGTGCTCATAAAATACCTGGCGCCACAATTCGCCCGTAAAATAAGTGGTATAGATGTCGTTGCAGCTGCTGAACATACACCTGTAGCGGGAGTAAAGGCTCGCAATAGCAAACTCTATTTAAAGCTTGCAAACTTGCTGAATAAGAATGATACAGCTAAGGCGGGTTTCATAATTGCATGGTTGCAAACATCACGCTCCCGCTCTTTTAAAATGAAGGTATATCCTATGGTCGCCTTTATGCCCATTTACTTTACATCCATTATTTTACAATCGGAGCATACCTCCATCGCTGATATTTGGTCCACATTGGTCAACAAGCCCAATGTTATCATCTTTCTCCTGTATTTTAATTCCATCTTGCTCATGCAGGGCATTACCTATCTCGCCATATCAGATCAGTACAGATCATCGTGGGTGTATTACTCCGCTCCTGTCGATACTCCGGGGCAGGTCATTTCTGGCGCTATCAAGGCTTTATGGATCAAGTTTTTTCTACCCATTTTTACTTTTTTGGCCATTTTTGTCATGTCGGTCTGGGGAGTGCATACCATAGTGGATGTTGTATTGGCCTTAGTTAACATCACATTGTTTGCTGCTTGTATGGTCAGGGTCACATTCAGATACCTCCCTTTTTCCATGCAAGAGAATATTAACCTGGGCAGCAACAGGGTAATAAAGTCATTCATTGCTATGGTGGTTCCTGGTGCACTAGGGTTCGGTCATTACCTGGCTATAGATCTGCTTTGGCTAAAACTTTTGTTCCTGGTGCTTTCCTCAATACTTCTGTGGCTGGTTTGGGATAGTTTTACAAATACGAGTTGGGACACGATCAAAAAAAATGAACTGGAATAATTTTATGAAGTACGTATATATAGTATTACTGCCTTTGACTTTGTTGAATGCCTGTAAAAGTGCAACACCATCAACTACAAGTGCAACACCCAAAGCCGATACGGTGGAGAAGGATATGCATACCTTATCCAATGCCGATAGCATTACACTGAAACACCTGGACCTGGATGTAAAAGTAGACTTTGGTCAAAAGAATATTTCTGGTAGAGCTACCTGGACAATAGATAACAGCAATAAGCGCAATAACCTGAAGCTGG
>Ga0116227_10016796_pt1 | contig 10394 bp, 8 predicted proteins | sample S1TSphgellanicum_FD_89693 | JGI IMG/M metagenome (GOLD analysis project Ga0116227, IMG submission 89693) | Host-associated microbial communities from peat moss isolated from Minnesota, USA - S1T2_Fb - Sphagnum magellanicum MG | ecosystem: Host-associated > Plants > Peat moss > Unclassified...
AAAACAAGAAATAGTAATATTTAGAAAAATAAAAAAAAAAAAAAAAAAAAAAAAAAAAAAATTAAAGTAAATATTTTAAAATATATAAAAAAAAAATAAAAAAAATAAAAAAAAAAAATAAAAATATATATATATATATATATATATATATATATATATATATATATATATATATATATATATATTATATATATATAAATATATCCATGGATTTTTTTAATTTAAATGTTTTTTTTCAATAATATTGGATAACATTAACTTTGTGAAAGTCATAATTTTAAGGTCCAAACCTCCAAAATTAAAGGCACCACATGTTGGAAACACTTATATTGTACATACTATAATCCTAGACCCAAAAAGGCGTAAAATGGGATCACTATAATGTGCTTTCACCCAATATACAATGCTAATAAATATTTTACCTACTAAACACATATTTTCTAATTCAATTTCTACAACAAAAGTACAAGTCCATCATCAAAACCCTACTCATTTCTTATTCCCAAAACCATTAAATTACTACATAATTTTCAAAACTACATTAAGAAGAAACACAAAGTTCCAATCAAGAAAATGCTCAAGAAATATGAACCAAAAATGTTCCAAAACTATGGTTCAAAGTCAATAGTTATTATTTTAATCAATTGGTCTACTATGTATCCTACAAATAACCCCCTAACTTCCTTTCAGTCTTAATATCATGTCTTATACTCACCAATACAAAATTTATACCTTGTCATCTTAAGCAAGAATTAGGCTTGCATTCAATATTAATAGCAAGTTGATATGAAAGTTTTAAAAAGTGTTTGGTACCAAGACCATACTAGGATGGTTATCTTTTCAAAATCACGAATATTGGGATTACATTGGTATGTTCAAAAGTTGACATTAGTCCAACATTGGTATTTATGACCCAAAGTGAATTATGTTGTCACTCCACATTACATTGATATGATGTACAAATTTACAAATTGATTCAAATCACGTGTTAATTAAATAAGAGATTACCTTTTTATACTTAAAACCCACATCCTTCTAGCGAGCAAATTGTTACAAATCAATAGCACAAACTAGTGCTACAAATTAGGTATGTTTGTTTTTAATCAATGTTGAGCAATTGGACCACTTGTCAATGGTAGCGTTCCCAGTAGTTGTAAAATATAAAAGGGTTTTCGACATCAACATCTTTGTACATGAAAAATGTGTAGATCTTAAGACAAAGTTTTGGTTGGCTTGTCTATAATCATTTACAAAGTTGAATATCACTAAAATATATAGTTGTCTCCATGAAAAGTAACCCATTGTTTCATGGTTAAAAAAGAACCCACATTTGATTGTTGCCTTTGTTTGATCAAGGTCACTAGACCTAATTCAAGCCATAAAATTTTGAAAATATCATCTTACCATTAGTTGTATTTTGCAACTAGTAATTTTTTATACTTTGAAAATATTAAAAGATTATTTTATATGTGGCCAATGATCTTTTATAGGCCCACACAAGATGTGATTTACAAGCCACAACTATGCATAACTTTAGACTATTGGCATCATTACATACATTTGGTTGCCTAAAGTCCTTTTGAAAAGAAATTCATTGCACTCTTTTACATTCCACATGTGTTGAAGATTCATGCAACCTACAAAATATATTGTTCACATCATGATTAATAAATGGTTTATATTCATTTGTGCCAAACCAATGCAATATTTATTTAATTGACCAAATTGTGGTACTTTTCATCCAATCGTTGATGACCCACATGCACCCCTCTCAACATGTTTTCTTTTGAGTTTAGTTCTCATGTGTTGTTATTCATTGATAAATAAAACTTGTGAACAATTTCCTCCCACTTTATGTGTCTTTTCCACTCAAAGTTGAGTTCAAATGATTAACTAATTAAAGTCAACATGCAAACAAAATGGTTGACAAATGTTTCAAATGATCTTATAAATCATTTTAATTTCTTGATTTAGCTTGCTCTTGTGAAGAGGATGCAAGATTGTCAATAATCAAATTAAGTTCACATTCCTAGTGTGAAAAAAGTCATCTTGTATTCGACTTTCAAATGTCCACCAAGGGATATTGTTGTGATACCCATGAAGCATTTGGGGACATATTTTCAATTTAGGTGTATGAGTGTATCAATCAATTTGTTAACAACCATATATTATTAAGGTGGTCCGCCTTATCATTGTCAATGTCAAAGCTCTTGAGGTCTTTTAAAATCATTTAACTTTCCTTTATAAAAAAATGCCATATTTTTTATGTTTTTGTAAGAATTCTTGAAATTCAATGTTCATAATTACTTCCATTTTTCAAGATGTTTATTATCTTTTACATGTTTTACCTCTTTCACGTTGTAACAAATCACCTCTTTCAAAAATGTTGATTTTTGTTTTTGCAAACATTCAAAACAAACATACTATAATTGAGTCTTGACAATCAAAAGTCAATACTTGATAATTCTATGGTTTTACAATCATAAGAATGATTGATCATCCTTGGTAGTTGACGATGTTTGAAAACATTACCAACCTAAGCATCAACTTTCTTCACATATTGGAAGTTGGGCTCCAATTCACAAAATTCAACTATGAACTATGTTATTCTTTTGTATTATATTTTAGATTTAGAATGGGCCAATGAGTTTTGTACATTGCAATTAAAAAAAGGATTTAAAAAATTTGTTGCACAATATAATGTAGATAAGGTTTCTAAAGATAAACTTTTGTCATGGTTATAAAAATAATGGTGTGATGTAATAATCAACACCAAGACTAATAAAACATCATGTTCATTTCTTGAACATGATTTATTAAATTTGTTGCACAATATAATGTCCAAAAGGTTTCTAAAATATATACTTTTGTCATGGTTATAATAATTATGGTATGATGTAATAATCAACACCAAGACTAATAAAACATCATGTTCATTTCATGAACATGATGTTTCAGGAAATGAATGGCACATTATGATCAATAAAAAATGAACATGGAGTTCATGTTGCTGAAAAATAAAAGTTTGTTTTATCCTACAACATGGACCTCAAGTACATTAATTAAATGTCATTTCACATATTCACATTTTTTTCTAGCAAATGCACAAAACAATATCACCTTGATGGTGTTTGACAATGTTGTCACATATGCAAATTCCAGGTCTATGCAAATAGATTAACTATGAAAATGTATAGTTACATATGAAAAAGTTTCCATTGCATATGAACATATGGTTACCATAATGTTAAGGATATACATCACCTTCTATTCAAAACATATGAAATATGATTCTTAATTTTTTCACTGTTCGTTATTTCATCACTTCCACAATTTACTTGTCTCTTTCATTCCTAAACAAAGCACATACATTAACTTTGTACATCCACCAAAATTCTTTCAACCCATAGTTATTATTACAAAGTACATTTCCCATCAAAATGCATTTATTCCAACACATTCCTTGATAACAACATGTGGCATTTGTGATACTTGTGTACTCAATATTGAAACATAATCAACATGAAATGATACCCTTTGAAGAATTTCAACATTTTAAATGATAAAAACCATTATACATGGATCTAAAATTTGATGTTATGCTTACTACTTGCATTCTTACAAATTCAACTCCAACAACAACAACAATCATAAACAAAATATTAACAATTCCTTGACATGCTTAAATATCAATGCTCATTAATATTCATTCACTTAACAACCTCAATGTTTTCTATCCCTTTCATCATGTTCATATTGCAACTTAAATCCAATATTTACTTGATAATACATATCATGTGCATATTTGCAACAATGCATTATGTTGCTAAGTTATCCTATCCTCGCATAATGAAAGGCAAGGCTCTAGAGGTTATTGTCACTACCTACAAAAAAAAAGAAGGCACATAACATAAAAGTCACTTGTTCACAAACTTTCGCAAAAATTCCGCTTTATTTCCTTAGTTATCTTCCACCTCTTGATTATCAACATCATTGTTCTCCTTAAAAGGTCGTGCAAGTTCTTGCAAATTGATGACATCTCCTTCAACGCTTCCAACCACAACAAAAAAATGAACACAATGTTCTAGCATCTTTACCAAACTGCACCATAAACAAAGACATGTGAACAATATTAATAAGTTCACATATTCACTTCACATTTCTTTACATGTGAGACAATCCATATTCAAAAGCCAAATCAAGAAGTGACAATTATAAGCATTGATCTTTTTGCATCCTCAAAAAGGTAAGTCTTTAAATTACTTCATTTCCCCACTTTCAAACTTCATTATATGTCACATTGGGTTACATACAAATATGTAATGTCACTTAATATATATACACTATAACTACCAACAATAGTGACAATAATCTCACGATTGTAGACATGTGCTTTTCACACCACACAACAAAACAAACACAAAACATTTCAAAGTTGGCATCCTAGTACATCTTGAAGCAATTACCAAACTACTAGTAGTAATGACATGAAAGTTCATGGGGAAACATTGTAAACAATGATGACAAAACTCAAATATAATTTTTCCTTGAGCTTTGTTGGCACTCCTATTGATAGTTTGCTAACCAATTTGAGATGTCCTACAATGATATCTTTGAAATGTCTTGTATTTATTCATTGTGTGGTGTGAAACAAACATTTACAATTGGGGGACCGACTTATGAAGCCTGAGCAAACAAGGTTTGGCTTGCAAATGAAAAGTTGATCAAAGAAGCTTGTGTAACTTGGTTATGTATCCATGTCTATTTGGAACTATTCAACCCCTTTGTTTCAAAAGAAGAGGTTAATCTTCAAGATGCATTACACCTAAATTGCATCAGAATTTTGTGGCATCCATAGACATATAGATGTAGGTTTGACTATTTATGATATCTTCAAAACAACTTCGAATCAAGATGTAAATAGAATTATTGCTTACGTTGCTAAAATGTTTCAAGAATTATAAAGATATTTTTTGTACATTTTTTAATTGTTGGATTTATTGGGAGATACTTGGACAAGACTTGTTATCACATCATCCCAAGGTGATGTTGCAAGGATGTGGAAGTCAATGGACACTTTGCACACATGTCCTTTTAAACAACTTCTACACAACAATAGGGGTAGTGTAGGATGGAAAATGAAAAACAAATCCATTGTATTGGACACAAAAAGGACTTTTGAACAATTACACAAAAGTTTTCTTTTAAAGCTAAACAACATGGATTTTATATTTATGGGTGCCGACTACAATGTTCATAATCTTGTTGTTCAACTAGATGGTATGCACAATATTCCCCCTCAAAGAATAAGGGTACTTGGACATGGAAGGTTTTAATTATGTCAATTTCTATGAATGAATTTATGGGACATCATGACCTTTTTTCCAAGCAAGGTATTTTGATGAGATTCCAATTTCAATTGATAATATTGGAAATTTGTAATATTATATGTTATCATACATGTGTGTTTTAGGTCCCTTTCCAAGAAATGATTTATTAGATAATAGATGTCCAATTTACATACAATGTTCCACAAATGTATTATCCATCCAAGGTAGATGATTGCTTGTGAATTGGCCAACTTAGTTGTTTGAGATCATCTATATCATATTAAGGGCATTCAACTTGCTTACCACCTTGGCCAAAAATGAATGACTTGTTTTTGTATGAACTAAAAAGAACAGATAAATTGACCCACAACATTCATTCACAAATCACCCAATCTCCAAATGCAAAACAACAATGCAAATGAGATTGAAAAATATGTATTTGATTTGTAGGTTGGAAAGTTATATTTCAGCAAATTACACATCATTGTAAGTGGATTGGATTGATAAAAATCACCTAGAACAAATCAACAATACTTATGGTGATTTTTGGGAAAATATTTGACTTCCATTTGTCATGTCACTTTGATCTCTATCAAGTGGGAGGGTGTTGAGATTTCACATGTGTTATGCTACACATTTGTTTATACTCTCCAATTTTGTCACACATTAATGTTTTCATGTATAAAAAAATTAACAAATATGTAGGAATTATGGTAGATCTTTATATTTAAACTTATTTACATCAATTGAAGAAATGTTCTTTTATGATTTGTTTGGCTTCAAATATTAGACTAAATTGAATATTAAATTGCAATGCACATTGTAATGTCCACATCAAAAGATTCCAAGATTGAAACCCATGAGTGCTTAGCTACCCAATTTAAAGTTGACAAAACATATTTTAATCCCATTAGCAATGCTTCAAATAATTGAAGCATAAATCAATTACTTATCATCAAGGCAAAGGGTATAATGAATTTTGTTAGAAGGATCCTTAGGGGTGAAAGCATGGTTTCGTGGTTCATTTTTGGCCTTATCATAATCCATTTTTAACACTTGTTAAAATTATTATATTTGCATAATTAACAACTTATGCATCCAATATACATTTATTTATGTTTTCATTAAACAATATGGCTAATTCTAAGTGTAAAAACATAAACTTGGTGAAAAAAATATATGTAAAAAATGTAGTTTTGAATGAGAAATGGATTAATAAAACCTAATATGGAGATATTAAATTAGAAAAACAAAACAATCTATAAGGAAAGTTTTAATGCTCCTTACTCTTAAACACTTCATTTGATGTTTTCTTATTTTTCCAAAAACATTGACCCTACTATGGCATATTTTTTGAATTCACACATCAAATTTTTATTTTGTGATCAAGATTGTGATTAATTCAAAAGTCCATTATGAGTTCATGTTTTTCTTAGAAAATCATCCATAATTTCAAATATGATTCATTATAAATTTTATTGCAACATGGATAACTAAAAATTTAACAATGTTAATGTAAAATATGATTTTACATTTTAGGTTCATTTACAATTTTAAAAAATTGCAAATGTGATAATCCAAATTGTTCCCTTAATTATGTTTTCACCTTTAGGGTAACAAGTATACATGATTATTGTCAAAATTTTACCTTCAAAATAAAGGTATTAACTTTTACATATGTTAATAAAGTAAGGTTATTTTGATTTATACATACCACTAAGTTACAATATTTTCATTTTCAATATATCATTAACATAAAGGTAAATGTACCATGATTTAACCTTATGGATACCCTAGGATAATTGCAAAGAATATGAATATTTTGAAGTGTCAAATTTATAGTACAAATGATTCAATGAAGACACTAGAATGGAAGGGCAACATGCCTTATCTTTTTTCTCACACTTTGATTTCATAAATTTATCATGGAGGCAATGGCATATTGTGTTGTACCCCAAAGAAATTTTGTGGCAAAGTTACAAATGAAAGGACAAACACATGGGTTTTCTTTGAAAAACATTATGTTTGATTTCCATAAACATTATGAGAAAAAAAGGTGTTTTGCAACTAGCCTTGCAACTCAATTTTTGAATTGCATCGGACACTTGCAACTCACCATATTTATATGCTATGACTGTTATCAAACAAGTTACAAAAGTTGCAAGAGTTGCAATTCACCATATATATGGTGCAACTCATTACAATTCAATTACAACTTTGTCGCAACAATTCCTTTTCAACTACTATGCAACTCCCCTATGACTATAATCCTAATGTCATGTTGAAGTCATTTTTCATCCATCCATCAAAATTTAACATGTGGCATTATGAGGATTTTTTGTGATTTTTTTGAAATATTGATATCCATTGTCCATTATGATTATTTGTTTTAGATGGTCTTGGATTATGACACGTGGCATAATCAAAAGTTGCCACATGGCATATTAATTGAATTTTGGATATATGTATATATATAAATTATATTTATACATAACCATAGGTACATAACCATAGGTAGGTACGTTGATACTCCAACCTACCTACTTACCTAACTACTTATTTACTACCTAGGTAGGTAAAAAAAGTAGGACCTACTTATTTAGGTAGGCAAATAGGTAGGTAGGAAGGTAGAATACTAAAAGAGGAGGTGAATTAAAGACTAGCCACATAAGTTTTTAAATTTGTTATGTGTTTTGCCTTTAGGGTTAAACTTTTATGAGCTCATCCCAACATGGCACATGTATTTTAATGTGAGAATGCAAGAGGAGACACCTCCTTTATATAGTTTGTGATATGAAATATTGAAGACAAAACATATAGGTTAAATCTTTTAATGGCACCCTAGTTGCAATTGAATTGTAACTACAAAAATAATAATTTCCACGTGCTTTCTATTTGATTTTAATTTTGTAATTAATTTGAAATTTATAATGAATCATTTGACATAATTATTTGAATTAAATATATGATAATTAATTATCTACACTGATTATATGAATTAATTAATATAATTCAGATAATTAGTTAGTTGATAGATTCAAACTATTAATTATCAAAATAAGTATCAGATAATTAATTATCATAATATAAATTTTAATTTTAATTATTTAAATAACTATTAAATAATTAATTATGTTGATAATTGATGTTTGAATTTAAATAACATTCAATAATTACTCACCTACATTAACAAAGTTTGTTATCTAGAGTTATTTGAACTAATTAATTACTGATTTTAAGTAATTAGTTATTAGATAATTATTTATTATATTAATTAAATAAAATTTGATTAATGAATTCATATGAATAGTTTATTATTTAGATTACTTAATTAATTCACGATAATTAAGTATATTACATATTAATTACTAATTTAAAAATTAATAAAAAATCATTCATTCTGAAATATTAAATAATAAACATGAATTTGAGTAGAAGACGTTGCGGCATATAAAAACATATTCATTTAAATATGCCATTCGGATAATCGGTAACCCACAAAAGCTTAAATTATTGGGTAAGACCCAATTAAAGTATAACCTCTCTTGTTGCCTATACCTTATATTAAGGTGGGATAAAGTTATGTTTGACTACCCAAGGTTATCATGTTTAATTATATCCTTGTAGGTTTTATGATCTAGGTATGTAGGTGAAGAAGGGTACCTTCCCAATAGTGGTTTAAACTAGTGTTATGCAAATATATGAAATTGTCTAGATATCAACATGCATAATAATTGAATGTGGATTAAACCTTATTAGGATTTTGCATATTTTTGAATATCCATCACAATAAGCAATTAATACATAAGCCATCCTACATACAATCATGACTATAATTGTTGAATGGGGAATTGCATATATAATACGTAGATTATTGTTAAGGTTTAAGGTCTATTGGATATGTATTTCATTTAAGAAAAACCTAAAACCAAGAACACATGTCTCAATTTCTATCATTATTTTGTTTTTTCATCTTAGTAGAATGGCACCTTTCAATTTTGGCATAACAACATAACAATTGTTGCAACCCTAACCTTGGGTCACAAACAAGACCATGACAAGATAATGGGGAAACACTCGTGAATAAATTAAGGCAAGGGAGGCACCCAACCACGTTCCCCTTGCCAAGAGGAAATGTGTGGGAATGCAAGAGGAAGTCCCCAAGATCCCCAAGTGCATTCCTACTTTTGGGAATTTGGAGTTTTCGGGTGTTTTGCAACTTTGGAACAAGGTTTGGGGGATCAAAACCTTGTCCAGATTGGGCCATTTTTATGCCTTTGAAAATTTCTTGAAGAATAGATATTTAAAGTTGAATCACATTCCCAATTTGGAGACCTTAAACATGAGTTAAATGGCCAAATGAATGGTCAAAAATCAAACTTGTAATTCAAAACCCAACCACTAAAACATATGACATCTAGGGGTCATCACTTCACGTTGGGGAGTGTAATATGATGTTGATTTCTTTTTAAGGGCTATATATTTTTGCTTGAAAGATCTTGAATCAAAGTCCATATGCGGAAATTATGAGCCCACCAAGTAGTAGGATTTACATTAGAAGGAATCTTGTCAATTTCAACCCTATGTTTGTGATTATTGGTGCAACTACTATCCAAATCAAATAATTTTACTATTACAACTATGTCAATCTTAAGTGTACTCATAGTTGTAAGTGTTTCTAGTTTGGGACAAAACTAGATTTAAATCAAAGATGCAATAACAATTTGTAATTGTTATAGCTTGGATGGAAGGTAAAAGGAAAATTTCAAACTTGAATGTCATTTAATAATGATGGATAATATGACTATAGGGGAAAATATGATGATTGGGATTGAAATAATTTTTAAAAATTTCTTTAAAAAATCATTTTCATCAACAATGTTAAGTAATTAAAAACATGTTTTCATGAGATGAGTGTTAACCCCCACACCCCCCCACCCCCCCCCCCCCACCCCCCCCCACCCCCCCCCCCCCCCCCCCCCCCCCCCCCCTCCCCCCCCCCCCCCCCCCCCCCCCCCCCCCCCCCCCCCCCCCCCCCCCAAGCCGCGCGCCCGCCCCCCCCCC
>Ga0116227_10016798_pt1 | contig 10393 bp, 6 predicted proteins | sample S1TSphgellanicum_FD_89693 | JGI IMG/M metagenome (GOLD analysis project Ga0116227, IMG submission 89693) | Host-associated microbial communities from peat moss isolated from Minnesota, USA - S1T2_Fb - Sphagnum magellanicum MG | ecosystem: Host-associated > Plants > Peat moss > Unclassified...
CAATCTCGACGATGCGCTGCTGGCCGAGCGAGAGGGAGCCTGCGAGTTGATCCATCTGGTCGCCGAGGCCGACGCGCTCAATCTGCCTGGCGGCTTCAGCCAGCAGTTTGGCTTCATCGGCGCGGTCGAGCCGCAGCATGCTGCTGATGGGGCCAGCGCTGCCGCGCAGATGCGCGCCGAGGGCGACGTTCTCCAGCACGGTCATGTCGGGCACCAACTTGACGTGCTGGAAGGTGCGGGCAATGCCGAGCTTGACGATCTCCTGCGGCGGCGCGTTGTTGACGCTCTTGCCGCGCACCGAGATCTTGCCTGAGGTGGCCGACAGCACGCCGGTGATCAGGTTGAAGGTGGTGCTCTTGCCGGCGCCGTTGGGGCCGATCAGCGCGACGATCTCGCGGGCACCGACATCGAACGACACATCGTTCACCGCAATGACGCCACCGAACTGTTTACGTGCTTTCTCGACCTTCAGCAGCACACCGGCCTCTCCGTGTGTCTGTGCACGCGCGGGAAGGGCCTCAGCCGGTGCGGGCCGCTTGCGTTTGCTCTCCGGCAGCCATGAGGTCAGCCACGGCCACATGCCGGTCGGGGCGAGCTGCAGCAGGCCCACCAGCAGGATGCCGAACACGATTGTTTCGAGCTGGCCGCCGCCGCCGAAGATCAGCGGCAGATAGCTCTGCAGCACTTCCTTGAGGATGATGACCACCGCTGCGCCGAGCACACCACCCCACACATAGCCGGCGCCGCCGACCACCGCGATGAACAGATATTCGATGCCGGACTGCGGGCCGAATGGTGTCGGGTTCGCGGCACGCTGGAAATGTGCATAGAGCCAGCCGGACAGACCGGCCAGCACGGCGGCATAGATGAACACCAGCAGCTTCGCGCGTGCGGTCTGCACGCCGAAGGCTTCAGCGGCGATATGGCCACGGCGCAGCGCCCTGATGGCGCGGCCGGTCCGGGAGTCCAGCAGGTTCATGGAGAGCACTGCGCAGACCAGCACTGCGATCCAGATCGGGAAGTAGATGGTGCCGGGATCGAGCATCTTCAGCGTGCCGATCGACAGCGGCGGAATGCCGGAGATGCCGTCATTGCGCCCGAGGAATTCCAGCTTGCTGAACAGATAGTACAGGCTGATGCCCCAGGCGATGGTGCCGAGCGGCAGATAGTGGCCTGACAGGCGAACGGTCATGATGCCGAGCAGCACCGCTGCAACGCCGCTGACGATCAGCGACAGCGGCAGTGTCAGCCACGGCGACAGTCCATAGGCCGTCGTAAGATACGCCGTGGTGTAGGCACCGAAGCCGCAGAACGCCGCCTGGCCGAACGAGGTGAGGCCGCCGACGCCGGTGAGCAATACCAGGCCCATCGCCACCAAAGCGGCGAGGCCGATATTGTCGAGCAGCACGATCCAGAACGGTGGAACGCCGGGGACGAACGGGATCGCCAACATGAACAGGGCGAAAACGAAGATGGGGAGGAGACGCTGGGACATCGCGCTCAATCCTTCTCTTCTTCGACCGCGGGCGCGGCGAGGGAACGCAGTATCAGCACCGGCAGGATCAGCGTGAAGACGATGACCTCCTTGAAGTTGCTGGCATAGAATGAGGAGAACGCTTCGACGCAGCCGACCACGAGCGCCGCGACGGCGGTGAGGGGATAGCTGACGAGGCCGCCGATGATCGCGGCGATGAAGCCCTTCAGGCCGATCAGGAAGCCGGTGTCGTAATAGAGCGTCGTGATCGGCACGATCAGGATACCCGAGATGGCGCCGATCACCGAAGCCAGCAGGAACGCGATCTGGCCCGACAGCGAAGTCCGGATGCCGGAGAGGCGGGCGCCGAGGCGGTTCACCGCGGTGGCGCGCAACGCCTTGCCATAGAGTGTGTAACCGAAGAACAGCCACAGCCCGATAATCAGCGCGATAGTGATGCCATAGACCGCGATGCTCTGGCCGGTGAAGCGTAATGCCCCGATGGTCACGGCAGCATTGGAGATCGGCGGTCCGCGTTGGCCTTCGGCGCCGAAGAAAACGAGCCCAAAGCCCTGCAGCGCCAGATGACAGCCGACCGAGGCGATCAGCAGCACCAGCACCGACGTGTGGGCAATCGGCTGGAACGCGATCCGATAAAGATAGAGACCGATGGCAGCGACGATCAGCAGCGACAGCGCGATATTGGCGGCGATGTTGGCGGGGCGTCCGGCCAGCGCCAGCATCACGCCCCAGATCGCCAGCGGAAAGACGATGTTGACGGCAAAGGCCCGCAGCACGCGCTTGGCATGCAGCGACTTGCGGAAGGTGAACATGTCGAAGGCGAATGCAACGATGCCCATGGCGACGGCCAGCTTGATGGTGCCGGGGATCTGGCCGGCCGAGAGGCTGGCATAGGTCAGCGCGCCGAAGGTGATGAATTCGCCCTGGGGGATCAGGATGACGCGGGTGACTGCAAAGACCAGCACCAATGCCAGGCCGAGCAGGGCATAAATCGCGCCATTGGTGATGCCATCCTGCAAAAGGAAAAGCAAAATCGTCGTATTCAAAGCCGGACGCTCCCCCACACTGTCTGGCGCCGCGGATACCACAGGCGCAGGACGATCAACAATGGCGGTTGAAACCCGCTATCTATTTGATATATCTCATAACGATTATCAGATATAATCTCAAGGCCCGCCGCCATTCGACCGGGTGTTTCTTTTAAGCTGCCGGAGATCACGGAAAGCGAGCGATGACTGTTTCAAAGACGACGCCTCTGGATCAATCCAAGCATGTCGATCCCGCCGGGTTCGATGAAGAAGGTGGTGCGCTGCAGCTTGGCGAACTGGCCGAATTGCTGGGCTATTCGCTGAAACGCGCACAATTGAAGGTGTTCGAGGACTTTTTACGCTGCATGGCGCCGCTGCAGCTGACGCCGGCGCAGTTCTCGGTGCTGTTGCTCCTCGACAAGAATCCCGGCCGCAACCAGACCGAGATCGCCAATGCGCTGGGCATCCTGAGGCCGAATTTCGTCTCGATGCTCGATGCCCTCGAAAGCCGCGACCTGCTGACGCGGATGCGCTCGCCAAGCGATCGCCGCTCTCATGTGCTGATGCTGACCGACAAGGGCCGCGCCACGCTGGCGCGTGCCAAGAAGCTGGTGGCGACGCGTCACGAAGCCCGGTTGATCGAACTGCTCGGTCCGGCGGAGCACAAGGCCCTGCTGGGTATGATGGCGAAACTCGCGCGGGAGTTTTAGCTGTCATTCCGGGTTCGCGACCGCCAACTGGCGCTCGCGCCCCGGAATGACGAGCATAAATCTCAATCCACCAAAATCACCCTGACATCATTCACATTGGTCAGCGTTGGGCCGGTGTGCAGCAGATCGCCGGTCGCGGTGAAGAACGTAGTGGCGTCGTTGTTCGCCAGCGTCGCCTTGGGATCGAGGTTTTGCGCGCGCATGGCCTCGAATGTGCGGGCATCGATCAACGCGCCCGCGGGATCGCTGGCGCTGCCGGCGCCGCCATCGGCGCCGTCGGTGTCGCCGGCTAGCGCCACGATGCCGGTGGTGTCCTTGAAGGCATCAGCAAGGGCAAGCGCGTATTCCTGGTTCGGGCCGCCGCGGCCATTGCCGGTCACGGTTACGGTCAATTCGCCGCCGGAAAGGATCGCGAGCTTCTTGCCATCGGCTTTGGCCTGCAGTGCGAGCTTCGCATGGGCCGCTGCGACGTCGCGTGCTTCGCCTTCGAGATCGGCGCCGAGATCGACGGTCTCATAGCCGGCGTCACGGGCCACCTTGATGGCGGCATCGAGGGATTCACGGGGGCGCGCGATCAGCTCAAACCGTGCGCGGGCAAAGGCTGCGTCATTCGGCTTCACGCTTTCATTTGCATCGTTATCGAGGGCGGCGCGGACGGCGTCATCGATGTTCAAATTGAACTTCGCGATGATGGCGCGGGCATCGGCCAGCGTCGTGGTGTCCGGTACCGTCGGGCCCGACGCGATCACTGCAGGGTCGTCATGCGGGACGTCGGAAATCGCGAGCGTGACGATCTCAGCCTTCTGGCCGGCGCGGGCGAGGCGGCCGCCCTTGATACGGGAGAGATGCTTGCGCACGGTGTTGATCTCGCCGATCACCGCGCCGGAGCGCAACAATGCGCGCGTCACTTGCTGCTTCTGCTGAAACGAAATGCCCTCTACCGGTGCGATCCAGTTTGCCGAACCGCCACCGGAGATCAGCACCAGCAGCAGGTCGTCCGCTGTTGCTTCGGCCGCGAGTTTGAGGCTGTCATCGGCGCCTTTGAGGCCGGCCTCGTCGGGGACGGGATGGCCGGCTTCGACCACGCGTATGCGCCGTGTCGGCACACCATGGCCATGGCGCGTGGTGGCGATGCCGGTCAGGCGCTCGGGATCGAGCTTCAGCATGTCGAGGTAATGCGCCTCGGCGGCGGCCGCCATGGCCGCGGCGCCCTTGCCGGCGGCAAGGCAAATGATGCGCCCCTTGGGCGGCGCCGGCAGGTGGGCGCTGAGAATGACATCGGGATGCGCCGCAGCAACAGCGGCATCGAAAATTGCGCGGAGCAGGGTGCGTTTATCGGTCATGCCGGGGGTTATGCCGCTCATTGGCATGGGCGGCAAGATGGTCGTTCCCCTCTCTGATGGGGAGAGAGGGGGAACGAAGCGGGCGTTAGCCGCCACTGGCGCTGGTGCCGAGTTCACCGGTGAGGACGTCACCGAACAGCTTCCAGTTCTCGCCCTCGAAACGCATCAGCTGCATCTGTTCGATTGGCGAGAAGTCGGTCGGCGACGTATTGACCTTCACACCCGGCAGCAATGTGGACTGCTGGATATCCTTGAGGTTCGCCGCCTGCTTCATGACATTGGCGCGGGTCAGGTCATCGCCGCACTGCTTGAGCAGGATCGCCATCGTCTCGGCGATATTGTAGCCCGACATCAGCGAGCTGTCGGCCGGATTGCCGTCAGGCACATATTTGGCGAGGAAAGCGAGATAGGCCTTGATGCCGGGATCGTCCTTCCATTGCGGGTCGGTGGCGTCCTTGGAGTAATGCGCGGACAGCAGGCCTTGTGCGTTCTCGAAGCCCGCCGGACGTAGCACCTGACCGATAGAGACGCTGACACCGGGGACAATCATGGTCGGCTTCCAGCCGAGTTCAGCGATCTTCTTGATCGATTGTGCGGCAAACTTCGGCGTCGCAAAGATGATCACGACATCGGGATTGATCGACTTCATCTTGACGATGTGGGAGTCCACCGTGGGTTCGGTCAGTTCGTAGCTCTCTTCAATCACGACGGAGGATATCTTGTCGCCCAGGCCGTCCTTGACGCCCTTCAGATAGTCCTTGCCGAAGTCGTCGTTCTGGTAGAGCACGCCGATCTTGGCCCCCGCCTTTTCCTTCAGCAGGTACTTGGCATAGATGCGACCTTCGCTCTGGTAGCTGGGCAGCCAGCCCATGGTCCAGGGAAAGTTCTTCGGATCGGCCCATTTGGTGGCGCCGGTGGCCAGGAACAGCTGCGGCACCTTCTTGGCATTCAGATACTTCTGAATCGCGGTGTTCGACGGGGTGCCGAGCGCCGAGAACATCAGCAGTACTTCGTCCGATTCCACCAGCTTGCGGGTCTGCTCGACGGCCTTTGGCGGCGAATAGGCGTCATCATAGGAGATGTAGTTGATCTTGCGGCCGTTGATGCCGCCCTGATCGTTGATCATCTTGAAATAGCCTGCCTGCGCCTTGCCCACCGCGCCATAGGCCGAGGCTGGTCCGCTATAGGGCACGATATTGCCGAGCTTGATCTCGGTGTCGCTGGCGCCGGTGTCGTATTTCTTCTGGGCGAGGACGTGGGTCGAGGAGACGGCGAGCAATACGGCGGCAGCCGAGAGCGACACGAGCCGCGCGGACGTGGCAGACATTCGAGTTCCTTCCCTTGATTTCAAGGCGTGATTTTCTTGTTTCACGGGCGCTTGTGCGCCTGCGAGGCAGCGATATCGCGTTTGCGAATGACATCAAACCCGTAAAAAGGTCGCAGACGAAAAAGCCCTGCGCCTATGAATTGCGCAGGGCTCTCTCGCAGTTTCCGCGAGGCGGAATGATAGCGTCAGCCGCCGACATCCGCGCTGATGATGTCGCCGAACAGATCCCACTTCTCACCTTTGAAGCGCATCAGTTGCAACTGGCTGATCGGCGCGAAGTCGGTGGCGGAGGTGTTGATCTTGATGCCGGGCAGCAACATCTCGGTGCGGAAGTCTTTCAGGCTTGCAGCCTGTTTCATGACGTTTTCGCGGGTGAGATTATCGCCGCACATCTGCAGCACTTTTACGAGTGTCTGAGCGACGCCATAACCGACCACGACATTGCCGTCGAGCTTGTTGCCGTCCGGGAAATCCTTCGCCAGGAAGGCGAGGAAGGTCTTCATGCCGGGATCGTTGTCCCACTGCGGATCGGAGACGTCCTTGAGATAGGCCGCCGAGATAATGTCCTGTCCATTCTCGAAGCCGGCGGGCTTCATCACGCTGCCGACTGAGGCCGACACGTTGTTGAGGAAGTGCAGCGGCTTCCAGCCGATTTCGGCGACTTTCTTGATCGCCTGCGCGGCGAATTTCGGTGTCGCGATGTCGATGAAAACGTCGGCGCCGGAGGCCTTCAGCTTGACGATGTGATTATCGATGGTCGGCTCCGAGGTCTCGAAACTGTCTTCTGCAATGATCATCGATGCGGCCTTGGCACCGAGACCGTCCTTCAGGCCTTTCAGGTAATCCTTGCCGTAATCATCGTTCTGGTAGAGCACCGCGATCTTGGCGCCGGGCTTCTCCTTCAGCAGATATTTCGCATAGATCTGCGTTTCAGACTGGTAGCTGGGCTGCCAGCCCATGGTCCAGGGGAAGTCCTTCGGGTCGTTCCACTTGGTCGCGCCGGTGGCGACGAACAGCTGCGGCACCTTCTTGGCGTTCATGTATTTGTGGATCGCCGAATTCGGCGGCGTGCCGAGCGGATTGAACACCAGCAGGACCTCATCGGACTCGACCAGCTTGCGCGCCTGTTCGACGGTCTTCGGCGGCGAGTAGGCGTCGTCATAGCTGATGAAGGTGATCTTGCGGCCATTGATGCCGCCTTCGGCATTGATCTTCTTGAAATAGGCCTCCTCGGTCTTGCCGATGACGCCGTAAGCGGAGGCAGGTCCGCTGTACGGCATGATGTTGCCGATCTTGATTTCGGTATCGGAGGCGCCGGTGTCGTATTTCTTCTGGGCAAGTGCGCCGGTGGTGGATGCGGCCAGTAAAGCCAAGGCAGCCAAAGAGGCGGCCGGAAGCGCGGCCAGACGCAGACGTATTGCGGGCATTTCGATCTCCCTGATCATGGTGATGTGTCACGTTTCTTGAAGTGGAGCTCTGCGGCTCCTGCCGGCATTCAACACCCGCTTGCAGTTGCCAGCAAGAAAAAGCCCCCGCGACGTTGTCGCGAGGGCGGTATTTGCATCACGTTTTGGTGGTGTGCCCGACCTATTGGGTGATGTCGCCGATGACGGTGGTGCCGGGCAGCAGCGTGTCCGGGGTGAAGTCCTTGAGGCTGGCGGCGTGCTTCGTCACATTCGGCTCCTGCCCGCATGGAATACCTCGCGCAGGCCAGCCACAAGAAAAGGCCCCTGCGATTAAATCGCAGGGGCCTGGTTGTTCCGGTCGTGTATTGCGAGAGCGTCGCGGTGGTTATTCCGGCGCGGGTGTGTCGGCATTGATGACGTCGCCGAACAGCTCCCACTTGTCGCCCTTGAAGCGGATCATGCGCAGCTGTGCGATCGGGGCGTAGTCGGTCGCGGACGTATTGAGGCTGATGCCGGGCAGCAGCGTGTCAGGCACGAAGTCCTTCAGGCTGGCTGCCTGCTTCATCACATTGGCGCGGGTGAGATCGTCGCCGCACATCTCAAGCACTTTCACCAGCGTTTGCGCGGCGCCATAGCCGTACAGCAGGCTGTTGTCCGAGCGATCGGAGCCGGGCATGTATTTGTCGACGAAGGCGGCCCACTTCTTCATGCCCGGATCGTCCTTCCACTGCGGATCAAGACCATCCTTGCGATAGTCGGCGGACAGCACGCCCTGGGCATTGTCGAAGCCCGCCGGCTGCATCACCGCACCGACCGAGATGCTGACATTGCTGACCAGATGCAACGGCTTCCAGCCGAGTTCGCCGATCTTCTTGATGGTCTGCGCAGCAATCTTCGGTGTAACGAAGGAGACCACCACATCCGGGTTCAACGACTTGAGCTTGACGATATGCGAATCCACCGTCGGCTCGGAAATCTCGTAGCTTTCCTCGGTGATGATCATCGAGGCCTTGGCGCCGAGTGCTTCGCGGAAACCTTTCTGGTAGTCTTTGCCGAAATCGTCGTTCTGATAGAGCACCGCGATCTTGGCGTCGGGCTTTTCCTTCATCAGGTATTTTGCATAGATCTGCGCTTCGACCTGATAGCTGGGCTGCCACCCCATAGTCCATGGAAAGTGCTTCGGATCGTTCCACTTGCTGGCGCCGGTAGCGACGAACAGTTGCGGTACCTTCTTGGCATTGAGGTATTTCTGGAACGCCGTGTTCGATGGTGTACCCAGCGAATTGAACACCACGAGTACTTCGTCCGACTCCACGAGTTTGCGCACCTGCTCCACCGCCTTGGGCGGTGAGTAGCCGTCGTCATAGCTGATGAAATTGATCTTGCGGCCGTTAACGCCGCCCTGGTCGTTGATCATGTTGAAATAGGCCGCTTCGGTCTTGCCGATCAGTCCGTAGGACGAGGCAGGCCCGCTATACGGCATGATGTTGCCGATCTTGATCTCGGTGTCGGTCGCGCCGGTATCGTATTTCTTCTGGGCGAAGGCGTTGCCGCTGGCGGCAACGCTGAGGGCCGCGGCAATCGACAAAGCCATTGCACGCGATCGGATCGAAGGCATCTCGGAACTCCCTGATTCTTATTTCTTGAACGTCTTGTTTTTATGAGCCTTTGCGGCTCCGTGGGGATTGAACACTGTTCGCACGGGACCGGCAAGAAAAAGCACCTCGCGAGGGACTCGCGAAGGGCTGCTTTATTGGGCAGTATCACTCGTCATTCCGGGGCGCGGACAGCGTTAGCTGAACGCGAACCCGGAATCCCGAGATGTTCATCACCATGTCGAGATTCCGGGTCTGCCCTCCGGCAGGCTTCGCCGCCCGACATGCATCCGGAAATGACGTACCCATTAAATTCAGCGGCTGATCTCTCCCGAGATCACCGGCCCGAACAGCTCCCACTTGTCGCCCTTGAAACGCATCATCTGCAATTGCTCGATCGGGTAGAAGTCCGTCGCCGATGTATTGAGCTTGACGCCCGGCAGCACCGTGTCCGGCACGAAGTCCTTGAGACTGGCGGCCTGCTTCATGACGTTGGCACGTGTGAGGTTGTCGCCGGCCTGTGTCAGCACCTGAACCATGGTCTGTGCCGCGCCATAACCATAGACCACCGAGATATCGTTACGCCGCGCGTCCGGCGCGTATTTGGCAAGAAACGCGTAGAATCGCTGCATGCCGGGATCGTTGTCCCACTGCGGATCGGAGCCGTCCTTGGCGTAATAGGCCGACAGAATGCCCTGCGAGATGTCCTGCCCGGCAGGTTTCAACACCGAGCTGATCGAGGCGCTGGCATAGCCCTGGATGTAAAGCGGCTTCCAGCCCATTTCCGCGACCTTACGGATGCTTTGCACGGCGGACTTCGGCGTGGTGACGCTGATGAAGGTGTCGGCGCCTGATGCTTTCAGATTGATGATGTGGGAGTCGATGGTTGGCTCGGTGACCTCGTAGCTCTCTGCGGCGACCAGCATCGTCGATGCCTTGTCACCGAGGCCGTCCTTCAGGCCCTTCAGCACGTCCTTGCCGAGATCATCGTTCTGGTAAAGCACTGCGATCCTGGCGTCGGGTTTTTCCGTCAGCAGGTATTTTGCGTAGATGCGGCCCTCGCTATGATAGGGTGGCTGGAATCCCATGGTCCAAGGGAATTCCTGGTAGTTGCCGAAGCCTGTCGAGCCGGCGCCAACGAGCAGCTGAGGGACTTTCTTGCTGTTGAGATATCTCTGGATCGCAGTATTCGAGGGCGTGCCGAGTGGATTGAACACGACGAGGACTTCGTCCGACTCGACCAGCTTGCGCGCCTGCTCGACGGCCTTGGCCGGATTATAGGCGTCGTCATAGCTGATGAAATTGATCTTGCGGCCATTGATGCCGCCCTGATCGTTGATCATGCGGAAATACGCGGCCTCGATGATCCCCGCAATGCCATAGGCTGATGCCGGCCCGCTATAGGGCATGATGTTGCCGATCTTGATCTCGGTGTCCGATGCGCCGGGATCGTATTGCTTCTGCGCAAGGGTGCTGCCCGTGCCGGCAA
>Ga0116227_10016799_pt1 | contig 10392 bp, 11 predicted proteins | sample S1TSphgellanicum_FD_89693 | JGI IMG/M metagenome (GOLD analysis project Ga0116227, IMG submission 89693) | Host-associated microbial communities from peat moss isolated from Minnesota, USA - S1T2_Fb - Sphagnum magellanicum MG | ecosystem: Host-associated > Plants > Peat moss > Unclassified...
ATTTCGAATGGCCGGACATAAACCCTCCCGCCCCTCCGGGCTGTTCAATCGTACCGGAATCTACAAGGCGTCGACGAAGAGTTGATGAACGCGCAGGTCCGACGTCAGTTCGGGATGGAACGAACAACCCCAGATCGGGCCCTGTCGCACGAGCACCGCGTGCTCTCCCCCGTCGTCGGTGATCGTCGCGAGTACCTGCACCTCACTCGAGAGCGACTCGATCTTCGGGGCCCGGATGAAGACCCCGGGCACCTCGCCCACGTCCTTGACCGACACCACACGTTCGAAGCTCGCGATCTGTCGACCGTAGCCGTTGCGGCGCACCGACACGTCGAGCTTGGCGAAGCTCCACTGGTCGGCACGCCCGTCGAGTATCTCGGTGCTGAGGAGAATGAGCCCCGCACAGGTACCGAAGGTCTTGAGACCCTCGTCGAGTCTGGCCCGGAGCGGTGCGCGCAGTCCCGAGGTGTCGAGCAGGTGGGCGATGGTGGTCGATTCCCCTCCGGGCATCACGAGACCGTCGAGACCGTCGAGTTGCTCGGCGCGACGCACCTTCACCACCTCGGCGCCCACTCGTTCGAGTGCGCTGACGTGCTCGCCGACGTCGCCCTGGAGGGCGAGTACGCCAACGCGCGGCACTACCAGCCGCGTTCGGCGAGGCGAACCTCGAGCGACGAGGTCTCGGCCCCGCGCATGGCTTCACCCAGTCCCGTCGAGACCTTGGCGACGACGCCCGGATCCTCGTAGTGCGTGGTCGCCTCGACGATGGCCCGCGCCATACGTTCGGGTTCCTCACTCTTGAAGATGCCCGATCCCACGAAGACGGCCTGCGCGCCCAGTTGCATCACGAGCGACGCGTCCGCGGGCGTCGAGATCCCACCGGCGCAGAACAGCGGAACCGGCAACGAGCCCGTCGCCGCGACCTCTTGGACGAGCGCGATGGGCGCCTGGAGTTCCTTGGCGAGGGTGAACAATTCCGCCTCGTCGGCGCTCGCGAGCCGACGAATCTGGGCGTTGATGGTGCGAAGGTGACGCACCGCCTCGACGACGTTGCCCGTGCCCGCTTCACCCTTGGAGCGGATCAGGCACGCCCCTTCGCCAATGCGACGAAGCGCCTCGCCGAGGTTGGTCGCACCACAGACGAAGGGAATGGTGAAGGCCCACTTGTCGATGTGGTTCTCCTCGTCCGCGGGGGTCAACACCTCGGACTCGTCGATGTAGTCCACGTCGAGGGCCTGGAGGATCTGCGCCTCGGCGAAGTGACCAATGCGGGCCTTGGCCATCACCGGGATCGTCACGGCGGCCTGGATGCCCTGGATCATCTCGGGGTCGCTCATCCGTGCGACGCCGCCGTCACGACGGATGTCCGAGGGGACTCGTTCGAGCGCCATGACCGACACGGCACCGGCGTCCTCGGCGATCTTCGCCTGCTCGGGGTTGACGACGTCCATGATGACGCCACCACGCAACATGTCCGCCAGCCCGCGCTTCACGAGGGCGGAACCGACAATCGAAGGGTTGGTCGCTGAACTCATCCCTACAGCCTAACGGTCGATCACCACTCGTCCAGTGCGCGGGCGCGCAGTTCGACGTCGTCGAGGTCGCCCATGTCGCTCGCACTTCGATCGCTACGAACATCGAACCAGATCCAGCGCCACTCGGCGAAGGCGGGTGAGGAGAAGAAGGAATCGGGACTCGCGACGTGGCGCGAACACTTGCGTAGGGCCTCGGCGAGCCCCTGGGGGTAGCGGATGGCGGCGGCGGCGACCTCGTCGGCCCGGTACGCGTTGCCCACGCCGGCGAGTTCGCGTCGTGCGTCGTCGTTCATATTTATCATCGACGCCGCCGCCTCGCGGTCCAACAGACCGAGACGGTGCCGGGCGAGACAGTGCGCGACGACGCCCTCGATCTCGATGAGTTCGAAGTCACTCATCATGGCGCTCGTCACGAAGAGCGACAACACCGAGCCGTTGGGTACCAGCGCGGCGTTGTAGTCCGGGTCCTCGATGATGAACGCCGACACCCCGTCGACGCCGAAGGTGGCGCTCAGTCGGTCGAGCACGGTGATGAGACGTTGACGATCCTTCGCCGTGCCGCCGGGTTTGAAGTTGGCGAGGATGGCGCTCGCGAGCGCGTCCCCGCGCGTCGCGAGACGAACCAGTGAACGTCGCAAGTAGAAGTAGTAACCCACGGCGACGACGAGTCCCACCACGGGCAACCACGGCATCACGACGGCCCCGACGACGAGCGCGACGACCACCACGCCAATGACGATGGTGAGGGGCAGCGTGCGACGCAGGGCGAAGGAGCGAACCGCCCGCTGGTTGGCCTGACGTTCCTGGGCGGACGGGGCGTAAGGATTCTGCCAGTTGGGATCGAGGACCGGCTCGACGTAGCGCGGGGCCCGGTCGCGCGAACTTGGACGTCGCGTGCGAGATCGCTGCTTTGTGGCCATAGGACAGGCTACCGCGCTCGCTGGAAAACCCCAGCCGCGCGCGCGTAGAGCTCGAGATACGCGTCGACGAGGCGCGACATCGACCATGCTTGTGCGTGCTCGCGCGCCCGCGCCACGCGCGTCGCGCTCTCGTCGGCGAGCGCCTCGATCACGGCCCGCTCAAGGTCGGTGGCGTCGCCCGCACGAAAGAGCGTCGCGTGCGGTCCCGCCGCCTCGCGGTAACCCTCGATATCGCTCGCCACGACGCCGGTCTCGCTCGCCATGGCCTCGAGCAAGGTCAGGCCGAAGCTCTCACCACGCAGCGACGGCGCGAGCAGCGCATTCGCGCGACGCAACCACGCGCGCTTCGCGTCGTCGGCGAGCGCGCCCTCGAAGAGGACGTGATCGTCGTGACCCGCCAAGGCCTCGAGTCGGTGGCGCTCGGGTCCGTCGCCAATGACGACGAGTCGCCACTGCTCGCCACCCCGGTCGTTGTGCGAACGCACCGCGTCGATCGCGACGTTGACGCCCTTGCGCTCCTCGAGTCGCCCGACGTAGACCAGCACGACGTCGCCGTCGCGAACCCTGGGGGTGCGCGTGAAACGTTCGGTCTCGAAGCCGTTGAACAACACCGTCGGCGTGAGCCCGGTCGCGCGCGCGATGGTGCGCGCCGCGGCGTCACTCACCGCGGCGCTGAGGTCGAGACCACGCGCCAACGAGTGGAGCAATGGGCGCGTGAGCGACAACGCGGGTCCTTCGCCGTGGCGATGAAACGTCGCGACGCTCGGGTACTCGTGCGCGCGAAGCGCCGACCATCCCAGCAGCGGCGCGAAGGGCTCGTGGTAGTGCACCACGTCCGGCGTGAAGTCGCGCAGCGCGCCACGCGCGCGGCGCGCGGCGCGCGGCGACAAGGTGAGTGGCGCGCGCGAGCCGTTGGCGGGAAGCGAGAGGCGCCTACCGAGTCGAACGAGCGTCGCGGGGGTCTCATAGACCGCGCGGTCGCGGTCGTCGGGCGCCAGGACGAGCACGTCGACGTCGCGACGCCCGAGTTCTCGGCTCATCGCGAGTACTTGTTCCTGGACGCCGCCAAAGACGCTCAACGCGTAGGGCGAGACGAGCGCGACGCGCTGGGTCACGGGGCGAACCTCGGCTGGAGGACGTGCCACTGCTCGGGCGCGCGCCGGATGAGTCCTTCGAGGTCGTTCGCGATCAACTGGGTGACCCGCGCGACGTCCTCGCGCAGTTTTCCCGTGCGGGCGACGTCGATGGGTGCGCACACCACGGCGTGGTGACCTCGACCCGGCCCCGAGTAACACGCCGCACAGAGCAACGTCGCCCCGGTACGCAACGCCAGCGTCGCGGGACCGGCGGGCATCGTCACTCGCTCGCCGAAGAAGTCGACCTCGATGCCGTTGTCCTGGATGTCGCGGTCACAGAGCAGACCCACCACCCCGCCGTCGCGCAGGGTCTGGAGCAACACGGTGCCCGCGTGATCGTCCAGGGGACGGATCTCGATGCCGATCGCCTCGCGCTTCTGCCTGAACCACTCGAAGAGCTCGGGTGGTTCGAGTTCCTCGGCGACCGCGGTCATCCCCATGTCGATCGACGAGAGGAAGGATCCACCCCACTCCCAACTTCCGATGTGGGGTAACGCGACGATGGTCCCGGCGTCGCGTTGCTTGGCGGCGGCGAGATGCTCGCTCCCCTCGGCGACCTGGAAACGCTTGACGATCGTGGCCTGGTCGAGCGCGGGGAGTTTCGCGCCCTCGGCCCAGTAGCGCCCGTAGCTGGCGAAACCACGTTCGACGAAGCGGTCGAGTAGTTCGGGCGACACCTCAAGATCGGCGGGCCCGAGCGCGTGACGCACGTTGACGCGCAGGTTCTCGCGCGCCTTCGTACTGCGACGACCGACCCGCACCGCGATGGCGCTCGCGAGCGCGACGTCGACTCGTTCGGGCAGGCGCTCGAAGAGTCCACCGATGGTCTTGTAGAGCGCGACGCGGGCGTTCAGGGCCACGTCCTAGTGGCGCGAGGTACGACTGAGTCCTCGACGAATTCGATTCGCCTGCAAGTGACGGACCGAGGGTGCCTGCGCGGGCGTGGGTCGCGCCGCGATCTGCCAGACGCGCCAGAACCGGCCCGCCGCGGTCATCGTCGTGAGCGCGAGGATCACCCAGAGTCCCGGGATGAAGATCGGCGCCCACACCATGGCGGCACCGAGGAGGACCATGCGCTCCGCGCGCTCCATGAGCCCGCCCTTCGCCTCGAGACCGAGACTCTCGGCCTTGGAGCGCTCGTAGGAGATCATGAAGGTCATCGTCAGAATCGCGAACGGCAGCAGCACCAGTTCGCCGTGGTGGCGCGCGATGAGGTAGTACGCCACGCCGCCCATGAGGATGCCGTCCGAGAGACGGTCGACGACCGAGTCGAAGAAGCTACCGCGCTGACTGGCGCGTTGCGAGGCCTTGGCGACGGCGCCGTCGAGCAGGTCGTGAAAGCCGGTCAACGTGAGCAGCACGATCGCCACGTAGAAGTAACCCTCGGCGATCGTCCAGGCGGTCACGCAGGCGAAGACCAGGCCTGAACTCGTCAGGACGTCCGCTGAAAAGCCAGCCCGCACGAGCCAACGTCCCACGGGTGCCATGAACACGTCGACTGACTTGCGAAAATTTCCGTCAAGCATTGATCCTCCGGACCGTCGAAGAAGAGTCTACCGGGGCGCTCGTGCGCGGGCCTTTAGAGATGCGCGTGCACTTTCTGCCAGGTCGCGACCAACGATTCGGAGAGCACCCGCGTCTCGGCGATGGTCGTCATGAAGTTGGTGTCCCCCGTCCAGCGCGGCAGAACGTGGCCATGCAAATGCTTGGGTATGCCCGCGCCCGCCGCGTGGCCCAGGTTGAAACCCACGTTCATGCCGTCGGGCTGGTACGTCGCCTCGAGGGCCACGACGGCCTTGCGCATCGTCCAAAAGAACTCCGTGTACTCGTCCTCGCGCAATTCCTGGAGCGTCGCGACGTGACGGCGCGGCAGGACGAGCAGGTGACCCGAGCCGTAGGGGAAGGCGTTCAGCGTGATGAAGCTGGTGTCGCTGCGAAAGAGGACCCCCGTCGATTCGTTGGCCGGTTCGTTCGCGAGCGCGCAGAAGACGCACTCGGTGTCCTCGCTCTCGTGGTCCTTCGCGCTCACCGCGCTCACGTAGTCCTCACGCCACGCGGCGGAGAACCGTTCGAGCGGGCTCAAGGTCCCTCGGGCGAGCCGTGGGACGCAATCTCGTCGGCCAGTCGCGCACGAAACTCGTCGAGCGCGACGCCCCGTTCGGGATCGTTCGACCCTCGCGCGTTCACCCCGAGCGTGCGCGCCGCGACATCGTCGTCGCCCACGACGAGGATGTAGGGAATCTTCTCGAGCTTGGCGCGTCGGATGCGTGCGCCGAGCGGCTCGTTCGCGGTCTCGAGTCCCACGCGCACGCCGTCACCACCCAGCGCCTCAGCGACGTCGCTGGCGTAGGCGTCGTGGTCGTCGCGTACTCCGAGCACGCGCACCTGCTCGGGGCTCAACCACGTGGGCATGTTGCCCGCGTAGTGCTCGATGAGGATCGCCATGAAGCGTTCGACCGAACCGAACAACGCGCGATGGATCATGATCGGTTGGGTACGCGTGTTGTCCGAGGCGATGTAACTCGCGTCGAAGCGCTGCGGGGTCTGGAAGTCCAACTGGATCGTCGAGAGTTGGTGCGTGCGACCAATCGCGTCACGCGCCTGCACCGAGATCTTGGGGCCGTAGAACGCGCCACCGCCCTCGTCGAGCACGAGTTCGAGACCCACGCTGCGCGCGACGCGCTCGAGGGTCGACTCCGCCTCGGCCCACTCCTCGTCCGATCCCACGGCCTTGCCCTCGGGACGAGTCGAGAGTTCGAGATAGAACTCGTTCAGACCGAAGTCGCGCAGCAGGTCGAGCACGAAGGTGAGCAGACCCGTGAGTTCGTCGCTCATCTGATCGCGCGTGCAAAAGATGTGCGCGTCGTCCTGGGTCATGCCGCGCACGCGCGTCAGTCCGTGGACCGCGCCGGATTTCTCGTAGCGGTAGACGGTGCCGAACTCGAACATCCGAAGCGGCAGTTCTCGGTAACTGCGTTGACGCGACTTGTAGATCAGCACGTGGAACGGACAGTTCATGGGTTTGAGGTAGTACTGCTGGCCGTCGTCGAGTTCCATGGGCGGGTACATCGCGTCGGCGAACCAGTCCAGGTGACCGGAGGTCTCGAAGAGCTCGGACTTGGTGATGTGCGGGGAGTTCACGAACTCGTATCCCCCCGCGACGTGGCGCGAGCGCGAGTACTCCTCCATCACCCGACGCATGGTGCCGCCCTTGGGGTGAAAGACCGCGAGACCCGGTCCTAACTCACTCGGGAACGAGAAGAGGTCGAGTTCGAGACCGAGCCGACGATGGTCGCGCTTCTCCGCCTCTTCGAGCTGCACCAGGTGGGCGTCGAGCGCCTCCTTGCTCTCCCAGGCCGTGCCGTAGATGCGTTGGAGTTGGGGACGTTTCTCGTCACCGCGCCAGTACGCACCGGCGACGCGCATCAGCTTGAAGTGTCCGAGCCGCGAGGTCGAAGGTACGTGGGGACCGCGGCATAGGTCGGTGAACGCGGGCGAGTTCGCGTAGGTGGAGACGACCGACGCGCTCTCGAGCTCGCCCAGGTCCTCCTCACTCGCGCCGGCCTTGACCGCGTTGATGATCTCGACCTTGAACGGCTGGTCCTTGAACAACGCCAGTCCCTCGTCAAAGGAGTACTCGTGGCGCGTGAACGGCTGGTCCTCCTTGATGATCGCGCGCATCTCGGCCTCGATGCGGGCAAGGTCGTCGTCACTGAAGTGCGCGCCGCCGGGCAGGAAGAAGTCGTAGTAGAAACCGTTCTCGATCGCGGGACCAATCGCGTAGTGCGCGCCGGGCCACAACCTCGTCACCGCCTGGGCGAGCACGTGGGCCGTCGAATGACGCAGTACGTCACGTCCCGCCGGCGAGGCGGGCGTCACTACCGCGACCTTGGCCCCGTCGTGCAGTGGCGCGACGAGATCGACCAAGCGACCGTCCTCGGCGATCGCGAGAGCGTCCTTGGCGAGTCGCGCCCCGATGGACGCCGCGAGGTCCTGGCCGGTCGAACCGGCCGCTAAAGAGCGCGCGCTCCCGTCCGGCAGCAGCACTTCGATGGTCGACATTCTCGCCTTTCGTTCCCTACAGCGTAATGCCCAACAATGCCGCGCCCGGGGCGACGTTGCGCCCCGCGTGCGCGGCGTGGTCGATCGCGAGCAACGCCGCGGGGGTGTCGAGGTCGTCGTCGAGTGCGTCGCGCACGTCCTCGAGCACCGTCGACGCTCGACCGGTCCCCAGGGTCGAACGCCACGTGGCGAGGCGCGACTGCGCGCGCGACAACAACTCGTCGCGCCACTCCCAGTCGGCGCGGTAGTGCTGATCGAGCAGCGCGAGGCGCACGGCGGCGGGCTCGGTGCGCGCCACGAGGTCACTGACGAAGACGAGGTTGCCGAGCGACTTGGACATCTTCGTGCCGTCGAGTCCGACCAGGCCCACGTGCATCCAGTGCTTGACGAAGGGCGCGCCGGTGACCGACTCACTCTGGGCGGCCTCGCACTCGTGGTGCGGGAACGCGAGGTCGCGTCCTCCCCCGTGCACGTCGAGCGTCTCGCCCAGTTCGCGCAACGCCAGCGCCGAGCATTCAATGTGCCAGCCCGGTCGCCCGGGCCCCCAGCGCGATTCCCACGCCGGTTCGTCCTCCAGCGAGGGTTGCCACAGGACGAAGTCGAGGGGGTCGCGCTTGCGCGGATCATCGGGATTTCCCCCGTGCAGCGCCGCCAGGGCCAGCATCGCGTCCCTCGTCTCGTGCGACACCTGACCGAAACGCGGGAACTTCGCGACCTCGAAGAACACGTGGCCCTCGACCTCGTAGGCGAGACCCCGGTCGAAGGTCGCACCGATGAGCGACAGGATCTCGGGGATCGCTCCGGTCGCGCGCGGTTCGGCGTAGACGGCGAGCAAATTGATCAGCTGCATGTCGCGATCGAATCTCGACATCTCCTGGGCGGCGAGGTCGAGGTAGTTGACGCCGAGTTCGCGCGCCTTGCGCAAGATATCGTCGTCGACGTCGGTCACGTTTCGTACGCAGCGCGTCTCGTGGCCGGCGTCGCGAAGACGACGCTGCAGCACGTCAAAGGAGAGGTAGACGAACGCGTGACCGAGGTGCGCCGCGTCGTAGGGCGTGATACCACAGCTGTACATCGTCACGACCGGTCCGGACTCGAGTGCGAAGACGCCGCGTCGGGCGCTGTCGTAGAGCTGCACTACTCGACCAGTCCCGCCATCTTCACGTAACTGTGCGCCTTGTGTCGGATGTTGACCGAGATGCACACGGCGGTGAAGGCCTCGATGGGACTGGCGAGCGACATCGACCCCGCGACGACCGCCCGCAGTCCGGGCGACGCACCGACGATCTCGGCGACTCGTTCGCGCGCGGGCGCGTCGTCGGAGAAGATCAGCACGTCGGCGTCGATGCCGCTGTCGAGGTCCTCCATTTGCGCGGCGGGCAAATGATGGAACGCGCCCACGATCGCGCTCTGGGGCAACGCGAACGCCAGTTGGGCCGCCACGGATCCGCGCGGCGGGTACACCGGCACCATCTCACGACCCTCGCGAGTGAGCGCGTTCACCATCGAGATCACGATCTTGCCGTCGAGCCGTGCGCGCAGCGGCGTCACGGTCGCGATCGTCGAGTCCCAGGGCGTCGCGACCACCACCAGGTCGCACGACGCGGCTTCGTCGTTGGTACCCCCCGTGATGGTCCCGCTACCCCGCGTCGCCATGGCGCTCGCGACGTCGCTCGCGCGCGCCGCGTCGCGCGATCCCAGCACGATGTCGTGTCCCGCGACGGCGAGCCTCGCCGCCACGCCACGACCCGCGGGTCCCGTTCCACCGAGTATGCCTACAGTTTCCATCGTCGTCCTTAAGGATTTTGTCGTCGAGAAGTACGCTAACAATATGGGACTGCTCGACAATCACCGAATTCTTATCACCGGCGTACTCACCGACGATTCTCTCGCGTTCGGCATCGCGAAGCGCTCGCTCGAAGAAGGCGCGACCATCGCCCTCTCGGGATTCGGGCGGGGCATCTCGATCACTCGTCGCACCGCACGAAAGCTCGGCGACGTTGGCGAGATCATCGAACTTGACGTCATGGACCCCGCCGACGTCACGAACGCCGCCACCGAGGTCGCGACACGTTTCGGTCGTCTTGACGGTCTCGTGCACGCGATTGGTTACTCGCCGCCCAGTTGCCTGGGTAACGGCATGTTCGCCGCGCCCTTCGAGGACGTCGCGATCGCGATGCACGCGTCGACGTATTCGTTGGCCGCTCTCGTCGGGGCGTTTCGACCCTTGTTGCAAAAAAGCGAGGCGAACGGCGGCGCCTCGGTGATCGCGCTGGACTTCGACGGTTCGCGCGCCTATCCCATGTACGACTGGATGGGCGTCATGAAGTCGAGCCTCGAGTCGCTCGGACGTTATCTGTCGCGCGAGGTGGGCGTGGACCAGATCCGCGTCAACATGCTCGCCGCGGGACCCGTGCGCACGATGGCCGCCAAGTCGATCCCCGGTTTCGAGTTGTTCGAGGAGACCTGGTCCGAACGAGCGCCGCTCGGTTGGGACGTACGCGACTCGAGCGCCGTGGCGGACACGGCGGTCGCGATGCTCTCGCCCTTGTTGCGCGCTACGACGGCGTCGGTCATCTACGTCGACGGCGGCGCGCACGCCATGGGCTAGGTGCGCAGCGAGGCCTTCGCTAGTCCTCTTGCGGGGCGAACTGGGTCTGGTAGAGGTCGTGGTACAGCCCGCCGGCGTCGAGGAGTTCGTGGTGGCTGCCGCGTTGGACGATTCGCCCCTCGTCGACG
>Ga0116227_10016801_pt1 | contig 10392 bp, 11 predicted proteins | sample S1TSphgellanicum_FD_89693 | JGI IMG/M metagenome (GOLD analysis project Ga0116227, IMG submission 89693) | Host-associated microbial communities from peat moss isolated from Minnesota, USA - S1T2_Fb - Sphagnum magellanicum MG | ecosystem: Host-associated > Plants > Peat moss > Unclassified...
AAAAAAAAAATTTTGTTGTAAAATGTGTTTTTTTTTTTTTGTATCTTCCCCCCCCCCCCCCCCCCCCCCCCCGCCCCTCCCCCCACATTTTGTTTGTGGGTGGTGAATTTCACAATTTGGTGATTCTTTTTGGGAAATAATGCAAACAACAATAATTTTGCCAAAATATTGAAATCAAAAATTTGAAAGGACATTCCTAACAAACAAAAAAATTTAAATAATTCTAACAACTCCAATTTTAAACCCATAAACATGTCCAACATCAAACTTATTTTTAGGAACTTAAGCAAAATTTTATATAATCATAAACCTTATCTATGTTTCAAAAACAATTAAAATAAACATTAATGATGTAACTAAATTTTTTAATTGTGAATTTCCACCATTTTGCAAACATAAAAAGGGGCCATCAACGTTAACAAAAGATTTTTTAATCTTATAAAACCAAAATTGGCCTTCTTTTAAGACTAAAACTTTACAATGGTTTCTAGGATTTTTAGCCAAAATATATAATGATTTAATAATTTTACACCCCCATATATGGTCTATAACCAAAACATTGCTAAATATTCTTGTGAATGATCTTGAACAACACCACAAAATTGAAAAAAAACAAGATTATAAAAATTATTGATGTCATTATTACAATCACCATTTTTTATACATTCATTTATTTGATTTTAAAAGTTAATTAAAAAATCATCTCTGAATATTTAAACATAAATTTGTAACCAAAAAAATTTATATAATGGTAAAAAAAATTCGAAAAACAAGTAATATATATAATATTTTGATAAAAATTTAACATGGATTTTTTTTTCAAACACCAAAAGAAAAAATGGCAAAACAAATTAGGAATTAGTTTTAGGTTTTTTGGTGTGGCATCATGAACATTTGCAATAAAATACTTGTCCATGATGCCTAAATCAAAATAAGGGGAAAACATACATTTTAATTTACATAAATGTAAAAAAAAATTCATATACAAAAAAAATTAAAGGTATAATTTGCATGCATGAACATTTTGACTTAATCACTAACCCATTCAAATATAAATGGAAACCTACCAAATTTTTATATATACATTTCAAGGAATTGTGATAGATGCAAAATGCAAGTTGTGAATAATGGATTTAACACATTTAAAAGTGAATGATTCAACTCATGTGTAAGTGTTGATAGCTAAAGAGATGTGAAAAAACTCACCAACTTGTTCAAGTATAAATGTGAGGCATTAAATTGTGTGTGTTTGAACATATACTAATAATTGTAATATGCAACATTTGAGTATTGGTTTCAATAGGATAAAAGTGGATGATTCAATTCATGTATAGATGTTAGTAGTTCAAGAGATGTGAAAAAACTCATTAAATCATTGAAGTATAATTACAAAACAAAAAATTGCATGTGTTTCAATATATTTTAGTAATTGCAAAATGTAACAAATGAGTAATAGTTTTAACATGTTAAAAGTGAATGATTCAACTCATGTACAAATTTTGACATTTGAAAAGATGTGGAAAAAGTCATTAACTCATTCCAATATAAATGTGAAGTTTTAAATTGTTACACATGTTTTAATAAATTACAGTAAATGTAAAATGCAACCCATGAACAATAGTTTCAACATGTTAAAAGTGAATGGTTCAATTCATGTACCATGTTGACAATTGACGTGATGTCAATAAAATAATTAGTTCATTATAATGCATTGTGTAAATAAAGTTAAAAGCTACTTCAATTTCCACATCAACAAGTTAAAATTATTAAAACATAAAGTAAGGTCCAAATTATGCTCATAAGTGAACAAAGTAATGAATGTACTATAAACAATATTGACTATTAACCAATGCAACAAGCCATTTACAATTTTTAAATGGCCAAATGTGATTAAAATGTGATCAAATTCAAAAATAATCACAATGTGCGGGGGTGCAAAGGACAAGATTTCTTCTTGTGTATCGTTTGATAACAACCTAACTAATATAAATGATCATTCTCCACATATTTCATTAGGACTTATGTCGTAACCCCACTTTGAGGGAAGTGTGAGGTCGCCACTCACAGTCCCGAAAATGGGATTTGGGAATCCTCCGGGACTCCCAAAACCTCAGAAAGCAATTGCAGGGGTCAAAACACCTCACATCGAGGTGTTCTTTATACCGTTGGAAAGGTCCTGAAATGTAGGTGTCCAAAATGGCTTCGCATGAGCCATTTGGACATCTGTAGCACAAGTTATGGTAAAAAAAAAGGGCCAGGAGTCAAACTGGCAATTTGACTCCCGACCACTAGAAGTCGGGAATCGACCCGATCCCGGCGTGTGTAGGTGGAGAGCGAACACCATTGAAAAGCTTTCAAGGAGAACTATAAGTTTGCTTTAGACCTCATCCCAATCAGAGGTCAGAGTGAAAAGTTACGAACGCCCAAAGTCCCGGGAGTCCAAATTGAGACAGTTTCGGGAAAGTGGAGTCCCAGGAAAAAGTGCCATTTGGATGCAAGTGTAGCGGTGAAACACAGAGAATACTATATGGGGGAAGGTCGTGGCTTTCCCCGAGTTCGGGCCGTGATGAGTCAAGTGAGTCCAAGGTTGCCCGTGGCTTGTCCCAACACCAAAAGTGTTTTGAATGAGTACTAACCAACTTGTTGGTTGGTTTTGGATGCATGATCGAATAACTAAGTAGCTTGTCCCTCTTCCTAGTCTAATCCCGGAGCTTTCAACATGCCCTTCTTACCCCCTTTAGTGCTGGAAGCTAGGAACATGCCCCGAGTCCCTCGCATTTCCGCAACTTGAGTAACTTAACCCTAACTTGGGGCTAATTAGGGACTTGGGAGCGCGACAACTTAAAACTCCACCCCTTTCACCTTTTTGCCTTGTTGCATAACAAGGTCCATAAACATGACAATGGCATTCATGTTGTTTTTTGCCCCTTCTTGCACATGGACATTCATGTTAACCATGTTTGCATTACATATGGTGCCCATGTTACTATCATATAAGATGTTAAATGTTGTCTATTGCTTATTACCAAATTGTCAAATATGCAATGATAACAAGGATGTCCCATTTCTTGTAGCTGTAAGATATTTGTGCATGTTGTAATATTGAAGAATTTTTTAAATAAGGTTGTAATGTTGCACCTCATGATTGTTGAATTAAAATTTCCTATAAGCAAATAAGAAATGTTTTGTAAATGTCAAATCATTCATCAACTCCATCATTGTTGACTTGAAGGTGTTAGCATTTTTGCCTTCACCACTTTATGGAATGAAACCCCATTCCAACAAATAAAACAACCTTTGTCTTGGCACTACTGACAAGGTTTATGGCATTATCCATTTCATTTACATCGAGCATCTGTTTTTAGGTGTTCCAAAATGTTTTCCCAGTACCAATATTGACATTTGCTAATGGCCCCTCCACAACCATATGTTTGCATCAATTTGTCAATTGCCAAAGAGCCTTGAATGTGGTTTCATCCACATGTACACCGCCATGTTCACCACTTCGCCCCAAAATTCACGTTCCAACCCTTGTGCAAGAATCATGCTTCTTGCACATTCCATGATGGTTCTATTGGCACGTTCCGCAACACCATTTTGTTCTAGGGAATAGGGCGCACTTGTTTGTTGTTGAATTCCACATTTCGCAAGAAATGTGTCAAGCTTCTTTGACACAAATTCTCCTCCGTTGTTGGATTGTAACACTTTGATTTTGTGACCATTTTCATTCTCCACCAACATTTTGTATTGTTTGAATTTTTTTCACACTTCTCCTTTGGCCTTCAAAAGATAAACATGAGTTTTCCTTGAGAAATCGTCAATGAAAGTGAGAAAATATTGCGTTCCACCGTGTGATGTAGTCCTCATTGGCCCACACACATTGGTGTGGACAATCTCCAAAAGTTGTGAAGCCTTCATTACTTCGTCCTTGGGAAATGATGTTCTTTGATGTTTGCCTTTGATGCATCCTTCACAAATGCGATGCAACGACACTTCTTTCAAATTCATGCCATCCACCATGGCATCTAATTTTTTAAGGCTTGCCATGTTGAGATGGTCAAGTTTTTCATGCCAAAGCACCGCACCTTCTTCCAAAGAATTTGCAATGTGTGCCATGTTTTTACACACATTCACATTAAGAAGGTACAAGTTTTTTTCCTTTTGTGCTTCCGCCACAACAACTCCTTGAGCATCATTGACCTTACAACCAGCCTTGTGAAACTCCACTTTGAAACTTTCGGAAATTAATTTACTCACCGAAATGAAATTATTCTTCATTTTTGGAACATGAAGATTTTGGATGATGGTTATGTGTGTCAATTTGCCTCCCATTTGCATTATGGTTTTGATGTTCCCCTTGCCAATGGCCTTCAAAATGGTGTCATCACCCATGAACACCCTCCTTGGGGAAATGCGTTCGTACGTGGTAAACCATTATTGTTCAAATGTCATGTGTTGCACTACACCAAAATCGACACTCCAATCATACGTGGCATGATCATTAGATCTCAATGTTGTAACAAACATTTGCTCGTGATCTTCACAAATTTGATTGATTTTTTCTTTTTCATCATTTTTGTTCTTCAAACAATTTCTCACAAAATGTCCAGGTTTCTTACAATAGAAACAAAGTTTCTTGTTTGACTTGTGAGTTTTGTTCACTAATGCGGTAGTCTCGGAACTCTCACATTCTTTTCTTTTGGACACTTCGTGAAGCAACCTTACTACAATAAATTGAAGGTCTACATCTTTTGTGGACATTGACTCCAAGCTTGTGACTAAATTATTAAAGGATGGAGGAAGGCTCATGAAAAGTACCATGTAAACATTTTCATCCGTAATGTTCACCTCAATGGAACATAGTTGGTCTGCAAGGGCTTTCACCATGTTGATGTGCACAAGCATGTCATCTCCTTCTTGCATTTTGATGGTGAAGAATCTCCTTCGAAGGAACAACTTGTTGCTAATGGCCTTAGCTTCATGCACACCACAAAGAGCCTTCCACACACTTCTCACATTGTCACAATATTGAATGTGTGCAAGTTGGGCATCCGTGAAATGTTCATAAAGTAATGCAAAAGCCTTAGTCTCTTTTTCGTTGTAATCGGCCCTTGCAACTTCTTCACTTGGCAAGGTGGCACTCCCATCAACAAATTTCCAAAGCCCATGTTTAGAAAACATCATGTGCATTTTGAACTTCCAAATGTGAAAGTTGTCACCATCAAACTTTTCCATGACTTTCAAGGACTCCATTTGAAAAGAAGACATTTTGAACACAAATGTTACAACAGACACTCTTCTCAAAAAATTGAAAGCTTTGGAAGAAATCTTCGATCCCTCACGTAAACTTGAAAGGAAAAAACTTATATCACTTGCAAATTTTTTATTACACAAGCTTGAGATTTCACTTGAAACTTGCAATAATGCAAAAAACTCTCTTTGACACACTTGAAACTTCACATTTTCAACAACTCAAGGAGCTTTCTTCCACACACCTCAAACTTTCAATGAATGGAAGAACTCTCTTCCACACACTTTCACCTTGAAATTTGATACTTTCAAAAACTTGAAGAACAAGTTTTTCACGCTTGAAAAACTTACAACACTTTGAAGAAATCTCTTCCACACCTCCCACTCACTTAGAAATGGATTTCTACTCTCTTTGCAACGTTGCAAACTAAAATCCTTCCCTCAAAAGGATTCTCCCTTTTTATGATATATAAGCTAAACCTTTGACTATTTTTTGTTCTAACACAATGTCCTTTCTCTTGCTTGATGTGGGCCCATAACCTATTGGAAACAACTTGAAAACAAGCAAGAATTGAAACATTCAAAGTTCATGAAATGGAACAACCGTATTAACTAACAAGAAATCACAAAGGTTATATGCTTCAAATGCTACAATCATAAAACTATGGGTTGCAACTACTAACAAGGCTTGAAGGTTCTATATGCACTCAAAACCATGAAAGGAGAGAATGAAAAACAACTCGAAACCACTCCATTATATACTATCTCTTAACCTTAAAGTAGCCACCACTTAACCCTAACCTAGCTGCCACCAAACCCTAACCCTAGCCACCACCAAACCCTAGCCCCAGTTGCTGCCTAACCTTAGCCGCCACTAAACGCTAACCCTAGCCACCACCAAGCCCTAACTAGTTTCCACTTCTAAACCCTAACCTAACTACTACAAGGATGTGAATATTATTCATCCTTTTGATGAATGTTTGACACATTCATCAACATTGGGAATTAAAAACGAATAATATTTCTAACAGAATATTCTAGTGAGAATCTAGATACTAAAAACTTTGTTTGGGTAGTGGCCAGTGGAGAGGAAGGTGGCACACAAGATCACATGGTTAAAATGCTAATGAAATAGAGGTGCCTCCATAACATGAGCTTAGATTTAAGCTTAGAGGACCTTCAAGGTCCCACTCATGAAGCCTTTGATCTTTCCATTGATTTTTTGATTCAATTATTAGATTCAACATTTCATCTCTCCTAGCCTGGTCTTGTGAATGCAAAGGCATCATCTGGTCTCTGGCCATCTCAACAAGAGTTGAATGGATCACTGATGAAGGTACTCTTTTAGTGAATTTTTTATATAAATTTCACATTTGTGTAGGTGTAATCATGATCTCCACCACTAATAGTAGTGGATTTTGGATGTGGATGCCAACCCTTCTTATTGTTAATGTATAGGAATTCTGAATATGGGATGCCAACTTTGCTCACTACCAAAATCCCATCCAATTTACTGGTTCTTCTTGTGTCAAAACACATGACCGATGTCCCTTTCTAGAATTGACACATAGAGAATTATGTGTATGGAATATTTGGTTTTGCAAACAAATACCTCCGTCCCAACGATGTAGTTGTTGTATTCCATGATGATGATCCTCATGTGCTTAAGGAAATCAAATCCTACTTGGAAGGAAATGGATATGAAATTTGGTTGAGGTGGGTAGTAATTAACACTATGCCATGAACGAGTAGTGAATTACAGGGGAAAATGTTAAGCTTTTGTTTGTTTTTTTCTCATAGTCATAAACATTCATTCTCCATATTTTAACGTTTGTAATTTTATATTCACAAACTTGACTAAGCCGAGCCACTCTTCTTGTTCACCATGTGGGTGGTTTCAACTTCAAGAAACTCACCCAAACATGGTGAGGCTTAGGTTGTTGTTGGTGGAGGATGATATCTTGTACAACAAGATTAACATTGATTCAATGTAGAAGTTTTTTAAAGGAATTGCATTCAAAGGAGGACATGAAATCCATGTTTCCACACTAGGGACTCTGATCCAAGCTTGTTCTTTTGAAGATTTTATAGTTGTTGGCATGAACTCCTCCACATGTAATCTATTTGAATCAGTTTGGAACCTTGTTTTCAATTTTATCTTCTCTGCAATCTCCCATCCTTATGGTATGCCATTATTTTTGTAAGAAATTGTATTTGCACCTATTAATCTTTTGGTTGTCACGTTCTTGTTCTTGAACCAAACGACGATGTTTATGAAGAGGTTGTCAAGCCCCTTCTGCAAGAAGCTAGACCTCAGGTTGATCTTGCGATGTCTACTTATGGCCCTTCAGATTCCCCACTCGAGAAAAGATCAAAAATGAATCTCAATTATGAATAAGTTCAAGTTTATTGTAGTTCAATTATTTGTTTAGTTGCTTGTATCTTTTTTTAGGTCTCAGACTTCAAATTGACATTTTGTGTGTTTTGTAGAAATACCCAACAATTTCCATTTCCATTTGTTCCATTTTATGCTCGCAGTGACTTTTTCCCTAGACCCACTTCTCACATATCATTTCCTAAATATGTAGAAGGCATTGCTCAACAAATGGCCGCCTATTCCATGCCTTCATCTTCTAGAAATAAAAAGAAACATGGCAATTATGTATTAAGATTCATTGATGATGAAGCAATTGAGAATTTGGACTAGATCTTTTGCTAAAAGATAATTAATTGAATGAGTTTTTCTTTAGCTTGTTCTCTTGCTTCTCGGATTTTGTCTCCAACTCTATTTTGAAATATCATGGTTAAATATTTTTCCTTTATGCTATTTGCATCATTTTTTCCATAAACTTATTTGGTTCATTTTAGGATAGAGCTTTTGATTCTTTGGTCCTTGCATTGCAAAAATTCATTGCAAATTTTGTTCCCATATTCAATTGAATTCTTTGCACAAATATTGTTTACATTTATATGTCCTAGTGCAATTTCTATAATCTAAAATTTCCATTTTGTGATGAATATCATTCAAAAACATACATATTTTTAAATGTTTGATTGCAAAGAATGGTGATGATGTAATTTCATTTTTTTGGATGTGGTCTATTCTATACATTGAACTAATATTTCCATCAAATTCCATTATCTAATCAATTTGGATTACCACATTTCACTATTCCATTTTTTTTTCCATTTGTAATTCCATGGATTTTTATCGAGAGTTTGTTTCTAGAAATAGTCCCCTTAAGATTAGCATCGACAATAGGGGAAGGTGCATAAACCCTAACTTGCATTCAAGTGATGATGATCAAGAAAATCGTAAACAAGCATGAATTGTCCAAATTGCAGCATGGAATATATATAACTATTAGGATATTATTTAAAACTTACCTTATTATAATGTCAGATCAGTGTCACTTTGGATTAGAATTCTTGGATGTCAATGCTTGACAAACTCGAATATGGAGAGATTCAGTACATCATCTATCTATTTTTAAACTCCTAGATGTCGTTCTTTGTCACGATAAGGATCTCCTTTCATCTTCTTCATTAGATGATTTGGCATCCTCAGTTTCCTCATTGTTTAAAATGTTTAAGATGACACCATTTGTCATGGTCTCTTCCTTGTGTGCTGCATTGTATTTTCGACCCTTCCTTTCTTTGCAATAAAGAAAATTGAAATTGTCTGCAAATTATTATGTCAAGTCTTTGATTGTGGTCATCGTTTTTTTTCATTATCTCTAGCAAGCCTTTCCACGTCACTTTTCTGAAGGCTTTCTGGTGGAGTAAATAAATTTTCATTGTTTGTGTTTTCGAACATCTTTCCCGACTCCTTTTTTCCCCTACGATATCAAGCTTGATTGTTGCTTGCTTTCTCTCTTCCTTATGCATTCTTTATATGACATTTTGCAGATTGAAAGAACTATATTCAACCTTTTTTTTTTAAATGATTATCTTTGTTGGGAGTTTACGCATTAGCATTGTTGGTAAGGGTGTTCAGGCCGTTGTAATCCACGTTTTTTTTTTCATTATTACTATCTTTTTTTTGAACCCATGCACATGAATATTCAACAAGATATAATGTTGTTCTATACATTGACAGGGAATGTTCTACCGAGGTGGACTGTTATAGTGTATATTATTTTCTATGAGCACGAATGTTGGCAAGTGAGATCACTAAACATGATGATCTTTAATTTATGTAGGATGTTTCTAAATTTGCCACTTGGTGCCGATTCATCTCCTTGGGATTAGACATTATTATTTTTTCTAGTTCTTTTACTCTAAACACATTCAGTCTCTTATTAATGTGAGAAGTAGCAATTGCACATGCATACACAAAACTTCTCATTCATTATTGCTCTAATTCTTCATAGCTGTAGTATACATTTTGGGTCATGTTTCCTTTTTTTTTGTCTTCATAGATGTATGTCCTAGTTTTGTTGACATTTTTATAAACAAAATACATGTGTTTATCCAAAATTAAAATTGAATCCATTTTATTTCAATATATTATCCATTCATTACACATGGTTTCTACATCTAGAAAATCTTGATTTTGTCCCACACTTTTCTTGGTTTGGTGGCGATCCAATCATTTTTTTATTCATATTTGGTTGGAGGATGTTGTTTTTGTCATGTTGTGCGACCTAAGCCTGCCCTCTTGGTTTTGCATACTCTTTGATACAAGCATCAGGACAATTATATTCCTTGGATTCTTGTGTTGATTATTTTCACAAACTAAAAGTCAATACTGTAAAACTATTTCAATCGATTTTAGCTTCTCAATAATGTCTTGTATTGTTTCTTGAACATTCTCAATTTTTTTGGAGAAATGGGATACTTATAGTTTTATCGACGATCCTCATTTGTAAGTGTGTTTGCGATGACATACATGTGATGGTGACTTGCATTCCTTTTGATGTTGCGATTCGACAATGACTCCATTGTTTGACCCATAACATTCCTTATTCGAACTTTTTGAATCTTTTCCTTTTTCATATGCCGATTATGATGGTTTTTTTGGCTTTTTTCTTTTTCCAGTGTGGTTTTTATTGGAAAAAACTTGAAAAACAAGCAAGAATTGAAACACTCAAGGTTCATGAAATGGAACAATTGTATTAATTAACAAGAAATCACAAAGGT
>Ga0116227_10016802_pt1 | contig 10391 bp, 9 predicted proteins | sample S1TSphgellanicum_FD_89693 | JGI IMG/M metagenome (GOLD analysis project Ga0116227, IMG submission 89693) | Host-associated microbial communities from peat moss isolated from Minnesota, USA - S1T2_Fb - Sphagnum magellanicum MG | ecosystem: Host-associated > Plants > Peat moss > Unclassified...
AGAAAAAAAGGCCCAACCCAATTCTTTCAGTTGTTGAGAAAGAGACAGGATAAGTGTACCTAAGTCCAAAAACCCCAAAATATTAAATTAATAATAATAAATTAATAAATAAAATATTAAAAATTTACAACACTAATATATATTATTCTCCGCCATGCCGTGTCTGTATTCCACTCTTTCTCCGCCCCGTTGGAGTAAACAGACCATGACGGGACAAATGGATGAGTGGACGAATGAATGAAATGATGCTTCATGGCATCCTTTACTATATGTAATTCTCTTGATTTTACTGAGGGGTGCATAAACCCTAATCTGCATGTGGCCCATTTTGCTTGCATGGAGGGGGGGGAACTCCAAATCAAATGAGCCACAAGCAGATTAGGTACATACATGCAACATTTGTAATACTCCTTAACCCTTTTTTGCCCTTTTAAACCCTTTTTTTTCCCTATATATACTGACCACCGATTCTTTGGGCAAATTTTCACCACTTGGCAACAAAAAGAAAAAAAAAAAATCCAGAGTGCAACTCATACACATGATTTTTATGAAAAAAAATTCACTGAAGTCATCAGATTTTGCCAAAAAAATTCTGAAATCGCCATAATTAGGCAAAAGGTTCCAGCCAGTCACAAAAATATAACATGTTTCTTAAAATTATTTTTCTACTTTCCTTTCTGACCTATAGCCACATTTGGCTAATTCCTCTTAGCCACAATTGGCTATTTCCTCTTGGGGATGATCACCACCATTGTGGGTACATCACGAATTTGGGAAGAAAAGAAACACACTGATACATTACACAACAACAAACAAAGTTTTTTTTTTTTTTTTTTCTTTTGTTTTGTTTTCTTCTTTTTTAAAAATTCATTTATTTATGTATTTATGTATGTATGTATGTATTTATTTATTTATTTATTTAAATATATTCATTTGTGTCATGTCCATTAATTTGTGCTTCCCATTTTGTGTACACAAGTAAAAGCTAATGCCAGTGGCAAGTAGGCTGGTGGTGGGGATATAACCCAAAACACTTCGTGTAATGGCAGACAAAGGAACTTCATGTAGTGTCTGGCAGCAATTCGATCATGCAAATCGTGTCAATGCCTTTGTTTTGTTGTAGTTCATTCATTCTCTCATATTCCAATACAAAAGACTTCGAAATTGCATCAAAAATGTTTATCTTTGTTGTATTGAAATCAAAGAACGAACTTTGTTACAAACCAAAGATCATGTTTCAGATCTCCTTTAGTCTGCAACAAGTTCAGGCTTTTCTTTGGATTCCCACATGGGTGTGGCCATGTCTTCTTTCAGTCCCCACTGACGATATATAGCACAAATAAATAAATATATATATAAATAAATAAATATATATATATATATATATATATATATATATTGTCTTGCATGATGACATAGAGAATGTCAGGTTTAGTCACTCTAAATTTTTTTAATAAAATAAAATAAAATAATATATTTAACATTTTAAAATAAAAAATATTTTAATTAAATTTGTTTATTTAAAAAATTTCCTGCCAATTCTTAAAATTTAACACTCCAACCTAAGGTGTACTCAACTTATATCCAGTACCCAGACTACAAATAATGGCTTGCTACTGAAATCCATAACTAGAATACAATATAAAATGCCCATAATGTAAATGTGTATTGTATTCTAGTTAATTAATATTTGGACTAGGTTTAGGGTTTAGTGATTTTTTCCCCCCCCCCCCTTTTTTTTTGAAGGTGGTAGGGGAGTGGGTGGGTAAGAAGAGTGTTTAGGGGAAGGAGCGGGTGAGTTGTGGATTTCTTTTTTTGCTTTTTAGAAGAGTTTTTTCTTGGGTGGCATTGTGAAGGGAGAAGTTTGATTGTTTTTAAGGGGGAAAGGGAGCATGGGCCAAACCCAAAATATGCTAAATCATTGGAGAAATAAATGTAATTTTTTTGGAAGGGGATTTCTTTATAAAAATTAGATGCAATTCACGTTTAAGGTCGATTTGGTGCAATTTATAATTTTTCCTTGGTCCTTCCTTGTAAAGATGACAAATTTCAAACTCATTAAATTGATTTTATGTAAAACATATATTTTAAGACATAGTTTCTTGTGGCAAGTCATTTTGTTCACGATGGAACAAAACGGCCAAGGTGAACCAACACCCAAGTTGGTACCTTCACCTTTCTTAATGAGGCTTCTTAATTTGACCATATTTAGCCCAAAAAATATTATATTTGAACTCAAAGACAATAATTTAGTCTTAACATGGTATATTTGTAATATTTATAAGTAAATTTAAATGGATTTTGAGATTTTTACCATGGTACCACTATGGGTTCTAGTTCACTCAAGGCATAACAAAATAGCCTTCAATTATAATTTGAAACTAATGATTAAAAAAATGCATTTTCATTCAACAAAATTCATTCACAAATTAAAGAAATTAATCTATTGTGAGATAGGTTGATAGGAAATTGCAAGAAAAGTTTGCCTTTTCTATACCTAAAATTTAGAAGGTATTTATGAGCACTAATATTCAAACATATAATTTAATGAAATAGACAAGAAAATGGATGCAACAAACGATTGATTTGAAAACCAAAAATAATGGGGACAAATAATTAGCTAATTGTATGGAAAGATGAATGTCATAGTAAAATATGTTAGTGCAATGTAATGGAACAAAAATAATCTCGTTGTTTAAACTTCACGGAATTCCATTACATGTTTAATCATTAATCTCAAATTACCTTACATTAAAAAACCAGACATTTAAGTTACATTTTAAGGTATATAGTGGTGTTGGGTGGGTACCAACCCAAGTTTAAAATTGGCCCAATTTTCAACAAATTTTCAAGAATAGAATCAACTAGGTATTAATTAAGGTTTTACATGGATGGATACTAGATTTTTGGATACCAAATTTGAAATATCTAGTTCATTAAAAATCAAATCTTTTTAAAATTAAATGTTTTGATACCCAAATAGGGTATAAGAATAACCTTGAATTTGTTTCTTAGGGGTTTATAAATAAGGAGTATAAGGTTAGTTAAGGTTTTGGGTTTTAGGGTGGAGGTGGGTTTTAGGTTTAAAGTTAGGGAAGTGTAGCTTCTCCCACATGGGAAATGAGATTATATCGTGATCGTCTAAGCATTTTTCATTGTGTTTATAATCAATTATCAAGTACATTTGCTTTGTCTTTTGTTGGTTTTGTTGTTGGTGTTTTACTTGTTGTTAGTGTTCATTATGTTTATGGTGCACATCATGTTATTATAAATGCCATTACATTCTTGGTGTTCATTGTGTTGTTGATGTTTGTCACATTCTTGTTGTTGGAATTGTTAATTGTGTCAGTGTTCATCATGTTGTTACATGTGATCATTGCATTCCTAGTGTTTATTGCATTCATAATGCTCAAAATATGTCTAACCATAATTAATGTTTAAATAACATGATAACCTAAATTAAATCATATTTTGCAAGTATGTAAAACATGGGGACACATCCTTGTTTAGCTTCCACCTATAAGCATATTAAATAAATTGATGGGTACTTGGGCATTATATTATGAAACTCCCTTGGAGGAAAGAGGTCCCCAAATACTTGTCCTTCACTCCCACTTCATGACAACTTATTTTGAAAACTCTCCACTGCGAAGGAGTTACCTTACACATAAAACACACGGAGAAATCTCCTATGTGTATTCGGAATGCATTGTATATTCATGGTTATCCCTCCTGTGAAAGGTTAGGATGTTATTCTTACTTTTAAAGAGTAGAAGGTATTTACCACCTTCTTTAAATCACCTTAAAGGATCATGAATAAGTTTTCATATCCTAGGCCTCCAAAGAATAATCCTCCCTCGTAGCCTCCAAAGTAAGTTACAAATCTACAAGGTACCTTAAAATCGTAATCTTCTTCATGGCCTAAAAGGCACATTACAAATCTAGAAGGTGCGTTTGAAACATAATCATCTTCTAATCTCCAAGGTACTTTACATATCTATAACTTGCCTCCAAAGTAGTCACTACAATCCATAGATTTGGGGGAAGTTGAAAAGGCACAAATTAGGAACCCACAAAACCAACAACCTAGAGAAACTAATGTGCTTCAATTTGACAACAACTTAAACCAAACTTGGTGTAAAAGTTGAAATATTCATACACTCTAGATTGGAAAGTTCATGTGTGTGTATGTTTCCATAAGTATTAATGTTATTTAGATGTCCACTTTTAAAAATTAAAATAACTAAAGACAAAACACATCTAGTGATATTCTATGAAGTTTAATGTAACACAAGAACACGAGGGTTTTACTTTCATTTGGGTTTAGGGTTGAAGGGGCTAATTACGTGAACTCAAGAAAAATGCCTAATGTCTTATCTCATTGTAAGTTGAAATGAAACCTTTATTTAGTTTTGTTGGATGTCAATGGATTTGAATTTTAAATTTTTTATCATTGTTTTGATCAAACTAGCCACCACCCATTAAATTCTATTGTTGTTTAGTTTTTTGGTTGACAAAGGTGCCCAAAGGGAATAGACTTTCCATCAATGTAGGACTATGGGGTAATTGTTCAACTTGGACCCAATGTTTGGGTGACACTATAACTTAGATGTATTCTTTAAGTTGCATTTTTCCATTTTGATGAAATTTATTTTGTAATCAAAATGACCTAACCATGTTACATGGTTCCATCATTTCTCATGATTTTGTTTGAACTTGTCACAAAGGTTAAAACCATTAAATGATGCTAGTCAAAATATGAATTTTAATCATTTTATATAAATTAAATTAGAAAAAAAGAAATATTGGAAATATTTAATCCAGTGTCAAAGCTATAATAAAAAAACAATAAAAAGTCACCACTTTTGTGAAATTCAAAAATTCAAAAAAATGAAAACATTTCAATATGTGCTATTTGCTTCTATCAAGACTCAAGAGTTTGTTGCTAATTTTGCTGCTTAGATTTTGTGATTAAACCCAACAAAATCCATATTAAAGCTAACAAGTGGGGTTGGAACTTGGAACTTGGGACTCCTTCCTAGTGTCAACAAACTTGTTACCCATGTATTTTATTTTGACCTTGGTCTCCCATATGTGAACCCCTTTAAGCTTTGCTTGGTGTTCAATTTTCATACATGTTAAGCAAGATCCAAAACTTGGCACATTGCATAGCTAAAGTTTCTTTTTGGGATTTCAGATATTTGAATGGGAACACATGTTGAATATTAATTGATTTTTATTTCAAAGAGGCATAATCAACATTCATCAACTCATGATTGGATCATTCAAGTTTTTCTAAATCTCAAATGTCTTTTGAATATTTAACTTTGATAATTCCATAACCAACACCATTTTTGTCAATGTTGTTCCCCAAAATTTCCATCCATCCAAAAAAAATTCCATTGCAAGGTAAGGTGGGATTTAATACATCCCGCTACTTGTTCAATCCATCCATCCATAGTTGTTGCAACCCAAGGTGAGGTGGGATCTAGTTTATCCCATTTTGCCTAATGCCAAATGACTTTCTCTAAGTTGCCAAATCATTCATAAAAAATTGGTTGGAAGTTTGTCACTAAACTTATCAAAGAATATTTATTTTAGCTCCATAGGCACAACCATTTAATGATTAATGTTGGTTGATCTAGATACTTAAATACCATAGGTGAAAAAATGACTTTGTTGGAGATACACAAATATTAATTGTTCCCAAAATATAAATTTAAAATTATGGGTAAATTCAAATACCGACTTTTGAAAATTTTGAAATTTAAATAACCATGAAGGTTCTTTAAAAATTAAACCATTTCATAATTTTGTAATGAAGGTTGTTTTATTTTAATTTTATTAAAGAATGGGTTGTTGTGTTTATTTTGATTTGGGGGAAAGGGGGGAAAATAATTAAGTCTATAGCTATTGCCTGACTTAAGATGGAGGATGTTTGCATCCTTTGTAATGTGATCGAAACTTTTTGATAAAAAAAAGTGACCAAGGTAGAAAGATGAAGGGCTTTTGGCCCTTCAAGCTCTAAATGGCATTGGCACAATCATGTAAAAACACATCGACAAGTTTGTGTAAGCAACCAAATACTTCAATTGCTAAGGGGAGGAATTGATTAATGGGGTGTCGGTTGCGATAATTCCTTTCCTTGGTTTGAACTGCATTGGAGGTAGCAAATCCTTGAGTCGTGGAAGATTGGGGAAATAAACCTGTTCGAGTTGAATCGATAATGACAATGTCAGTTAAGGTGCGAATGCCATTTTTGGTAAGCATAATGTCGATTCCTCAATGAGAGGAGTTGAATGTTGTTGAAGGAAATGCACGTAATTGTTCTTGTCCAATGTGGAAGCCAACATCTCACACAATGGCAACAAAGGTGTCACAAATTGCATCATGGGTTTTAATGCATTCATTTTTATGAGCACAATGTAAAAGGTGGATACCCATAAGGTTGATGGGATGTGTGCACACACATTGAGAGATACATGCAATTGAGGTACAAGGTAATCCAAATCGTGTACAAAATTTTATGGAAAATTTGGAAAAGATAATCAAAAGGTTAGGAAGACTAGTCGAATTATAAACCACCCACCCACCCATAGGCCAAAACATGATAAAATTTGGGGACGATGGGCTTTAGATATCCCATCAAAAACCATGCTAAAAAAGGTATGATGGTGTAGACGCTTTGACATGGAATCTTAAAGTTGAACCATTTGTTGTTTGATGAATTGTTCAAATGGAGGAAGACACACACAGGATGGGGGTGGTAGAAAATCACATGTCGCTTTGAGGTGTTGTTAGAAAGGAAATGTGTTATTGTCAACCCGTGCTAAGGATTTAAGAAGGAAGGGATGTTGATCAACCATAAACCTAATAGTTATGATTGAGGTGACAAGGGCCCAATTCCCTAAATAGGTTGTTGGGGTGATGGTGGATGTTGATATGAGCCCGACACCACCAAAAGTTATTGGGAGGGAAGTTTGTTTACGAATTAAAGGTCTTTCTAAACTATTAAAAGATCTTGGAGTACATTGTAAAAAATACAATGGATGTTACACGAAACCAACAGGTTAGAATTCCAAAAGTCACTTAAACATCACTCATTCTAGGGAAAGGGTCCACATATCGAACATCCTTTAGTAGGGCATTTTTTATCAAGGATGATATGAAAATTAAAGTGCCCAACAAAACCCCCAAAACATTAATTCCTTCGAATGGGGTGATAAATTGGGATGGGGTGTTGAAGTCTGGTGGCAGGCCAAAAGGTGACCATGTTACACATTTATGAAGTTGGATGGAAAGACCTATCGCATGGAGTTCGGTCTAGAAATGCTCATATGTAGATAATATAATTGAAGGGGGACCTATGATGTGAATGTCATCTATAATAGATGAAAATCAATAAGATGGGAAATGACTAGTTGTGGAACATAGGGCCCTAAAATGGGTTAAAGCGAATAGTACCCCCCAAAGGATCACCTTGACGAGTTCCCATGGTAAATTGGATGATTATGACATCACCTTCACGATTATGATGTTTATAAAATAAAAGAGATTCAAATGCATATAATGCACAAACAAAGGGGACGAATTGTAAGATGTCCCCATTTGCTACACGAAGCTCTTGAAATATGACCCCTCTTGACACTAAATTGAAGGCATTTGCCACATCCAATTAAAGAACAACCCAGGCAGGGTGAAGGTCCAAGGTGCACATGATGCCACGGATTATTGCTTCACAACCACCCTTAATTGCAACTCTAAATTAGTGCGGGGAAAAATGTGTTGCAAAAGCTTCACATAATTAAAAGCATAAAGTGCAACTTATGAATTGATCTAATGTTTCCCCCACTATAATGGGACGAATTCCACTTGAAGGCTTGGTCATGGTTAAAAGGTGGACCGATACAAAGATGCATGCAATTTGGGGTGGAATGTGATCCTGTGCGATATGAGAACAAAGTTGGAACAACTGAAGGAATCCACTCGCCGAATCTTTACGATGAAAATAATTTCGAAAGTGTTCAAAAACTATCCTAGAAGGACCATTTGTTAATAAATGCAGCATGCATTCGAATGCCAACTTGAAAAAAATAGAAGAGAGTTCGAGGTCTTGGTTTGGTTCATAGTCTTCAAGGAAAAGCGAGAAGTATCCATTTAATTCGGGGTGTAATGCGGTGAAAGTTGAGGTGGTGTCTGAGGATGTGGGCACAAGAAAAAATGGTGCTAATGCATGAGCTAAAAGTATTCCCCTCAACACCCAAGGGCTAATATGCGGAGCAGACATTTGTGAATTGGAAGATCATGTTGGGGAAAAGGGATAGAGTTTGAATTGGTTAATAAAACTTAAGCCCGCAAAAAAAACTTTTATTGCAAGTTTTCCTAGTTGTTTGTTAGAAAGCGTTGAATTGAATCCACATTTCCCTATGCCCTGTCACCCCACACACAAAGGGGCTAAACAAGACACCATTGGGGTAGGAAGATGAACAAATGCAAGTTTACCACATTGTACAGGTCTTACGTTAATTTATCCAATGGAAAATGAAATGCCACTTGTACATCATGTCGTAGAGTGGTGGGGATGTGGTTATACAATCAAGGACAACAAAGGCCTAAATGAAAGGACCCAAGTACATCCAATGTTGAAACCCATGTCCAAGCTCATGCAGGTGGGGTGGGAATAAGGGAAGGTATTAAACTAGGATGATCACAAGGGTTGAGATTGGATGAATTAGATGTTTCACAAGAATGCTAATGATGAGTTAACCCTTGATTTATAAATTGGCATTCACAGGTGGGGCATAAGACTTTAGGTGGAGGTTGAGGGCATGTTGAAGAAATGGGGGTAGGATGGGGGGGTATGATCATGGCCAACTATAGGGACCAATAAGTGGGAGGGGAAAAATGTCCTAATTGTGCATGATCGAAGGGGTTTGCGAAAATGTAAGGTTGGGATTCCACATTCATATGAAGGGTTGGGGGTTGGTAGGGGAACTAGTAAGTGGTGTACAATTTGTTGGAATCAGAGGGGTAATTAGTGGGTGGTTTATGGTTTGCATGGGGGACAAGGTGGAGGATAGGTTGGTGGGGGCGCATGATGAGGCGAATGGGCAATGGGAATTACAAGGTTTGATGAGACATGAAAAGTTGGGGGTCATGGGACGTTTGGTGCCCATGAGGTAAAATGTTTACTATGAACATGGGCCCTTCTTCTTGAAGACGAAACGAAAGGAAAAAGATAGGAAAATTTATAAAAAGTCCTTTGCTAGGGCATTATGCCAAGGCCAAATTTGAACTTCGTTATAGGCCTAGGTGTCATAATCATTAATCTATTGGATTCAATAAGACCTAAACACTCTAATACCAAAATATTAGAACGGGACCTATTTGCGCAATTACAAATACGTCCCATGTTTTAAAAATTGTTTATGTCAACATAATAATTTTAAACCTATAAGGCCAACCTCATAAGATTAAACATCAAATGGAAAAAAATAATGAATTGTCATGAACAAGCAAATCCTATTTCAAAAGACAATTGAACTTTAATTATGCCATAACCTTCGACATCATCATCCTTACTTTACTAGGTTTAACACAACTTATACATTTTTTTTAAAAAAATAATGCAAAAATTAAAGGCCCATAAATTTCTAATCTATTATTCATTGAATTACCCAACTAATGTAACATCCAACTTCAATAACACAAAAACACCCTAGACTCAATCACTTGCTTTTTTAAAAAAAACATCTTAAAAAACATATTATTGGTGAATGATGAGTCATTAATTATTGACACGGTCACACTTATAATGAATTTTTATTCATTTATTTATTTATAATTATTTCTATTTATTCTTCTTCCTTTGCTATTTTTCTAGGACTGTGACAAAAACCAAGCTTGTGGCAAAGTCTCTCTTTGTAATAGAAACTCTTTGTTCTGCTTAATTTATAAATAACGACTAGATTCTTGGTGATAAAAAACTTTCTAAACTTGATGAAGGCATAAAAAAAAGACCCACCACAAAAAAAAGCTGAAACAAAAAAAAATATACAAAAAAATGCAAAACCTATCTTCCTTTAGCCTCTTCACCTTTGTTGTTTTGTTACCCATTGGTGTTGGTGCGACTATTGTCACTATCCTCCTCCTTTGTTCTAGAAAATGGCTACCTTCATATGTCCCACCATGCCATGAAAATCTAAAAAGTAGATTTATAATTGATCCCCCTAATGGAACTATAACTGGACTACTCACAATGCCTCTTTATATTAAAATGGAATTGGGACCCTTCTTTCACGTTTTTTGAAGGCCCATAACTACAATTTTTTTCCTTTTGTCTTTATTTTTCCTTCTTTGTTTATTGTTTTTTTTTTTTTTTTGGCGCAACA
>Ga0116227_10016804_pt1 | contig 10390 bp, 8 predicted proteins | sample S1TSphgellanicum_FD_89693 | JGI IMG/M metagenome (GOLD analysis project Ga0116227, IMG submission 89693) | Host-associated microbial communities from peat moss isolated from Minnesota, USA - S1T2_Fb - Sphagnum magellanicum MG | ecosystem: Host-associated > Plants > Peat moss > Unclassified...
ATATATTAATTTCATATAGTAAAAAAAAGATTTTTGTTTCTTTTTTTAAAATAAAGATAGAAATAAATATGTTTTTGATTTTTTTTTTTTTTTTTTTTCTAATAACATTGATAGGCCACTTGATAATTCAACTTTTCCATTCTTTGTTCAATTCTGATGATTTTAGCTCCAATTTGAAAATTTTAATGAGTTTCCAAAATGATTTCATATATGTTGCACTATTATTGGGCACGGTAGGAAAAAGAATAAAAAATTAAACAAATTTTAGTCTAACATTTGGTAGGCAAAAATTACTATGAATGGATGGACAATGGCATATTTTTTAGGTTTTTAAGAATTTGAAAATATTTCTTTTCTTTTTATATGTTCATAAATCACACATTGTTCGCCACCAAAATATCCAAATCCTTTTCCCGCATCTCACTCATGACTTTTGAGGCACCATGTGTGATATAACACTACGTGCGCTTGAGTCAAGTTCCTCGTAAACAATGTACGGAATAAGCCACCTTCACGGAATAAGCCGCCTTCATGAAATAAGCCATTTGCGAATACTTTACCGATTCACATGTGCAAATCACATGTTTAAAGGTTGTGGGCTAAAAGCGAATAAACCATTTACGAATACTTTACCCATCACATGTGCAAATTACATGTTTAAAGGTTGCATGCTAAGAGAGAGAGAGAGAGAGAGTGTGAGAGTTTGACAATATATTGAGGGCCCACTAGAGGAATAATAAGTTGCAGGGATAAGACCTTTTCTAGTGTTGTAAATAGACCTTGTGCACATTGATTGTCCATGAAGCTATGTATTGGGGGAGGGTGTGGGGGCGGTTGGGTCCATGGACCATGATTTTCAATAGCCTTTGAGAGGTAGAGTTGAACTCTGGATTTGGGAGAGGAAATCTATGACCCAAAAGATCTGCTACAGTATTTGTCCACTTTGGGTAACAAAGTCCAAGACATCATGGCATAATCTCAAAAGAAACTTAATTGTCAATCACAATCCCTTTGAAGTTTGCACCCATGATTTTTCTTGGGAGGATTGAATGGGATATGAAGTGTGTCATCATGAAGACTTCAGAGTTTGTTTTGGTTGGGGGTAGGAGTTTTCCTTAAGAACTTCCTAATAAAATCTGCCTAGTAAATGTGGACTTGGGTATCAAATTCTTAATCATCATGGCCAACATAAACCCACCCATAAAGATTTTATGACTATTTTGCTTTGTTTAATCTTCTTGCTTTTCTCCGAAGGGAGGTACTTAGATCATCTCTTCCATTCAGGAAAATTCATCTTTCTGTTGTTCCTTTTAGGGTTGTCTCTGGGGGAAAGGTATCAGACTCAGAAACATGATGAACAAAAATTAATGTTATACCTTTATGTAAAGGGTCGTCTGTCTGAACTTTGAACAAGTGTTGGCCAAGTATGTAATTTATCATATATTGATACAATAATAATAATACCATTTTTTTTTAAATTCATAATACCAAAATGATATAGGTATTAGACAAATTGTCAAATGATACACATTGCTGTGGTGTGAGTATAAGCAAATTTATAATTTTGAGATAATGGTAGGAATATAAGTAGTGAGGATGCGGAGACCAATACCAAGTATCGAATGTGAATAATGATATTGTGTGAAAAATTTATTACATCTTGAAATGCTCTGCATTTTAACCTTCAAATGAATACCAACAAATAATCATTAATAAGATAGAGATCACCCACGCACTTCCTGATTCAAGAGGCTATGATTGGAAACACATTATTCTATGTTTTTTAAAATAGCATGTTAGGAATCAAATTTTATTATCAATGTATACAAGTATATAATCATTAGAGCATCTCCAACATTCATCTTGAATCTACCACTCCAAATTACTTTTGCTAGTGTTTTTGGATGGGGTGATTAGTGTTAATGATGTTGTCTGTTGCAACACTTTCATCAACTTTCCATCGACATGTCATCTCTCTCCTTTCATTATGATTTCATGCTCATTATGTTTTCATGCAGGTTCCACTTGTGTGTCTATTTCATCCATAGCCAAAACTTGTTTTGAACTAATTTTCAAAATTTTATGTCATTGTTTTTACCTTCTTTCACAACGGAGTCTTGTCATTAGGTACTTCTTACACACACATGGAAGTTAAAAAAGATGGCAATCAACAATGGTTCATAATGGAAATTTTGGGCTTGCTTAGATGTCGCATCCCTAACCTTGGGCTCGTGACCAAGGCAAGGGCTTGCAAGGGTGCGAGCCAAAAGTGAGCCCAGGAGTCACATTTCATGCTCCTGAAAATGCAAAAGAGTGAGGGAATGAACCCTCACACTCCCAAGTGAACTTCCATTTTGGGAGTTCGAGTCCCAATGGATTCCCAAATTTTTAAAGGATAATTGCAGGGGTCAAAAATCAGTGAATTGAAACGTTCCTTATATCATTGGAAAACTCTTGGAACGTAGATGTCTAAAATGAGCTCTCATCACCCATTTGAACATCTAAAACACAAATTATGGTCAAAAGAAAGGCCGAGAGTCAAATTGGCAATTTGACTCCTGACCACTAAAAATCAAAAATCGCCCCAATTTCCTTGTGTGTAAGTGACATGCAACATACCGTTGGAAAGCCCTCGACAAGGCCTACAACATTGCTTTATACCTCATCTTGATCGGAGGTCTGTAGACAAAATTATGGGCCCCCAAAGTCGCAGGAATCCTAACTTTGGGAATTTCGAAACTCCCATTTGGGAGTCCCGGGACAAAATGCCATTTGGATGTGGGCCTTGTGGAGAGGTACAGAGTATATTATAAGCGGGAAGGTGATGGCTTCCCCCAAGTTTGGGCCGTGGTGCGTCTTGTGAGTCCGAGTTTGCCCATGGCTCATCCTAACACCAAAAGCGCTCTAGTTATGCACTAACCAACTTGTTGTTCGGTTTTGTGCAGGCCTATGTGAGTGATTGAAGTGTTTGTCAATCTTCCTAGTCTCATTTCGGAGCTCCAACACGCCCCTTTACCCCCGAAGTGCTGCAAACCAGGGAGCGTGCCCCAATTTCCTACTCTTCCGTTGTTTTCATCTTAGACTCACATTTGAATCTTTTGAGGAGGTTGGGAGTGCGTCATTGGAAGTGAACCTTATTAAAAAAAACCACAACCACAATGGGTTTTAAATTGATTGTGTAATCAACGTGCATTGAAACAGTGTGTTGGGTGAAAAACACATTCATATAAATTATTTTACAATTGTTCCAATCTATGATATGAAGTTTTTTCAATGTTATTACATCATGTCATGTCATGATTCGTATATATCATGGATTTGTTTGCATTTAAGATCCATATTTCTTACAAAAATGTGATGTTTGTGGCCTTTTCGGTTTTTCTCCAATTCAAAATTCACGAGTGCATTGAGAAATCTTACATATGGGCTTATTATTGACATTTGTGATGAATATCAAAAGTTGAAAGAATCGACAACTATGGAGTCAATCAAAAGGCTTGTTGTTGTAGTTCATGTTGTGTTTGAAGCTCATTACATACACAAGCCAATTCTACAAGATTTTGGAAAACAACTTGTGATTAATGTATAATGAAACTAGTTTGGAATGTCTTCAAGCTTTGCCTATATGCATTATCCATAGAAAATTTGTCTTGTAGCTTGATAGGGGCAATTTTCCAATCAAGACAATTGAAACTCAATTATATTTAAAGCAATTGCAAATCAATCATTCTAGATTTGACAGGTGTATTCTGGTTTCCCATGTGGTAATAATGATATTAATGTTTTGTATCACTCATCCCTAGTTGTAGATTTGTTGCAAGGACTTGGAAACAATTTGGGGTTTGTTGTGAATGCATACCATTATGATCAATATTATTTCTTGGTCAACAAGACAAACCTATTGTGGTTGATCATCATTCAAACTCATGCATGAGTTGCAAAGAAAATGTTTGCAACACTTCACAAGTGCACAAAAGGTTATGCACAAAGACACCAAACATGGATTTGGAGTTTTGCAAGTTTGGTTCCAAATTTTTGCAAATCCATGTCGCCAATGGGACTACAAGATTATAGTTAACATTCTCATGGTGTGTGTTGTTTTACACAATATGATCCTAGAAGATGAGCATGATGAGTAAGTGAATCTTGTTGGTGTTCAAGCTCATCGAAAATTATCTTTTGCAATGTTTAGGGAAGGCATTGAAGCCATAGAAAATTCAAACTTTCATTTTAGACTTCATAATAACTTCATTCAATATTTGTGACATTTGGAAAGCAATCAATGAAAAAAAAATGCACAAAATGTGTAGTTCTACACTATTCCAAAAGTTCAATTACACTAGAATTGTTGATTTATTGTGTTTCCACATTTGCATTAACAACTTTAGAGGTGGGTTATAAGTTTGAACCATGATACAAAAATTACTTTCATGGGAGTCAAAACATCAAATACCACTTATGGCCAAGCTTTGGTATTTGGATGTTATGTGCAAGCAGTCATTCAAAAGTGTTTTTTTGTTAGCTCCAAAACCCTGTCATTGTTCTTGTGATGCAATTTCCAAAACAATGATTAATGTTTTGTAGCCCATGCATGATGTCATAAATTTGGCTTTTGACATCAACAAATTTGATGTAATGACCTACAAAACATTAAGACTTTATCTTGCTACTTGATCACACATAGAAGGGAGAATTTCGATAGGCCTACTAATCAATTTTATTTTAGTGGTGAGAATGGGTTAGTATCAACAACATTTTTGTGATTGTTTACAACAATTTATTATTGGTCAGGGTTTATGGTATCTTACTAAAAATGTTTTAATCATTGGAAAACGTATAGACTCTAGCCCTCTCACTATGAACCTTCACTTCCAACTTATATTAGCCTTGCAAAAACAAATTGCTTGATAATGAATAGTAAAAACAATCTACAACATCCCCACATTAGTTGGTCCAATATGAAGTGTGAGTTCCTTATGCTTTGGAAAACAAAGGAATGCATGATGCCTTTCTCCTATACACATGTTTCATCCCACTCTTACACTCTTGTGATCATCATGCCTTTCATCTTTTTTTTTTTCCCTCAAGATTTTAGGTATCTTCTTAGGTCCAACTTATTTGAACAACATGTAATGCCAAACTATAGTTTGTTATTGAACCACCTTACCTATATGTATTTTCAAACCATGATCTTAATTTGATTAAATTGCAATTCATTTAACTTCATGTTCTCATAGGTCAACACCATTGGCAATTAGAAACAATGATAGACCAATGTTGAAAATCCTACTTTTGAAATTTTTAAAGTTCTTGATGGAACCTTTGGTTCAATCTAAAATTGATTCTATGGTTTTTTTAAAGCCTTTGGTTTTGATTTTTTATTAGAAAAATTAGAGGTTGGTCCCATTTAAGGTTAGGGGGTGAAAGCAAAATAAAATAGATGACTCACTATTCTATGTCATGAAAATTTACAAGTAACCATTAAAAAAATCAATGTATTATAAGTAAAAATATTATTTTATATAATGACTAATATGTTGATAATCTTTCACTTTATGATTATAATGTTTAAAAAACCCCATTTTTAAAGTAGATTTAAGTAGATTTTTTTTAAATGCATCTACTTACACAAGATGTCCAATATTACAAAATGTGTTGCAAGTAGATAAAATATTCATTTTTTGAAAATTTCAAGTTAATGAAGACCTAAAAAATACTTATGTATTGTCAAATTATGCATGTTATATCACAATATATTAAAATTTCAATGTGAAGTAGGTTTGAACACTGTATTGACTATTCATTTTTGAACATATTATTATTAATTTACTTTTATCATACCAAAGTTGTTCAAATTTTGTATGTAACCTATTATAAACTAAATGCAATAATATATGTTTTCATAATTCTACTTAAAGATATTTTGAATTTACTTTCTTATGTTTAAATTAAAATTTTGTTTCTTTTTAAAACTAGATTTGGACAAATTGTTTTTTTTGGTTAACTTTAAGTTGTCAACACCCTAAGTCTAGTTCCATTTCCATTACACATGATTAAACATAAATTCTTTCATGAAGTATTATAATACCTTTTAAGGTTCAACAATAATTAAATTATTTTTGAAAATGTCAAAAAATTTAGAATTATTTTTGAAATATTGAATTGTAAGGAAATTACAAAGGGTGGGGGGATTACAAAAAATGTTGGAAACCCAAGACCATTTTGCTTTAGGCAAGCCCACCATTGCAAAACAACAAATACAATAATTGAATGGACATTTAATCATCCTATAATTTGATGGAACATTATGGGTCCCCAATTTTGCAAAAAATAGCAATAGACATTATTGCAAAAGGTCTCATTATGTTAGAGATTCAAAGTCTAGAAAACTTGCCAAAAAAGCTACCTATATTTATTGCTAAATTTTCATTATTATTATTTTAAACTATTGAAATGCATTTTGAAAAATAAAATAATTATTTGGCACCCAAGTTTGAACTTGAAATGGTATTATGATATTAGTTTGTTGAACCCATCCACATAATTCAAGATAGAGATTATATAACATTAATTATGTAAATCAATTAAAACTAAGCATTTGCATAAAAAGTAAAGTAAAGCTTTTACTTTCTTATAATAATTTGTCCTTATATACCTAAAGAATCTGATCATGTATTTTTTAGAAATTATAAAAATAAATAAATTATTATTATTATTATTATTATTATTTTAAAACACACTTAATTCAAGTTCTAATTCAATTTTTTAAAGAGGTCAGTTGCTTGGTTTAGTTCCAATAACAATTTCAACAAAACATTGAACCTCTAATCCAAATACCCTAAAATGAACTTGACCTAGAAACTAAACCTACAATTGTTTAAAATCAAGAACTTGTCGACATTGGAACAAACCTGGGCGACAATCATGAAGATTCATAGCCATGGTTCTCAAAGCGATCAAAGACCTAATTCTAGTATAGCTATGACACGGTTCTATAGCGAGCCATAACACCATCAATTCATCGTCAATTCTTTAAGGCTTTTGAAATATCCACGACCCTTGGTTATTTAATTCCGATATTTTTTCAAAGAACCAGCACTGAGAGTTGTTGTCACTAACCCCACATATTTGTTGGGCCATTCCTCAAGGCAAGTACTCTTCTTTATTCACTTGGGTCTATCACACATTATAGGTAATCCTAGCTTGGACTCAATGGTCAAAAATAGGTAAGTGAAACACATCCATAAAGAGTAAAAAAAATAGCTTATTAAAGGGATGGAACTAAAAGCTCTAGTCTACCTATGTAGGTAGGTAGGTTTACTCACAGATTTTTTAAAATTGTTTTTTCCAATTTTGTGATGTTATCACACCCATGATCATCCATAAGGAGGTTTAGTCATGTTTGGCTATAAACAAGCTATGAAAGAAGATTTTTTTTTTAATCCTTTCATATCCCGGCTACTTGCTTGAATAATGTGTAAAAACATGGTGATCTTTTAGGGAGGGAAAAAAATCAATTTTTGGCAATTCATTTTGAAAAAGAGGAAATATTTGACAAAATGTTTTTTTCACCAAAAGAGACAAATGACTTGATATATACTTCATTTATTTCAAAAATTAGTTCAAATCAATTTGTTAGGTATTTCATTTTGTTTCCTTCTTGTGCAATCTTTGGTTTTGTTGCAATTTTCAGCTGATACCATGAATTGCCACAGATATATGAAGCTTTCTTTGAAGTGTAATTATACCTCTAAATAATAAGTAAAATTTATAATATAAATATCACTGCATGGCATCATGTATTTTAAACCTGTATTTTCCCCTCCTTTTGATTAATTCAAAGCCCTTCAAAGGTTGGCCCCACAAAAATACCTATATGTTGATTTCAAAGCATTGAACCAACAATGGTCCAACATCATCTTTGATGCTTTGGGGTCCAATTAATGGATGAATTGAAACCAAATAGTACTAGCTCATGAACAAATTACAACATTGTTTGATCAAAATGAAAGCCAACTTGCTGACTTCATGAAAATACCACATAACATGTTCGATAGTTGTTTATTGATCCAAAGTCCTAAAGCAAATTTTTTTTTTCTTTTTTCCAAAGCCCAAAAAACACATAGTAAATGATTGACAAATGGTATTAAGTTTATGCTCAACAAGCAACATGGGTCAAAATGACAATTGGGATGGGTGACCACCAATGAAGACTATAGTGCAACTACCATATATAGCTCACCCCATAAATGAACTAAAACCTTTTGTCAATAAGGGGAGGATTTTATGTTAGCTAATGTAAAACACAAACAAACTTGAGGTTTTAGTACATTACTTTTGCCATTTGTTTTAATGCGCATTATTTATACAAAGTATTTAATCATACGTAATAAAGATGTGAATCATGAATTGTTTTTATTTCTTTTGAAAAATTTTAACTTTAATTACATTGATAGGCATGATTCAAAATAATTAGCTTGTGTTTGGAACATGTTGGAGGACGTGGGATATATATCACACATTCCAATGTCATTGCTTGTTTGTTAGACGACACGGCACCTTTTGGTCAAATTTTAAGTTTAAAACTCTTTTTCAAGTTTTTAATTGTCACTTTCCAAGGATGGACCAAGGATGTCTAGTGGCCCAAAAACATCCCTTTCTGACACTTAGCACTTGGGATGTCCCAAACACTTTCTTGGAATAAACTAAGTTCCCTTAATCTAATTCTCGTGAAAGTTTCCCAATTTCAAAAGTCTCTTTTGCCTGAAGCTCTTACACAAGCCAAAGACATGAACATGAGGCTATGCAGAAAAAGCTAGGAGACACCAAGTAGTTAGTTTCTGTTTTTCCCCTCTCTGGTGCACTGGGTCATTAGTGGGCTCAAACATTTGAACATGCATTGGGATGATAATTGGTTTTTGGGCCCTGCCCCCACAGGAACAGGTACAGGGACTATCACATTGGATCCAACTTTTGGAAGTTTGATAAGGTGCTACCCTTTACACAAGGGACCTATGTGTTATTGGCACATCCACTAGTTCTAATCAAAGGTTCTATGGGGTTAGAATTAACAGAACCAGTGTTGGGCAGTTATTTACTCTTATGAGGAACCTTCATTTCCACTTCTAAAAAGCAGATTAGAACTATCTCAATTCCAGTTTCACACATAAATGGAACCAAGAAACAGTCCAGTTTTGAAAACCAGACCAGATCCCAATCTGATTCTTACTAACCCTGACTCGGTCAGGCAATTAACATAACTGCTGGTCAACCCTCAATTCTAGTCACTTTTTCTTTTCCAAAAATCTTGGTTCTGGTTCCATACATAAATAGAACTGGGAACTCGATTCCGGGTCCAGTTCATTAAGAAAATCAAATCAGGTTACAGTTTCAAAAACCAGACCTGATTCCAGTTCTTAGTAGCCAGAATCCCAACTTGCAGTTCTTACCTGCCAAAGCACATACCCACCCAACATCGGTTAGAACCATGATCCAATAACAATGTGTATCTTTTTAGTGTGTCATTATTCTAGTGGAAGGAGCTTTCTTTGTTTCTTCAAACGCATGGAGAGTAATGTTAAATTGATTTTACATGGGATGAATCCTAAACCATGAACTACAATCTTCAATCTTTCCTTGTAATCTCCAAGTGAGGTTTAACATAGTCTTCAACCATACTAAATTGAAGACAGTAACAAAGATTTGTAGTTATTAGTTCCAAAAACTAAACTCAAAAACTAGTCAAGGTGCAGAAAGTGCACAAATGCAACCTATTCTTCTGACAAACAACAAATTGCACTCAATTGAAAGTAAATTCCAACCAAATCTTTCAAGTGCATGTTTCATCCATAAAGTGGAAAATGCTCACCTTGAAATGAAGAAATGTGGCGGCCATAGCCCATCTCAGGTTTGAACCGGACAATCAACTGACAATATCTTTCATAAGAATAGAGAAATCCCCATTCTCATGATGAAGAAAAAACAGCAAGGTTAACACTTCCTCAGGAAGCCATAGAAAGAACTAAACAAGGAAAGAAAGAACAAACAAAAGTCAAAAAACACACACCAATATGAACAAAAGTGCCAGTCTCACACCTATTCAGAGACCATCAACAGTAGTATGTATGATAGTGACTTAGTACCACAACTTCCCCACTGACTTCATCAGCTCCCTACAGGGGTTAAAGGTTGGTGACAAGCATCAACCTGTGAACTAAGTTTCTGCTGCAATTCCAGAAGCAACGGGAAGATTCAGCCATACTACTGGCTAGCAACAGACCACAACAACAAGGACAAGAGAAAAAAAAAAAAACAGACCGACAGAACAGGAAAAAAAAAATAAAGAAAAGGAGAACAGGGAAAGAAAAAGAACAAAAAACAAAAAAAGCCC
>Ga0116227_10016806_pt1 | contig 10390 bp, 7 predicted proteins | sample S1TSphgellanicum_FD_89693 | JGI IMG/M metagenome (GOLD analysis project Ga0116227, IMG submission 89693) | Host-associated microbial communities from peat moss isolated from Minnesota, USA - S1T2_Fb - Sphagnum magellanicum MG | ecosystem: Host-associated > Plants > Peat moss > Unclassified...
AGCCCGTATCGGTCCAGCCGCCCGACGTTCCCGCGCAGCCGGTGATCGCGGAAGCGGTCCCGGTTGCGGCTCCCGCAACGTGCGCCTGGTGGTGTTTCGCGGCCCCGGCCTTCGCCGTCATTCCGGCGATCATCCACGGCGGCTCGTCTTCGCCGGCTCCCGTGCCGAAGTGCATCGAGGGCTCCAACTCGTCGTTCGCCTGCACGAAATGACGCCGCGGCCGCTGCTGGCGGGAGCGCTCGGCTCGCTCCTCGCACTCGCACCTTCGGCCGCGCACCCCGTGCTTGCGGACGATCCCGCCACGGCGCCGCCATCGGGTGCGGCGACGAACGTGCAAGACGTCCCGGCCATCGTTCAATTCAAGGACCGCGACGTGTATCGTGGCGACGTGCGTTTGGAATACGGCAGTCGCCAAAAGGTCCCGACACAGGATGCCACGATCGTCATCGACGATCACAAACGGCATCCGAGCGGCTTTATCGCGGTGCCCGACGGCATCGGAACGTTCACCTTAAAAAGCGGTTTGGTGTACACGGACACGTCGTTCGTCGACGGAACCGCGTACGGGTACGGCACGCTCGTCGTTCCGAGTGCGGGCAGCGGGTCCGGCATGACCTTCGCGGGCGTCTTCGTCGCCGGCGCGCCGCTGTACGGCACCGTGCACTACACCGACGGCGCGACGTACCAGGGTTATCTTTCCGGCGGCTGTTACGCCGCGCCGCCCGCGACGCCGCCCGTCGCGCCCGCCGATGCGCCGCCGGACGTCTTCGCTAAATTGCCCGCGGGTGCGACCACGGACGTGTTCACCGGGGCCGACGGGCTGAAGGTCGCCGGGACCTGGCATCACGTGGATGGTTCGCCGTGTTCTTCCGACGTCGTCACGGGCGCTCACGTGACGTATCCCGGCGGAAGCGCGTACGCCGGTGATTTGGACGCGTCGGGAAACTACGTCGGCTTCGGGGCGCGTTACGTGCACGCGGCCGACGCCGACCGGCTCCTCTGCGGCACGCGACCGTCCGGCGCCCTCTACGGCCCGGGCACGTATCGCTTCACGATCGGGCGCTTCGACGTGGCGGGCGACGACCCGCACGCATGGTGCGACGCACCGCGCGAGGGCGTTACCACGATGAGCGTCGTCGTTAGGTCGGCCGGATCGAACTTGAGCGGTTACGGCGACGTCCACTTCGCGAGCGGCGACCGGGCCGCGGGTCCGGTGAAGGACGGCGTGCTCGAAGGCCGCGGAGTGTATTATCCGGCGACCTATCCCGCGACGGTCGTGGGCGTTTTCCATAACGGCCGGCTCGGCGATCCCGCGACGATCGAGGCGTGCAACGTGGCGTATCCGGCGACCGTCACCGAGGGCATCGTCCGAAACGCGCCGGGTTCCCGCCGCGCTTATCTCTTTCACGGCTGCGATTGGATCGCGCTCGGTCCGGGCGCGTCGCTCGCGGCCGGGGCGATCCCGAACGGCTTCGGCACGGAGCACCTCGCCGGGGGCGAGACGATCGCCGCGACGTGGGCAGACGGCCGGCCGACCGGGCACGTGGTCGTCCACGTCCGTCGCCCGTTCGTCGCGACGGTCGACATCACAAACGCCCGCGCCGCCGACGAGCGCATCACCGGCGAAGCGACGATCCATTTCGACAACGGCGACGTAGCGCGGGGCACGCTCAACGCATCGATACTCGAAGCTTCGGCCCTCGAAGGTCGCGGCGAATATCGCTTCGCATCGACCGGCTGCACCGCGCGCGGAACCTTCTATCACGGCAAATTGCGCGGAACCGCCGTCCTCACGTGCCCGAGCGAAGCCCCCTACCCAGGCACCGTCGGAAGCGACGGAACGGTCCAGTAAACGCGAACAAAACGCGCGATCATGTCACCGGGAGCCTTTATTTGACCGGGCAGGTTCCCGTTTTCGCGCGTGGTGCTACGCCGGATGGAGCGGCGTGCGGTCCGAGCGGTAGCGACGCGTACGTCGGGCGGTCGGTCGTTGGGAACGGGGTGGTTCCGGACGGATAACAATTCGATGCGAGTAAGAACGCGAGCACGTTCGCGTATTGCGTGGGCGTCAGCGATCCGGGATCGGAGAACGGCATATTCTCCACGACGGTCGTGCGCAAATCGCTCACGTGCCAGTGATTGGTTTTCGCGGTCGTGAGAAAGTCGTTGCCCGCGACGCTCGGTCCCGCGGAGCCTTGTAAATCGGCGCCGTGGCACTGGATGCACGCCGCCGCGTAGACCGCGGCGCCCGCGTGCGCCTGCTTCGCCGTGAAGAGCGGCGGCAGCGTCGTGCCGCCCGCAACCGCGAGGATCCGCGCCGTGTGCTCGCGACGGCGTCGCATCGCTTCGCGACGATGATGCGGCGCACGGCAGGCCGAGGCGGCATCCGCAGCGGCCGACGTGTACAGCACGACGTCGTTGCCGCGCACCACGACGCGCGCGATGCTGAGGTCTTGCGGCAACCCGCTCGACGCACTCGCCCGCGGCAGCGCGACGTAGGCGAGCATGCCGGATACGACGCCGTACGCCGGCGTGCGCGCGGGCAGTCCGCATCCCGAGACGCTCGTCGCCCCGAGCGGGACGCCGAGTTCCGTGTTGGCGAGCGCGCCGCTGATGCCGCCGAAGACGCCGTCTTGCGACGCGCGCCCGATCACGAGCGCGAGATTCGCCAGCGCGTGCGTGAGGTCGGCTTGGTAGTCTTCCATTTCGCGTTCGCCCGTCGCTGTCTGCAGATTCTCCGCAGCCGCGAGGGCGTTCGCTTTCGCGCCTTCGAGCGCGGGCGTCCAGCGCGACGTCCCCTCGACGTCGAGCATGATATCGATGTGGCCGAGCGCCCCGATGCGATCGCCGGGATCGCCGAACGACGGCACGTAACCGTCGTCGCGGCGCCCGACGAGGGCATTGAGCGCGCGGTGCGCGGCGCGCAGATACGCGCCGTGCCCCACGGCGTTCCCATCCTCGATGTGCACGATCTCGCCGATCGTCGCGCGAACGTCGGCGAGCGCGGCGATGGCGTGTGCGTGATCGTCGACGGCAGCCGCCGCCGGCGCGCGAACGGCGACGGCGAAGGCTGCGAGAGCGACGATCGAGACGTGCGAGAGGCGGCGCATCCGAGGACTCCGTTCAGGGTTACGGGAGGGAGAAGGCGGTGATCATCGCCGTCGGGGGTGTCTTATACGTCCCCTCGAGTGTCGGCGCTCCCTTCCCGAAGCGGGGATCGGCGAAGTTGACGCCGGCCGGCCCCGCCGCAATCGCCACGTACTGTTTGCCGTCGAGCGCGTAGGAACTCGGCGGCGCTTGGATCGTCATGTTCGTCGGATAATGCCACAGCACGCTGCCGGTCTTGGCATCGTATGCCGTGAAATCGCCGTTCACGCCGCCCGTGAACACGACGCCGGTGGACATCGAGAGGGCGCCGCCGATTTGCGGGAACGCGAGATGCTTGCGCCACACGAATTTGCCCGTGGCCATGTCGATCGCTTGCATGTAACCGGTGCTCGGTCCGTAGAGCGACGGGAAGCCGCCCCCGAGGTAAAACTGGCCCGCGATGTAGGAGGCGGTGCCTTGCGATTTCCAGAGCCCGCATTGATCGACGCTCGGCACGTAGAAGGCGTTGGTCTCCGGCATGTAGCTGCCGCCGTTGAACTCGACGCCGCCGTTCGTATTGGGGCACGCGATGTCGCCCGCGCGATCGGGTTCGGTGTTTTGTCCCTTCTGGGTGCTCACGGCGACGTGATACACGACGGAACCCGTACCGGCGTCGAGCACCCAGAAGTTGCCGCCCTTATCGCCCGCGGCGACGAGTTTACGCGACGCGCCGCCGACGGTGGCATCGAAGAGTACGGGCGGCATCGCGGGATCCCAGTCGTGCGTGTCGTGCGGAATGAACTGGTGGTACCACTTCACCGTCGGCTTCGCGCCGGAGATGTCGAGCGCGACCATCGAGTTCGTGTAAAGGTTCGATCCTTTACGAATCGTGCCGAGGAAGTCGGGCTGCGGATTTCCCGCGTCGACGTAGAGCGTGTCGCTGGCCGGGTCGATCGCGACGCCGCTCCACACGGCACCGCCGCCGCGCTTCCACGAGTCGCCGCTCCACGAACTGTGTCCCGGTTCGCCCGGGCCCGGAATCGTCTTCCAATCCCAGATGCGTGCGCCGGTCTTTGCGTCGAACGCGCTGATGTAGCCGACGCCGCCCCAGTCGCCGTTCGACGCGCCGAGGATCAGCATCGTCTTGTACGGCACGGGTTGCATCGTGAAGAACGTGTTGGTCGTGTCGTGCGCTGCGACGACGTTCCAAACGGGTTTGCCCGTCTGCGCGTTGAGTGCGATCAGATGGCCGTCGAGCGTGGCTTCGTAGACTTTGCCGTCGCCGATGGCGACGCCGCGGTTCGCCGAGAAGGCGATGACGTGCGGCTTGTACGGGAAGTGCCATTTCACGGCGCCCGTTTTCGCATCGAGCGCGTAAACGTCGTTGTGCGACGAGGTCACGTACATCGTGCCGTTCCACACGATGGGCGAGGTCTCGAGCGGACCGCGCGCGTCGACCTTGGTCGACCAGACTTTGGTCAGCTTCGCGACGTTGTCCGGGCCGATATCGGACTTCGCGATATACCGGTTGCCGCTGTAGTCGTGGGCCGGCAAGACCCAATTCGCGCTGTCACCGGATGCGCCGGTGTAGGCATCGGGACCGGGCCAGGCGCTGTCCGCCCGCACGCGCGGCGCGGCGATGAGGGCAACGACCGCGACGGCCGCGGTCAGGGCAAGTACGTAAGAACGAGTCCGAGGCAACACAGATTCCCTCCACACTTTATAAGAATGATTAACGTTTGGAAGCTTCCGAATTGGGGCATGGTTGCCCTTGCCGCGCCAACGGACAATTCTGAAAACTTCATTCCACGCTTGCATGACCCGGTAAGGCAAGGGGTGGGACCACCCGCGTTCGGTCTGGACGAGGTCTCCACCCCACGTCACCCTGAGCTTGTCGAAGGGGGCGCACGGGGGCGCCTTCGGCAGTCTGGAGCAGACGGTGCTTGCCGGCGGGCGGGCGCTTAGACGGTCAGCAGCTCCTCGTAAAACCCGCCGATCCGGCGCGCGCGATCGACGAAGTGGATCTCCAAAATCCAGTGGCGTTTGTGACCGCGCTCGTCGAGGGAACGCATCGGGCGATCGTTATCGGGATGGACGTACAGCGTGACCTTATCGCCGGCGATCCGTTCGTGGGGGAATCGTCCGATCAAGTGCCCGGCCATCGCGCCGCCGAACTCCCAGCCGTATTTCGTGGCGAGCCCGTTTGCGTATTCGAAGAGCTCGCGTCCGGTGATGTCGGGACGCGCGTTGAAATAGGCCTTTCCTTCTTCGAACGCGACGCCGACGTCGCGCTGAAGCTTCTTCTTGAACGGATCGGAACCGAGCACGAACGTGCGCCCAAAGTCGGCTTCCCACTTGTCGAAGATCGGCCCGAAATCGAGGAACAGAATGTCGTCCGCGCCGAGCGTGCGGTTTGGAGGATTCGCAGAATACGGTGTGAGCGTATTCGGCCCCGCGCGGACGATCCGCTTGTGCCAATAATTTGTAAACCCGAACAACTCTTCGGCGAGCGAGAAGATGGCGTCGTTGAGCCCCTTCTCGGTGAGGCCCGGCCGGATGAGGCTCCGCCTTACGATCTCGTCAAAGAGGCGCTCTGCCTGAGTTTGCGCGTCGAGAAGGCGCGCCGCGCGCTCGTCTTCCGATCGGACCATCGTTCCCTACGTGGCGGATATCCGGTGCTCGAGCAAGAGCAGTGACTGTGCCGGGTCGATGAGATGAAGGCGTCCGTCGGCGCTCGTCGTCGCGCCGTCGCGGATCAGGCCGATCGTTTCGGCGGGAGTGAGCTTCGGATCCACCGCGATCAATTTCGCGGCGAGATTCGCGACGTTCGGCGAGGCCATCGACGTTCCCGAGAACGGTACCACGTATCCACCGGGAATCGTGCTCGGCACTTGATAGCCGTCCGCATCCACCAGCACCGTTTTTCCATAACTGGTAAACGACGCGGCCTCTCCCGCCTGATCGACCGCTCCGACCGCGAGCATGTTCGGCAAGCCGAACGACGACGGCGCGAAGTCGCCGAAGTTCGCGTCGCTATCCGAGTTGCCCGCAGCACAGACGAAGAGAATGCCGGGAGCGCTCGCGATCGCCGCACGCAAACCCGCGCTGTCTTCGTCGAAGAAATGCCGCGCGATCGCTTTGCGGTCGGCCGCGTCTTTCCCCATTCCGTTCTTTTCGAGCGCGACTTCGATGTCGTTGGGCGTCCCGCCCCAGCTCATGTTGACGACGCGCACGCCGTGCGTCTTGAAGTAGTCGACCACGAGGCCATAGGCCGCGATCGAGCGCTGCTCGTCGGGTTCGTTCGGCGGCGTGGGCACGTTCTTATAGTCGAACGTAATCCGGGCGATCGCGACGCGTGCGGCCGGGTTGCCGCGTACGGCGATACCGGTCACGTGCGAGCCGTGTGAATAGATGCCGAAGAGCTCGAGCGTTTCGAGGAAACTCGACACCTCGCCGGGGCCGAGCGACGCGAGATGCTTCTTCAGGTCCGCGGCTTCGGGGCTGTCGATCGAACTTTGCAGATCCGACAAACCCTTGAGGTACACGCGAAATGTGAGATACTGCTGTTGCTGTTCGGGCGTCAACGGATAAAGATCCGACGGGCTGCGAAAGCCGTGCAGATCGAACGCCAGACCGTGTGGGTTGTTCGGGCCCGGGTTCGGGTCGTCGATGAGATACTTTCCGTAGACCGACGGATCGGTGCCGGAGTCCCAGATGCCGATCGTGACCGGCGTCAGCTTCGCCTGTGCCGGAAAGACGATGTCGCGCGCAGCCCAAATGTCGGGCTTCTTCACGTCGTTCGCCGCCACGTATTGCGTTAGCGAAGACAGAAGAATCGGCTTGAGCGGCAGCGTCACGACTCGCAAATAGCGCAGGCCGACCAGTTGGGCGGCGAGATCGTTATCGAGCGTGTGACTCTTCGCGAGCCCGGGCTCGACGTTGGCCGCGAGGATACCGTCGACGACCGACGCGCTGATGATTTCCTGGTTGCTCTTGGCTTCTTTGATGCGGTTGGCAACGACGGCCCAGGGGAGCGCGGCCAGTTTCGCGCGATACGCCTTCTCGAAGGCCGCATCGAATGCCGGGCCGCTCGCGGCGTGCGTCGCCAGTCGAGCGGTAATGACGGCTTCGATTAAGAGGCCCGACGTCAATCGGGCGTCCGGCTTGTCTTCGAGCGACCGAATCCGTTTGAGCGTGACCAGGGCCGCGGCATCTTCGGTTCCGGAAAGCGCTTGAAAATCAAGTTCCTCGCCGAGCAGCCGGCGCAGCGCCGCATGGTCTTGGATATCGTATCCGGCGAGCGTCGCCTCGAGGTCGCGGCGGATCGGCTTCGCAAAGGCTGCGAAGGTAGCGTCGTCGCCGTCGACGAGGGCCGTCGCGGTTCCGGCGACGGGATAGGTGAAGCGCGGCAAATCGTTCTGCGACGTCACCGGCTTCTTGGCAGCGCCATCGTCGGCGAGTGCAGGCGCGAGGGCGAACGAGCACGCGAGCACGGTCGCGAGAAGGCGTACGAACATCCGAGTCTGTTTTCCTTACAAGTTTACGATGCGGAACGCTTCCGTCGAGGCCGACGCCGTTCCTCGGCCCCCTTCGCCAAGCTCAGGGTGACAAGCCGCCAACCGCCGTCGAAATTCGAAACCAACGCCTTGTCACCCTGAGCTTGTCGAAGGGTGGCATCGTGGCGCGGCCGTTACACGGCTTCGCGCGTTACCTCATCGTGCCGGGTTTCCGTGCGTTCGATTCGTTCGATCCGGGGATCGGGGACGAACCAGATCGCTGCGAGCAGCGCGTACGAGAGATCGGCGAGCCATGGAACGAAAAATCCGGCAACAATTCCGAGGATGCAGCACGCGATCGAAATTTTGCCTTTGAAATCACTGCCCGTCGCGCGCGCGACCGCCGAATCCGGGCCGTTGCACGCAATGAGGGATTGCTGCAGCAGGGTGTACGCGAGCGCGGCCATCAAGAGCACGAATCCATAGACTGCGGTCGGCAACCTCTCGGTCGAATTTACGCCGATCCAGCCCGTCGCCCACGGGACGAGCGAGAGCCAGAAGAGCAGATGGAGGTTCGCCCACATCGAGCGTCCGTCGATCCGGTCCGTTGCATGCAGCAGGTGATGGTGATTGTTCCAGTAGATCCCGACGAATATAAAGCTCACGACGTACGCGACGAACACCGGCAACGACGGCGCGAGTGCCCGGAGGTCGTGCCCGTTCGGCACCTTGAGTTCGAGGACCATGATCGTGATGATGACGGCAATGACGCCGTCGCTAAACGCCTCGAGCCGTGCGGTATTCATCGCCCGTGCGCCGGATTCACCGCTCGAACACCAGCAGCGTCGAGGTCGCCGACGCGTATAATTTGCCGGCCTCGTCGACCAAGCGCGCCTCGGCGAACGCGGCGCGGCGTCCCATCGTCACGACCCATCCTTCCGCACGCACGAGTCCCGTGCGGTCCGTCATCGCCCGGTGGTAGGCGACCTTGAGTTCGAGCGTCGTATAGCCTTGCGTCGCCGACAATTTCGAATGAACCGCGCAACCGCAAGCCGAGTCGAGCAGCGTCGCCGCGTACCCGCCGTGGATGCTCTCGATGGGATTGTAGACGTGCCGTCCCGGCGTCCCCTCGAACACGACGCGACCGTCCTCGATCGAGACGAGCCGGAACTGCATCGTCGCCCCGATCCCTTTGAGCGCGCTCGTCTGCATGAACGCTTCGAGTTGCTCGCGGCCGGTTCTGGGCGCGGTCGGGACGCTGGTGTCGCTCATGGCGCGACTGTACGCTGCGATGGAGCGCCGACCTTCGTGTATTGGCCGGCCAACGGGGGAAGAAGCGGCCCTGTCCGGTGAAGACCGTGCTGTGGTTAGCGCGCCCACCGGAACGGTAACGTTTTTGTTCACCGACATCGAAGGCAGCACGCGCCGCTGGGAACGCGATCGCGCGGCCATGTCGGAGGCGCTGGAGCGCCACGACACGGCCTTACGCGAGGCCATCCAGGGCCGGCGCGGGCACGTCTTCAAGACGGTGGGCGACGCGTTTTGCTGTGCGTTCGCAAACGTCGGTGACGCGGTCGAAGCGGCACTCGCGATCCAGCGAACCCTCGCCGAGCGGGATTTTTCGGCCGTCGGTGGGATCGTGGTACGCATCGCAATCCACACGGGCACCGCGAACGAACGCGACGGCGACTATTTCGGCCCGACCGTCAACCGGGTCGCCCGGCTCCTCGCCATCGCGCATGGCGGACAGGTCTTGCTATCCGGCACGGCCGCGGAACTCTACGCGGACGATCGCGCGGATCACGTAACGCTAATCGATCTCGGAGAGCATTATCTCAAAGATTTGGGCCGGCCGGAGCGGGTCCATCAGATCCGGGCCGCGGGTCTCCGAAGCGAATTCCCGGCGCTGCAATCCGTCGGCGTCATTCCAAACAATATCCCCGAGTTCGCGTCGCCGTTCGTCGGTCGGGCGACGGAGGTTGCGGAGATCGCAGCGCGCCTTGCGACGTCGCGGGGAATCACGCTCTGTGGGACGGGTGGGATCGGAAAGACGCGTTGCGCCCTGAAAGTCGGCCAGGACTGCATAACGCGGTTCCTTCAGGGGGTCTGGTTCGTTGAGCTTGCGTCGATCGCATCGGGCGGCATGGTCGCGACGACGATCGCGAACACGCTCGGCATCTCGGATTCGACGAGCGCAAATGTCTTGGACGCGCTCTGCTCCCGTTTGAAGAACCAAAGCGTCTTGCTCGTCCTGGATAATTGCGAGCACGTTCTCGATGACGCGGTAGCCGTCGTCGAAACGCTCCTCCAGCGTTGTCCGCTCGTCCGCGTGTTGGCGACGAGTCGGGAACCGCTCGGATATATCGGCGAGGTGCTCATCCGTTTGCCGCCGCTCGCGATGCCCGCGGCCCAAGCGTCTCTTACGGCGGAGTCGGGGCTCTCCTACGATGCCGTCGCCCTCTTCGTCGCGCGAGCGTCCGACGTAAATCCCGGCTTTCACCTGACTTCCCAAAATCTTTCGACGGTCGTCTCGATTTGCCGGCGCCTCGATGGGATCGCCCTTGCAATCGAACTCGCGGCGATGCGGCTGCGCTCGATGTCCCTCGACCAATTGTCGGCCGGGCTCAGAGAACGTTTTCGCGTGCTCACGGGGAAATCGCGTTCGATCATTCCACGCCAACAAACGCTGCGGGCGCTGATCGATTGGAGCTACGAGTTACTCGACGATCGCGAGCGCACGGTGTTTCGCGGACTCTCCGTGTTCGCCGGCAGCTTTACGGTCGAGGATTGCGAGAGCGTGTGCGGCG
>Ga0116227_10016807_pt1 | contig 10389 bp, 8 predicted proteins | sample S1TSphgellanicum_FD_89693 | JGI IMG/M metagenome (GOLD analysis project Ga0116227, IMG submission 89693) | Host-associated microbial communities from peat moss isolated from Minnesota, USA - S1T2_Fb - Sphagnum magellanicum MG | ecosystem: Host-associated > Plants > Peat moss > Unclassified...
ACTAGATCTGGAACATATTACTAGTATAGTTGCGTCCAACTTTAGACAATTCGAGCAGCTTGAGATTTCGGACATTGGATTGATAAATCTAATTGTTGGAGATAATAATATAGGGAAAACCTCGTGTCTAGAAATGTTTTTAATAACTCGTGACCCAGATGAATACTATAAACGGTTACTATATTGTTATGTTGAAAGATCGAAAATTATTCCAGACAAGGTTCAAAATACAGAGAGAACAGATTATTACTATCAGATCGACCATGATTTTCTTTTTGATTTCAAAAAATTTGGAATTTCTCCTAATCCGACTTTTGAAGTACTTTCTGGAAGAAAAATTGAGAAGTTCAATATAATAATTGACGAGAGCCAAAAAATAATCACAAATTTTAGTCCCTTAAGCTTTAGTAAAAATAAAAAGAAGTTAGATGTCCTTTCTTATAATGAAGTATTGACATTACCCTACTATTCTTACGGGAAGGGGTATGGGAAAGATTTAGCTATTGCGTACGATAGTTATATAAGAAAGGATAGAGAAATTGAAGTAAATTTTTTAAACAACTTAACGCTTTTTATACCTGCTGTAGAGAACGTTTTGCTTACTGCAGAAGGTGGAATTAGCATTAGAATTACCGATGAACAAATAGATAAACCTTTGCATAGCTTCGGTGACGGTGCTAATAAACTTTTTCGAATTCTTGTTTTACTTACAATACATAAGGGAAAATTGGTATTGATTGATGAAATAGATTCAGGTATTCATTTTAGTCGTTTTAAAGAATTTTGGGAAATTATAATCAAAATTTCTTCTCGAGACAATACTCAAGTGATTGCTACTACCCATAATTTGGAATGTATAAACTATTTCGCTTCAGCGTTTTCAGAGGATAATCGATATCTGTCACGGGTGATTCAACTATTGAAAACCAATAGACTAAAGTCAACCACATATGATTATGAGAATTTTAAATTTGCATTAGAGGACAATTTTGAAATTAGAGGATAATATGCTTAAAATATTTTGTGAAGGTATAGGTGATCAAGTCTTCATAGCAGACTTTATTGAATCACAGTTTCCAATTAGGTTTGAAAGAATCCAAGAAGCTAAAGGATCTCGGTCACTAGTAATCAGAAACGATGAAATTGAAATTGTTCCAATCGACGGATGTAAAAAAATTAACAATATTGTTATTAAACAGCTTTTTACGAACAATACTGAACTTGGAGGTAAAAACCTTTTGATTTTTGACGCCGATTTTACAGGAGTTAACGGGAACAATGGATTTAATAATTGCAATAATACTATAGAAAATCTAAAAAAACATGAAAAGTATCCTATCGATTTTTTTCATTTTTTATGGCCGGATAATACGAACGATGGTTTGTTTGAAAATTTGCTAGAAAAGATTATCCCAAACGAAAAACTATCCGTAATTAATTGTATTGAATCTAGCCAGACGTGTTTAAAATCATTGAGTGGCCAACATCCGATTAAAGTTCCCGGAGTCAAAGAGAAAATTAACAGTTATCTTCACCTTTTTTCTCAATCAACAAAGTTAATAGACCGTCGTTACAATTCTGATTTTTGGCATTTAAGCCCAAGTGAGTGTGGTGAGCTGCAGATGTTCAAAGAATTCCTTTCTGCACATCTAAACTTAAATGAAAGTTCTCAACTAATTCTTTCTTAATATTCAATAGCTTTAAAATATTTTGATTTAGAAAAAATTGTAGGCATTCCAGGCAAAGTGTCAAATCGCCAATGATCCCCTCATGATTTTTGACCAACAAACGATTGGTCTTTGACATTTAGGAATGAAACATTATCCGGCAGAAACCGGAAATTTTGCGAAACCTTGAGATAGCGTCAACTTGGTGAAAGCGCACTGGCAGGCTGATAGGCCCGGATCGGGGGATCTGACGTGAGTAGTTCTGTTTTTTTATAAAACTTTTTTGCCATTAGTTTGCGGCAAAATTGAGGTCATGAATGGTATATGCCCATTCTATATTTTTTTATTATTTATTCTTTCATCGTCTGTAAAAAGGCAGAATTATGGTAAATGCTTTTATATCAGATAATCCAATATCTGCATACTCATATATCTAGATAGATGTGTATTTATCGAAATATACTAACGTATCTATTTTTGTTATGTTCTCTTTTAGCTATTATTCATCTAAATATGTGCCTATCTACATTGCTATACATTCAAATATCCTTTATTGAGATATCGCAATGTGTTGTTCTGATTGTCTCTCTTTTAGGAGTTACAATTGGTAATATGTGCATATCTGTATTGCTATATATATATGAATATTCCTATATGGGAAATATGTAGTATTTCCGCTTCGAAGGATTTCCTTAATTGCGGTTATCGGACTATATAATTGCTATTTATGTCAATATCCCTATATAGATCTCAATCCAGATTTGATAGTTTTTTGGTCAGCTCATTAGAAGTGGGCATTAGCAATGTGTTGGCTAATTTGCTGCTCCTTGCCTGATATATCAAGCATAAAATTATCAGAAGAGCTTTCAGCTTATGTTGTTTAAAATAAGCTTGAAATAGCATTTTAAGTTTGTTTGTTGCCGGACTGTTTTTACCGGAACATGGAAACAGGTTTAAGCTTTGGTTCTAGCCTGAAAATGGGATAGGTTTTTTTGTCGTTTTTTAACCTGCAAGTTGTGTTTTTGTTGCTCAAAAACCCTATAACTTGCCCGCTTTTTTCCGCCCAAAGGGGGCGAGCGGGATGAAAAAACGTCGCAACTAGTTTTTTCTTTTTAGGGAGGATATCCTTAAAGTATTCGATATGACCAAGAAAAAGAATGGAAGATCTTTGAAGCTTGTGGGGAAACTAACAAGGCTTGTCAAGGCAAGGGTTAACGAAGAGGAATATACTTTAATCTGTAATTTCGCTGGTGTTAAAGAAAGTGAATTCCTCGGGTTATTAATCAACCAGCTAGACACGCCAATTTCATGAATAAACGGGAGATGCTCTCAGCGTGTGTATTTCACTGAATTTTTGCCGAAATACCTATTTGGAAAAATGCTATTCAGCATGCTCATCTTACACCCAATGTAACATTAATCGATTAATAAAAATGCTTCCTAATGAAACAACAATCAACTTCTCCCGAAGATGGAGAAAAAAAACAAACCCAATATTATGGAAATAAAGGGATGGCTACAGGAAGAAAGGTCACACTTACTAAAGAATCAGTAAAAAGATATAAGGTTACTGTAATATACATCCCAGTTTCTGAAGAAGAAGCTAAAATTAAACGAGCAATTATCGAATCAATTATGAAGAAGCCGTCTCAAAAATAGAGATTTAGTTTACTTACAATACCTCGTTAATTAATAAAAGAATATAGAATTAGATGGTGAAAAATTAACTGCTTGTGAACGCAAGGATCTGTTAATGAGTGTTTTGATTAATGTTTTTATTTTAAATTAGCTAAATTTTTGATATCTTTAAGTAACAAATAAATCATCGTATTATGGAAGATAAAAAACGAGTTGGTATTTGGATAAGGGTATCCACTGACATGCAGGTGAAGGATGATAGCCCAGAACATCACGAACAACGGGCAAGATACTATATACAATCAAGGGATTGGCAAGTGGCCGAGGTATATAGGCTTGAAGCGGTATCTGGAAAGACAGTTATGAACCATCCAGAGGCACAACGCATGCTAAAAGATTTAAGAAGCGGTCGTATTTCGGGTCTGGTATTTTCCAAACTAGCACGCCTAGCGCGCAGTACAAAGGAACTTCTAGAATTCGCTGAAATCTTCAGGAAAGAGGGTGCGGACTTGGTTTCATTGGCGGAACAGATAGATACCAGTTCTCCTGCCGGCAGATTGTTTTTTACAATAGTAGCAGCGATGGCAGAGTGGGAACGTGAAGAGATCTCAAGCCGGGTTGCTGCGTCTGTTCCCATACGTGCACGGATGGGTAAACCATTAGGGGGACAGGCAAGCTTCGGTTATAAGTGGCAGGATAAAACTTTGGTAATTGACGAGAAAGAAGCTCCTGTTCGCAAGCTAATTTATGAGATATTCCTAGAATGCCAACGTAAGAAAACCACAGCTAATAGACTAAATGAATTGGGACACAGGACTAGAAACGGGTCTCATTTCTCCGACACAACTATAGACAGGTTATTAAGGGATACAACTGCCAAAGGAGCTCGCCTTGCAAACCATACAAAAAGTATCGGGGAAGGCAGGCAATGGGTGTCTAAACCTGAGGAGGAATGGATAGTGCTACCTTGTCCGGCGTTAATCGACGAGCAATTATGGGATAAATGCAACTCCATTCTTGATGAGCAGTCAATTAAGCGAGTTAAAATCGGAAGAAAATCGGAATACCTGCTTGCCGGATTCGTTAAGTGCCAATGCGGTACATCTATGTATGTCTATAGCAAGGCTAAGAAATTTACATGCAAAAACTGTAAAAATCATATCTCGGTTAAAGATATGGATGATGTGTATCAACAAGTTCTTAAGGGTTATCTCAACGACATAAACCCACAAGTCTATCTAGAAGAAATTATGGGAAGGCTGAAAGACAAGGAAGTGCTACTTGTTGAAAGTGTTAAAAAGCGTACCCAGTTGCGTAAACAAATGGATGATCTGATTCCACTGAGAATAAATGGAGATCTTGATAGCGACCATTTCGCTGCGGTCTATCAGCCGCTCGTATCTCAGGTTAAGCAACTTGACAAGTCGATTCCTGAACTTCAAGGAGCGATCGATTTTGAGAAAATACAACTTACATCAACCGACTATGTGTTGAAAGAAGCAAAGGAACTGTATAATGAATGGTCAAAAATGCTTTTCCCTCAAAAACGGGCTATTGTTGAGACAATTACAGAATATGTTACCGTTGAAAAAGATAACGTAATTGTGGCAATTTCCCATCTTTCTTCGGGTTATTCGCTAACAAGTCAACACGACTTCATGGGTTCATGGAGGCGACCAGCATGAAACTTGCAGGATATTCAACTGAAAAGCGGGCTCTGGAAATAGCAACCCTGCGATCTTCTAAAGGTTGACGCATTACTTCTAAAACAGTTCGTTTAAACTCCGGCAATTCATCTAAAAACAAAACGCCGTTATGAGCCAGAGAAATTTCTCCCGGTTGAGGATGTATTCCACCACCCACTAAGGCTACATCCGAAATCGTATGATGAGGAGATCGATATGGACGAATGGTCATCAGTGCATCTGCAGCAGATAATTTTCCTGCAACAGAATGTATTTTAGTTGTTTCGAGTGCTTCATATAAATTTAATGGGGGTAGAATTGTAGGAAGTCGTTTTGCCAACATCGTTTTACCTGCCCCAGGAGGGCCAATCAAAATTACGTTATGCCCGCCAGCGGCGGCAATTTCCAGAGCCCGTTTAATATTCTCCTGCCCTTTAACATCAGAAAAATCATGTTCATAATTGCCAATATTTTTTAGAAATTCTTCCCTGGTATTAATCTTCACCTGTTCGAGCGTTTCACTTTTATTAAAGAAAGCAATTACTTGTGCAAGCGTTTCCACACCATAGGCAACCAAACCATCTACAATGGCCGCCTCACGAACATTTTGTTTAGGTAAAATAAAACCCTTAAAGCCATCATTTTGAGCTTGAATGGCGATTGGTAATGCACCTTTAATAGGTTGAATAGCACCATCTAATGAAAGTTCACCCATGATAAAGTAATTCGCAAGCTCTTCGCATGGGATTTGCCCGGATGCAGCAAGAATGCCTATTGCAATCGGTAAATCATAAGATGAGCCTTCTTTTTTAATATCAGCAGGCGCTAAGTTGACTACAATTTTTTGCCTTGGCATTCGAAAACCGGCTACGTTGATGGCGCTTGCTACCCTTTGTAAACTTTCTTTCACGGCATTATCGGGCAAACCAACCATATAGTATTTGGTACCTCCACTAATACTTACTTCAATTGTAATGGTGAGTGCATCGACGCCAAAAACAGCGCTCCCGTATGTTTTTACAAGCATGAATAATACTGAAAATGGAACGGGATGTTATGTTATTCGGGGATGAATAATTGATTTCTAATATATAAAGAAATATTTAATTTAAAATGGTCTGAAGGGATTAATGAGATTAGCCAACAAAATCTATAAGTTTTTTAATATCTAAAAGGTTTAACAAAAAAATCCCGACCATGTATGATCGGGATTTAAATATTTATAAACCGCATCGCTTTAAGCTTTCCGCTTAAAACCTATCTCTTTCCAAATGGCATTTTCGGCATACCTTTCATCATTGCTGCTGCGGCTGCCGGATTAGAAAACTGCTTCATCATTTTACGCATATCTTCAAATTGCTTAATGAGTTTGGTTACCTCTTCTACCTTGCTTCCAGAACCTTTTGCAATACGTAAACGTCGACTTTGTTGAATGGCATCAGGATTTTCCTTTTCAAATGGAGTCATCGAGTTGATAATGGCTTCGATAGATTTAAATGCATCGTCCTGAATATCCACATTTTTCATCATTTTACCCACACCCGGAATCATGCCCATCAAATCTTTCATGTTACCCATTTTCTTAATCTGCTGAATCTGGCTATAGAAATCGTTGAAATCAAATTTATTTTTGCGGATTTTTTTCTGTAGTTCGGCAGCTTCCTTTTCATCAAACTGCATTTGTGCACGTTCTACAAGGGAAACCACATCACCCATACCTAAAATACGTGATGCCATACGATCCGGATAGAACACATCAAGTGCTTCCATTTTCTCACCGGTACCTATGAATTTAATCGGTTTATTTACAACAGATTTAATAGAAAGGGCTGCACCACCACGGGTATCACCATCTAATTTAGTTAAAACAACACCGGTAAAATCTAATCGGTCGTTAAATACTTTAGCTGTATTTACTGCATCCTGACCAGTCATTGAATCTACTACAAATAAAATCTCGTGAGGTTGCGTTTTAGCTTTTACCTCTGAAATTTCGTTCATTAGAGATTCATCAATGGCTAAACGACCGGCAGTATCTATAATAATAACATTGTTGCCATTTTGCTTACCATGAGCAATACCCTCTAAAGCAATACCTACAGGGTCATTAGATTCACGATTGGCATAAACAGATACACCTACAGAAGTTCCTAAAACCTCCAGTTGATCTACCGCAGCAGGGCGATACATATCGCCGGCAACCAATAAAGGTTTTTTTCCTTTCCCCTTTAAATGTAATGCCAGTTTACCTGCAAAAGTGGTTTTACCAGCACCATTTAAACCTGCAATTAGTATAATGGTAGGATTTGCTTTGGTATCTAACTCTTTAACCTCGCCACCCATTAAGGCCGCAAGTTCATCGTTCATTATTTTGGTAAGCAACTGACCTGGAGAAACAGCTGTTAGTACATTTTGTCCTAACGCTTTTTGTCTCACATCATCTGTAAATGCTTTTGCTGTTTTATAATTTACGTCGGCATCCAATAACGCTTTGCGGATTTCTTTCATGGTTTCTGCCACGTTGATTTCCGTAATGCTGCCTTGTCCTTTTAATACTTTAAATGCTCTATCTAGCTTGTCCTGTAAATTATCAAACATAATTGGGTACAAATTTTTGTAAATGCAAAGATATTGTTTTTTTGCCTAAAAGAGAGTTCAATCGTAATTAAACGGCAATTCTAACAGCTGATTTTTAAAAACATAGCCATGTAAAAATTAAATGTAATGTAAAAGTTACATTAATACTAATGCGTTAGTATTGATATTAATAAATTAGTAGTATGTTTGTTTATCAATTTTTACAACATGATCAAACTAGCAAAAAGAGAAGAACAAATTATGCAGGTGTTTTGGGACGTAGAGAAGGCCTTTATCAGAGACATTATCCCTTTACTGCCAGAACCAAAACCGCACTACAACAGCGTTGCTACAATGGTGAAAATTTTAGAGGAAAAAGGATTTTTAGGTCATGATGTAGTTGGGAATATGTTTTGTTACTTTCCAGTTATTGGGCGGGAAGAATACCAGAAACATGCGTTAAAGGATGTAGTAAGCCAATACTTCGACAATTCTTACCCGCGTATGCTAGCCTTTTTTGCTAAAGAACAAAACTTATCTGAAGACGAATTAACTGAAATTGTTAACCTCATTAAAACAAAAAAACCATGATGTTTTACGTGTTAAGTGTGGCCCTGATTTTAACAGGTTGCCTGGTGTTTTATAAGCTCTTGTTGCAAAATGAAACCTTTTTTCCTTTAAACAGATATGTACTGCTGGTGTGTTTGGTTTTGTCATTTAGCTTGCCTTTAATACCAGTGCCAGCACAATTTTCATTCAGAAAGGCTAGTGTAGAGGTTCCGCTTACCATTAATGCACCAATGGCACCTGCGGTAGACGTACCTCAGGAAAAGTCAACACTAAAGGCTACAGCTAACACGGAAAACAAAGATAAAGGTTCTTTTTTCAAAGATATTTCTATTCTAAAGCTGGTTTTATGGGCTTATTGGTTAGGCGTAATTGTGTTTGCTATTAACTTTGTTTTTCAACTTTGTGTTTTGCTTTATCGTGCTTATTCCAGACCAGTAATTATTGATGGCCGTTTCAGAATTGTTGAACTGGCCGGCAACCAGGCACCTTGCTCGTTTGCCAACAACATTTTTATTAATCCCGAAAAATATGATTGGGATACCTACAACCAAATTATCCTGCATGAAAAAATCCATATCCAGCAAGGTCATAGCTATGATATTTTGATCGCCGAACTGGCCTTGGTTTTTCAGTGGTTTAATCCCTTTGCCTGGATGTACAGGAGGGCGATGGAAGACAACCTCGAGTTTTTGACGGATAATGAACTGCTGGCCAGCTCTGATATAGAGCCTGCAAGCTATCAAATGAGTCTGGTAAAAGTGTCGGCCCCACATTTTCCAGCCAGTTTGACTACGAACTACAATCAATCCATCCTTAAAAAAAGATTAGTTATGATGAACGCAAAAAAATCAAACGTAAATTCTACCTGGAAATACCTCTTTATTGTACCCTTGTTTTTGGTGTTTATCGCTTTCCTTAATGAGCCGATAGCTTATGGAAAAAATAGTCCGAAGGTAAAAAAGAATGAAAAGTTTCAATTGATGGAGAACGATGGCACCTGGTTTGCCACCATTAATGGAGATAAAGTAAATATTCGTTTCGAATCAGACGAAGACGGCAAAAACAACAACAGCCAGTCTTTTTCGCTGGCAGAACTTAAAAACCTGCCAAGGGTAGGTGAAGGGACTTTCTCAGTAATCCGCGATGCAGGTACCATGAACTTTACCGGAAAATTCGATAACAATACCGGAATGGGTACTTACAAATTTAGTCCTAATGCAGATTTTACCAATTTCCTTACTAAAGAAGGTATAACCAACATCAAGACTAAAGATAACCTGGTGTTTTTTATGATCAATGCCAAAAGAAGCTATGTTGCCGGGATAAGAGCATTAGGTTATGAAGGTATTTCTAAAGATAACTTAATCCCTTTAGTTGCTTTGAATGTAAGCCCTGAGTACATCAAATCTTTAAAGGCAGCAGGTTTAACGAATGTAACAGTGGGCGAATTAATTCCGTTAAAAGCCTTAAATGTAGATGCAGATTTTATAAAAGATATTAAAGCATCAGGCTTTACTAAAATAACAGCCGATAAAATGATCACCTTTAAATCGCAGGGCATTACAGGGGAGTACCTTAAAAATGCAAAATCAGCCGATGAAGAAAGTCGTGCAATGACTGCACAAACAAACCCTGTAAAAGCAAATCCAGGCAAAAATCCTCATAAAAATACTAAAGAAGACAGTGATGAGGACGAAAAATTAAATAATTTGATTACTAGAAAGGTGATGAATATTACCCCCGATTATGCCAAAAGCTTTTCGGCCCAAGGTTTAAAAGTTTCTGAGGATAACCTGATCGCCATGAAATCTTTAGGTGTTACGGCCGATTATTATGCTGGTTTTTCGGCTCAGGGATTGAAGGTTTCTGAAGATAATCTAATCGCCATGAAATCGTTAAATGTTACACCCGAGTATTTTGCAAGCTTTAAAACAGCTGGCCTACCAGATTTAACTGCTGATCAGATTATATCTTTAAAATCTTTAAGTGTAGCCGCTACTGATTTTAGCGAGTTTAAAAAACTAGGCTTTAAGAATTTAAGTGTAGATGATATCATCTCGGCAAAAGCCACCGGAACCTCTCCTGTATTTATCGCTTCTATGAAGAAAAAGGGCCACAATTATAATTCTATAGAAGACTACATTAAAATGAAAGTGCTTGCTTTAGATTAGTTAAGCAACAGACCAATAAACCAAACCAACTATTTTTGGTGCTCAAAACGCCAAAAATAGTTGTGCCAGTCTTGCCTGCAT
>Ga0116227_10016808_pt1 | contig 10389 bp, 7 predicted proteins | sample S1TSphgellanicum_FD_89693 | JGI IMG/M metagenome (GOLD analysis project Ga0116227, IMG submission 89693) | Host-associated microbial communities from peat moss isolated from Minnesota, USA - S1T2_Fb - Sphagnum magellanicum MG | ecosystem: Host-associated > Plants > Peat moss > Unclassified...
CAGAAATGATTGTTAAAAATATTATTAGCTAGTTAGAATTACGAAGTTTAGTGGAATGAAGCGTTGTCAAACCTCATCAGTCTTATTATTCTATTTAAACTGCTGAAGTCTTTTCTAGCTCAAGGCCTTCGATATTTTGTAAGTTAATCTTCAAAATACTTCCCACAAAACTATCTATTGCTACTTCTACACTTGGTAAATCTTTTGAAGTTAAATAAGAACCTAATACATGATTTCCTGCATTTGGAATAGCAATTTTGCGTTTCAAATCTTCTGGTGTTCCTAAATCATCGAACATGCTAAGCATGGCATCTACGCGAACTACCGGATCTTGCTCCAAAGCATTTTTATAATAATATAAAAGTAGAACAGGCTGCTTCACTTTTTTGAAAACTGATTTATTCATGGTGCTTTCCACAAATTCCTGCAATTGCACTAAAGATTCTATTCTGTAATTGGTATACCAGTACTTTTTAAATTCATCTGTTCTGCCTTGCACTTTACGTTCATCGCTGCCTAAAACCCGTCTGGCAATTTGTAAACCCCAGGGATCGTTCAACAGCCAGGCATTTTTATCGTTTATGGCCACATTTGGAGACATGAGAATTAAACCATTGATTTTAGGATAGGTAGCAGCTAGCTTTAAGGCCACTGTTCCTCCTGTAGACGTGCCAATTAACATCACTTTCTTGCCTAATTTCTGCCCGATGGCATAAGCCTGCTTGCTGGTTTCCCAAAGCCTATCTGCAGTAAAATATTGCATAGGAGCAATAGTGTCTATACCATGATCGGCTAATCGTGCTAAATATAAATTAGCTTTGAGCTTCTTCGCCAGGTTAAGATGAACCGGATTTCCTTCCATTTTTGAAGCAGAAAAACCATGCAGGTAAATTAAAGCATATTCGGTTTGCTGCTGTGTAGAATCAGCCCATACAATCTCGGCCTCATTTCCTGGCTTAATATGATTTGAATGTTCCATCGCGTTAACATAATCCTCTAGATCCTGAATGTCAGGAACTTCTGGTAACATAGGATTAAACATGGGTTTTTTAGGTTTTGGACCTGATAAATACCCGGCAATGAGCAATACCGAAAAACCGATTAATATTTTATAACGCTTTTTCATTAATCCTAAAGTATTGGTTTAAACATTAACTTTTGACTGATTAAAGTAAATTTTCGGTATTCATTTTTAAGCTTTGATAAGAGGATTTTAACTGCAAAAACTTTTCATTTAAACCTGATAGCGTCAAATAACCCACAGCCCAAAGCATGAGGGAGAGGACTATAAGCAAAAGCAGGAGGGACGATAAGGAGCGCTTAATATCATTGCCTTCCAGTTCATCATTATGCTTGATAATACATTCCTTTTTTATGGGAAATTAGCTTAAGTTTGCAATCAAAATTTTTCGACTTAATGCCGGGAATCGAACAGATAAAAAAACCTATTGCAGCTGATATTAAAGCGTTTGAAAAAACGTTCAAAGAATCTATGCATAGCGACGCACCGTTGCTGGATAGGATTACCCACTATATTGTAAAGCAGAAGGGCAAACAAATGCGACCAATGTTCGTGTTTTTTGCTGCGAAGTTATGTGGTGGCATTACCGAATCTACCCACAGGGGTGCTGCCTTGGTGGAGTTATTACATACCGCAACGCTCGTGCACGATGATGTGGTGGATAATGCCTACGAACGACGTGGTTTTTTCTCTATCAATGCGCTTTGGAAAAATAAGATTGCCGTTTTGGTTGGTGATTTTTTATTGGCGAAAGGTTTGCTGCTTTCTGTAAACAATAACGAACACCGATTGTTACAAATTGTATCAGAAGCGGTTAAGCAGATGAGTGAAGGGGAATTGCTGCAAATAGAGAAAGTGCGTAGAATGGATATTTCGGAAGAATTGTATTTTGATGTTATCCGTCAGAAAACGGCTTCACTAATTGCTTCCTGTTGCGCTGCGGGTGCAGCTTCTGCTGGTGCTGATGATACCACAATTGAGAAGATGCGGTTATTTGGCGAGAAAGTAGGAATTGCATTTCAGATTAAGGATGATACTTTTGATTTTGGTACCGATGATGTAGGAAAGCCTTTAGGAATTGATATCAAAGAGAAAAAAGTAACACTTCCGCTGATTTACGCTTTAAATCGTGCTGAAAAACCTGAACGTAAACGAATGATCAACTTGGTGAAAAACCATCAGGATGATCCGGTTAAAATTCAACAGATTATAGATTTTGTAAATGGGCACCAAGGTGTTTATTACGCTAACGAAAAAATGTTACAATACCAGGAGGAGGCTTTTGATATCCTACGTCAGTTTGATGCAGGAGAAGCCAGAACAGGATTAGAACAACTTGTACTTTATACTACAGAACGTAAAAAATAATGAGTAACGAGCTACTTTTCAGTATTGGTTTTCTACTGTTTATTGTGATTATTTTGGCATTGGATTTAGGTCTGTTTAGCCGTAAAGATCATGTAGTTAGTCTGAAACAGGCGGGAATCATGAGTGTGATCATGGTGGCGCTTGCCTTAGGATTTTATTTCATTCTTTTAACTGAAGGGCATCAATTACATGGAATTAAGGATTTTGCGCATCTCAAGGAAATCGTTACCAAACATCAACATCATATTGAACTGCTTCCTAATAACTTTGAAGGAAGTTTAGCTATTTATAAAAAAAATCTCGGACTAGAATTTTTAACAGGCTATGTGATTGAATATGCACTTTCAGTAGACAATATTTTTGTGATTGTATTAATCTTTTCAGCTTTTGCCGTAGAGGAAAAATACTATCATCGTGTGTTGTTCTGGGGAATCTTAGGTGCGATTATCATGCGCTTTATCTTTATTTTTGTTGGTGCTGCGTTAATTGCAAAATTTGCCTGGATTCTCTATATTTTTGGTGCTTTCCTTGTTTTTACTGGTGTTAAAATGTTTTTCAGTAAAGATGAAGATGAAAAAATTGATCCTGAAAACCATCCGGTAGTAAAATGGGCTTCGAAAATCTTCTCTATTCATCCGAAATATGAAGGGAAAAATTTCTTTGTAAAAATTAACCACAAAACATTAATTACGCCACTTTTCCTGGTTCTTTTAATTGTTGAGTTCACGGATTTGCTTTTTGCCGTAGATTCCATTCCGGCAATTTTTGCAGTGACGAAGGATCCTTATATTGTATTTTTCTCTAATATTTTTGCCATCATGGGGCTGCGCTCTATGTTCTTTTTATTGGTGAACATTATCCATAAATTCCATTATTTAAAAACAGGTCTGGCGGTGTTACTTGCTTTTATCGGTGTAAAAATGTTGGGGCATGTTTACCTGGAAAAGTTAGGATTTACCACTCAGCACTCGTTAATTATTATTGTCAGTATTCTGGTGATTAGTGTAGTGGCATCTTTGGTTTTTCCAAAGAAAGTACTTCATCAATAACTTTAAAATATTTAGATCTTATATTTCTTACACGTAAGTTCACTTAACAAACTGTTAAATTCAGCAAAATATACGTTACAGCATAGAAAATGAAGGTGAATTTTGTACTTTCAGAGGATAAATCATATCTAATGAAATACCTTTTTACTTTAGCACTTATTAGCACTGCTTTATTCGCGAATGCTCAAGATCAATTTGGCAATGTCTTTTCAAAAATAAACGCAGATGTTTTACAAAATTCCAAAGCCTATCAAACACTAAAGTTCGAAACTGAAACCATCGGTCATCGCTTAACAGGATCCGCAAATGGCGAGAAGGCAGAACAGTATGCATATGATTTATTGAAATCTTATGGTTGTGATGTTAAGTTTCAGCCTTTTGAAGTAGAAAGCTGGGCAAGGAAAAGCATTAGTGTAGAAATTGGTGCTAATCAAAGTAGTCTGGTCGAAATGAAAGCTGTAACGCTGGCGCACTCTCCGGTTAATGCAGATATTACTGGTGAAATTGTAGATGCAGGTAATGGTATGGAAGCAGATTTTCAGGAACAGCCTGGTAAGTTTAAAAGCAAGATTGCCTTAATCTATTTAGGTGTTTTGCCTGGTTCTCCTGCCGGAACAAAATCATTGCATAGATCAGAAAAAACAGCTATAGCTATAAAATATGGTGCTATAGGTGTAATCATTATTAATACCGTAAAAGATGGTGTTTTGTTAACAGGTACGGCATCTGTAACTGGAAAACTGATTTCAATTCCTGCGGTTTGTATTGGTTTGGAAGATGGAATGGCATTGAAAGAAAAGCTGAAAACCCAAGCACAAACGGCTCATATTGCCATGACTAATTTTTCTGGATTAATAAAAGCCAGAAATGTTATAGCCACCTTCAAAGGATTGGAATTACCTCAGGATAAAATTGTGGTAGGCGGACATTTAGATAGTTGGGATTTAGCCACGGGTGCCATAGACAATGGTATTGGTTCTTTTGCCATTATGGATATGGCACGCACTTTTAAGCACCTTAAACTCAAAACAAAACGGACTGTAGAATTTGTGTTGTTTATGGGTGAGGAGCAAGGGTTATTGGGCTCAAAAGCATATATTGAACAGGCCACGAAAGATAAAACGCTCAACCAGGTTAAATTTATGCTCAATTATGACATGACTAATGATCCCAAAGGCTTTTCGACATCCCGTGCGGAAATGAAAGATTTATTTACGGCCTGGGGTGATGATATTGTAAAAATAGACACGGGCTTTAAAAACTTATTCAATGCAGGTGCTGGTTTACATAGCGATCATCAACCTTTTATGTTAGAAGGCATTCCAACCGGTGGTGGCTTTGGAGGTAAATTGCCCAACAATTCCGGTCCATTTTATCATTCTGATGGAGACTCTTTTAAACTTGTAGATGAACAAGAATTGAAAAATACCGTTCGCTACAGTGCTATGCTTACTTATGCTTTAGCGAATACACCGAAAATTCCTGTTGGTGTTCAAGGCGAGGAAGAGTTAAAAGCTTTCTTAGAATCTCAGCATCTAAAGGAACCACTTACTATTGCGGGTGAGTGGAGATGGAAATAGAACACCTATAGCCAATATAAAAAGGTTCAGATAATATTTTTGTTAAAAAAGATGAGCATCATTAAGATAACTCAAACTTTTAACGTACAAATAATTCATTTAAAGAGGAAATAAGAATCCCGCTCCGCCACAAAAAGAATAAAAACCCAGAAAAAGCTAAGACATACATAATGCTTTGGCAACGTTTGAAAAACAATGATTGCCTAATTGTTAAGACATAAATCTTAAATGTTATCCATGGGATAGCTGAAAAAATACGTTCCATTAGATTGAGGATAGATTATTAGTAATACCATCTAAAAGAAAAATTGTTTTGATGTAAGTCAATTATTTAAATAGGTAATTTGGTATAAGCTAATAAGGTCTGGTTTATAGTAACTTTCATTTGATTAATTTCCTTTTAATGCTCTGAAGTTAAATCACTTCTACGATTATGGGATAAATTGATGGGCAAAAGGATCTTCCTGGAATCAAAAGCTGAAATGACTTATCACTATTTTACATTCTGCAAACGCCTTGTCCCTTTTAATTATTTGGCTTTCACAAAGCGATGCCGTAACTTTGCATCACATTTAAAAACAAATAATTATGTCATCAGTAGAGACAACATACATTCCTTATAAAGTTAAGGACATTTCACTGGCAGAATGGGGCCGTAAAGAAATCGAATTAGCCGAAGCAGAAATGCCAGGTTTAATGAGTTTACGTGAGGAATTTGGTCCTACACAACCATTAAAAGGTGCTCGTATTGCAGGTTGTCTGCATATGACCATCCAAACGGCTGTATTAATTGAAACCTTAGTGGCGCTAGGTGCTGAAGTAACCTGGTCATCATGTAATATATTTTCTACCCAGGATCATGCTGCTGCTGCAATTGCTGCTGCTGGTATTCAGGTTTATGCCTGGAAAGGTTTAAATGAAGAAGAATTCGACTGGTGTATTGAGCAGACTTTGCACTTCGGGGCAGAACAACAACCATTAAACATGATTCTGGATGATGGTGGCGACTTAACCAACATGGTATTTGATAAATATCCTGAGCTTATTGCAGGAATTAAAGGTTTATCAGAAGAAACTACAACTGGTGTTCACCGTTTATACGAAAGAATGAAAAACGGAACATTACACTTACCTGCAATCAACGTTAACGATTCTGTAACGAAGTCTAAATTCGATAATAAATACGGATGTCGTGAATCATTAGTAGATGCGATTCGTCGTGCAACGGATGTAATGATGGCTGGTAAAGTGGCTGTGGTTTGTGGTTATGGTGATGTGGGTAAAGGATCTGCAGAATCTTTAAGCTCACAAGGTGTACGTGTAATTGTAACCGAAATTGATCCAATTTGTGCTTTACAAGCTGCTATGGAAGGTTATGAAGTGAAAAAATTCGCTACGGCTGTTAAAGAAGCAGATATTATTGTTACTACAACAGGTAATCGTGATATCGTTCGTGGAGAACATTTCTTAACGATGAAAGATAAGGCAATTGTTTGTAACATCGGTCACTTTGATAATGAAATTGATGTAGCTTGGTTAAACGAAAAATATGGTTCAACTAAAGTGGAAATCAAACCTCAGGTAGATAAGTATACGATCGAAGGTAAAGATATCATTCTATTGGCTGAAGGTCGTTTAGTGAATTTAGGTTGTGCAACTGGTCACCCAAGTTTTGTGATGAGTAATTCATTCACCAACCAAACTTTAGCGCAATTGGAACTTTGGACAAATACAGATAAATATGAAAACAAGGTTTATGTTTTACCTAAGTATCTGGATGAAAAAGTTGCCCGTTTACACTTAGCTAAAATTGGTGTAGAATTAGATGTCTTAGATCAACACCAGGCTGATTACATTGGCGTTCCGGTAGAAGGGCCATTCAAATCAGACGAATATCGTTATTAAAAAATAGTCATGAGTCTTTAGTTCGGAGTCATGAGTTGAAATATAAAAGGGATGTGCAAAAATTGCATATCCCTTTTTTTTGCATTTATTTTTTCAGTCATCCGATGTATATTTCAGTATGCAGATATTCATCCGATCATTAGCGGTGATTTTTTTTCAAATAAAATGAAAAATGTTGTCACATTTCGATTCTTCTTGTGTCTTATAATCGAAGTTGAACTGAACTTTCCATTACAAACAAACTAAAATCATCATTTTATCTATGAAAAATTGCTTACTTATTTTACTATGCTTATTGTCTACGAAAGTCTTCGCACAAGAAGGAGTTGCTGTTACTGGTAAAGTTATCGATGAAAAAACTAATCTGCCTTTAGCGTATGTAGGAATTGTTCTGACAAGCAAAGTTGATTCTATAAAGAAAGTAGGAGTGGTAAGCAATAAATCAGGCGAATTTTCCTTTAGAAACGTGCTTAACGGAGATTATTTGGTAAAAATATCAGCCATGGGCTATAATCCAACTTCGAAAGCCATTCATGTTAATGGAAAAATATTGAATTTAGGAACGCTAAAAATGAAGGAAGATGCTATTGCACTGAAAGATGTTTCCATTGCAGGAAAGTACGCTACTGCCACTATCAAAAAGGATACTGTTGAGTTTAATGCCGATGCTTATAAAACTCAGCCCAATGCAGCAGTGGAAGATTTATTGAAGAAATTACCTGGTGTAACTATTGATAAAGACGGAAGTATTCTGGTGCAAGGACAAAAAGTAACCCGGCTAACCGTTGATGGAAAAGATTTCTTTGGTACTGATCCAAAAACAGCCACCAAAAACTTACCAGCAGATGTAATTGCCAAGGTTCAATTAATCGATAGCAAAACGCTCGAAGCAAAAGCCACAGGAATCGATGATGGTCAGCGGGAAAAGGTACTTAATTTAACCATCAAAGAAGATAAAAAAAACGGTTGGTTTGGGAATGCAAATTTATTTGGCGGTACAACAGATAAATATAATAGTTATTTAAGTGCAAATCACTTTACCAAAAAAATGCAGTTTGCTATTTTAGGTATGAGTAATAACGTGAGTAATGCTAGTTTTCAATATGAAGATTTAAGTAGTTTTACAGGTGGTAATTTAGGAAATATTTTTGCCCCTCCCGGTGGTGGAGGTTTTTCTATAAACGTTAATAATGGGCGGACTACCATTGGCGGCTCCGGAGTTTTTGATAATAGCGCAATGGGAGCGGTTACTACCCATAGTGGTGGCGTAAATTTTAGCAATAGTTGGGGAGCTAAAGACAAATTGACACTGAGCAGCAGTTATTTCACCTATTTCAGCAAAGGTTTAGGAACGAGGTTTTCCAACGTGCAAGATATTAACGAAGATGATGTATTGAGGACGAATGAAATCTCCAATCGAAATTCGGATAATCAGGCGCATCGTTTTAACTTCAAAATAGAATATCATCCTGATTCGTTAACAGATCTTACTTTTCGGTCTAATGCCATCTTAAATTATACTACTAATATCAACAGCAGAGATTTTAATACCACGCTTGATCTTGCCGGAAAAACAAATGATGGCAACCAGTTCCTGGATCAGCGAAATTTTACACCAGCTTTTTTTGGAGAACTTTCGGCCACGCGCCGCCTAAAAAAAGGATCTGTCATTATCAGCTTAAACGGAACACAAAATACTTTTAACTCCAATTGGCTAAATCAATCGATTATCAATAATTATCAGGCGGGAGGTGTGGATATTACCGACTTAAACCAACAAGCAGAACAACAAAATAAGTCGAGAAGTACATCTGTTGCCATCAACTATATCCGACCGATTATTGATAAGAAATTGAATAGTAATATCGCCTATATCAGAAACGACGGAAAAGTCGATGCACAACAATCAACGCTAAGTTACAATCCGCTAAATAATACTTACGATACCGTTGTTCCTGATCTCAGTAATCTGTTAGAAAACAGAACATGGACGCAAACTGCTCGGTTAGGTTTGATTTATAACCGTAAACAATGGACTTATAATTTGGGTTTGGGATTTCAGGAGACTGGATTAGATGCTTCAGCTTTTAATAGTGCAGGTGTTAATATTAATAATATTGAAAGGAAATATTATAACATCCTGCCGAGGTTTAGTCTTAATTTCAGAAACACCAATAATCAAACACTTCAATTAAATTATAATGCAAGTGTTAATCTACCATCGGTAAATGATCTTCAACCCGTTCAAAACAATACTAATCCATTGTACCGGCGTGAGGGAAATCCAGATCTGGAAGCTAGAAAAAGCCATCGCTTATCTGTGAATTTCAATACCTTCAGTGCTGATAATAATAAATACTGGAATGGTTATTTTTTAATTAATTATAGTTTAGATGATGTTGGTAATAGCATCATTTACAGGGATGGCATTCAATATGTTCAACCTGTAAATGTAGATGGTAACTATTACATCAATACCGGTACCAATTTCGGTCAGCCTACAAAAATCAAAGGTTTGAGAACAGGTTATGGGATCAATTTATTTGTCTCACACGGCACTTCCTTTATCAACAACGAGAAAAATATTACCGACCGGTACAATTTCGGGCCGAATGCAAATGTAAGTTACGATATTGATGATAAAATAAACGCCGGAATTTATATCAGTGTTCAATATAGTAGGGTGAATAATTCACAGCCAGGCGCTATTGATAATAAGTATTTCAATTTCTCTAACAGTGCAAGTCTTAGTTATGAGTTTATTAAAAATACCCGTTTAAGCGGCGAATTGCAGCACAATGGTACAGCTGGCCGGGCAGATGGATTTAATAATAATGTGTTTCTATTGAATGCTGGTTTTGAGCAATACTTTATGAATAGAAGAATAACCCTGGCTTTAAAAGGATTTGATATTTTAAATCAAAATACAAATATAGACCGAACAATTAATGGAAGCAGAATAGAGGATATTCGTTTCAACACCATCACTAGATATTTTTATCTATCGCTAAATTACAAGATCAGTAAGGCAGGAGCATCCAAAGAGAGAAGTAATCCGCGGAGTACGGTGAATTAATGTTCTACAGAAACTTGAGTTTAGTTTGTTATGATGAAAGTTACTAACGCTTATAGGCATGATGCATATGAGCGTTAGCAACTTAATCAGAGGCAAAAGAAAAACGGACTACAAAATTACAGCATCCATCGATTGAAAACTATCAACTGAATTACAACTCCCTAATCTTTAACTGTAAACTATATAACTTCCAACCGAAAAATTTTTGCGCTAACCCCTTGATTTATAAAAAGAATTGTTCTACTTTTGCAGTCCGTTTTATAGGCTATCTGTAAGGATGCCGGGGGAGCGGTAAAATAATTAAATAAAAAATTAAAAAAGCACAATGCCAACCATTCAACAATTAGTTAGAAAAGGTAGAGTAGCACTGGAGTTCAAGAGTAAGTCTCC
>Ga0116227_10016809_pt1 | contig 10389 bp, 10 predicted proteins | sample S1TSphgellanicum_FD_89693 | JGI IMG/M metagenome (GOLD analysis project Ga0116227, IMG submission 89693) | Host-associated microbial communities from peat moss isolated from Minnesota, USA - S1T2_Fb - Sphagnum magellanicum MG | ecosystem: Host-associated > Plants > Peat moss > Unclassified...
GCACCTCAGCCTTCCACTTAGGCTTTGCCCACCAAGGGTAATTCCAACAAGAATGCTAAGAAGAAGGAGCACAATGCTGACAAGAGGGAGGTGCTTCAAGCCCATGCAATTCAAGTTTACATTCTACAAAATGAACTCGAATCGTTGAGGGCCCAACTTGCTAATTTAAAAGGCAGGTCCTCCCAACCAGCTAATCATGCCCAACTTGTACAAGGTTCAGGATCACGAGAAGGACCTCCTAGGTCGTTCTTTGGCCTCCCACATGATGCCATGGTCGGGGAGTATATTTTTTCCACTCCACATAATTCTACTCTCACACCAGAATTTGCTACTTCTTTTTGCCCTTCCTATGTCGCGGCACAAGAGGCTAGTGTGGCACCCAGAGTTTCTGCCGCTGGGCAAATAATTCAGACTGATGGACTCGCATCTGGTTCAAGTCCTATTACTAGGGTTAGAAAAGCTCGAGCAGTCATGCCATAATCTTTTCGTCCTGTCAACACAAAAGAAGAACGCACCTTGTTGGCGAGGAGGGAGGAGACTACTACACTACAAGCTGTTAGGGCATCAAATTCCCGTGTCCTAGGAGTACATGTACATCAAGAAAACACACAATTTTCCACTGATCAACTTATGGAATGCCAACTTCAAATGCATGAAGTGGCGCAAAAGCTTGTGAGTACACCATTATTTAGTTTTCAAGATTTGAAACTAAGCACCAGGGACATAATTGCAATATTAGAGGATACCCTGAACACTACATCAAGTCTTCTACCAATCCCTGATCCACATGTTATAGAGGTCCCATCCAACACCTTGGAGAGACATTCGATTGGCTCATGTGTTGTAGATGGTGTTCGTAATTTGGTCACTGGTTCTAGCATGGCTAAATTAGTGGGCTTTCCTACCTCTAATTCTACATTCACATATTAGAAAGGAATTAAGAACACCTCACTTGTGGATTTAAAACTCAGCAAAGGTGTTGTGGATAGCCATTTTCTTCACAAAGTCTCTCACTCATTTCCAAAGGTGGTGCCTAGTGAGAGAACTTCCATCGCCACCGGAGTTGCCATTATCAATAATACTGGGTCAACAATCCAAGTGGGAGGACATACACCCAAAGTGGTACTTCTTGATACTTGAAGTGCCTAACCAGTGATTCTTGGAGTTCAATTCGCCAAGAAAATGGGCATGCTTGACTCCAAACTACGAAAATCTATGTTGCAGATTTGCACTGCTAGTGGGAGCGTAGAGGAGGTACTTAGGGAAAGCTCGGATTTTATTGCACTTAACTTCAATGAAGGTACAAATCAGGAGCTTTGCTTACAAGTCAGATGTTTAGTCACCAATGCCACCATTTATGATGTGCTCATTGGGCAAAAGGCCCTGTTTCCACCAGGTTTCACAATTGACAACTAGTTCAAACATGCGTACTACCAAGTGGATTGGGAAACTGATGGCCACCACCTGGGATACATACCCCTTGATTTACATGGGAACCATAATCCTATGGCTCACCATTGTATGTTCAAGGAAGCACACACCATTTCCTACATCCAACAAGCTAACCACGAATGGATAAAGGGAGATGAAGAGGAGATAGCTTAAACTCAAGCTACTAAAAGCTTGAGGGTGGTTCCTACTAACATTCAACATGGACCACAGGTTTTACAGAGGTTCAAAGTAGCCCACAAGCCCTTGGGCAAAGCTTTATCTAGTTTCGAGAGCATGGAGAGCCATAGCAAACCGATTAAGCCATTACTTCGTCAGCTAATCACCTGGACACCACCTAAGGAAGGGATTACATTACTAGAGCTCTTTGGTGGTATTGGTACAGGTCTCAAAGCCCTACTACAGTCATGGATGGTAGTTCGGAGGAATTTCTATGTAGACATTGATCTTATTGCAAGGTAAGTGGCGGCATCGAAAATGAGGGAGTTCACAACAAAATATCCACAACAGTTTGCAACCACCACATGGAAGGCTAGTTTCACATTTTTGCCCTCTAACATACAATTAATTCAGAAGAAGCATATGGAATTACTTGGCCCCGTCAACCTCATCATTTCAGGTTGGGAGTGTCAAGAATTTTTAGCGGCTAGATTTGGAAAAGGCTTGAGTGACACAAGATCTGGTCTTTTCATGGACATGATACGATTAATCACCTAGGTTCAATCCATTTCTCCTACACTTGGTTATGTAATTGAGAACACCCCTTCTCAGCTTAATCAGAGGGAAAAAGTCCAAGAGCACTACACACTGGTCAAGCATTACCTTGGAGAGCCGCTCCTATTTGATGCAGCACAATGCAGTTCCTATGCGTATCAGCTATGCAATTGGTGGACCAACCTGGCACCACTCTCAATTCTGCGGCTAGCTCTGAAATACACTATCAGAGACCCCAACCTGCATGTTTCTCACATATTGGATGATCAAAGTTCTTACCAACCAGTTACAAGGCAAGAGAAACCTCCTTGGTTTCTTATGAACATAATAGGAAACCCAAGAGGTGTTTGGCCCAACTTTGTCTCCTTCCTAGGAACACACGCCTTTCAGGGAGATGGACCAAGTTTGGTGTATCGTGATGCTTCAACCACTTGGGATGAACCAAGCCCAAAAGAAAAAGAAAAGGCTATGGGGTTCCAAACTGGCACTACTAGTCACACTAAGGTGATTAAATTGGAGCGTAACGTTCTACTGGGGAAAGGCATGGATCTGAACTCCCTTACATGGTTGTTGGTAACTTGTGTACTCTTTCAAATGTACACAACACCAACACTGATTCAATCAACTTGCAATTCTGGCAATGTAACCACATGGCACCCTAACCAAGTACACTTACCTATTTTCAACACTCTACATTTCACTCTTAGTGTTGGGGGGGAGGAGGTACCATGTAATTTGATTCAAGTTGTGTCTAATACACCTAGAGGTACATTAACTTATGGAGAAACAATTACAACCTTCTATGAATCTACGCAATTGGATAGTGGAGAACCCAGTACACCAGGTTCTTCAAACACACTTTCCAACTCCATTCCATGTGTTTCCAACTACCCTTTTATTATGGGGAACCAACTCACCAAGAAGGAGAAAGACCAGGTCACAAACTTGATAATTAAGTATGAAAATATGTTCGCATTCTCAATGAAAGACTTAGGTAGGTGTAAGACCAGGCAGTTCCCTATAGACCTTACAGATGAGACACCCGTCTATCGGAGGAGGCATAAGTTGAGCAAGCATGAGTGGGAACTGGTAGATGAAAGATGCAAAAAACTCCATGAAGCTGGTCTCATTCAGCCATCAAGTTCTGATTTTGCAGCCGCTACAATAATGCCAGCAAAAAAAGATTCAGCTGGATTATGGACTGAGACGTGACGCGCTCCCAAGTCACGGGGTGAAACCCACTTGAAGGTTTCACAAAGTTAAGTTGCGGAAAGTTGAGTCTTGGAGGCACGCTCCCGGCTTCCAACTCTAAAAAGGGGTAGAGGGTCGAGTTGGGAGCCCAGGGATTAAACTAGGAAGAGGGACTAACTTATCTCGTGTGAATCTACATCCAAAAACCAACCACAAGAGGTTAGTTTAGCATTCAGGACACCCTTTGGTGTTGGGACTTGCCACGAGCACTTGGACACACAAAACTTACCACGGCCCGGACTCGGGGGAAGCCACCACCTTCCCCCTTATAGTATTCTCTGTGGCTGGTCGCAGAGGCTACATCCAAATGGCACATTTTGTTGGGACTCCCGAAATGGAGTCCCGAAATTGTCCCGGCTGGACTCTCGGGACTTTGAACAGGTATAGCTCCTCGCCCCAAACTCGGATCGGGACGAGTTTTAAATCAAAGTTATAGCTCTTGTCAAGAGCTTTCCAACACCGTGTCGCACTCTTCAAGGCGACGTCGAGAAGAGGTCGATTCCCGAATTTTAGTGGTCGGGAGTCAAACTGCTAATTCGACTCCCGGCCCTTCTTTTGCCCATAACTTAGTTTGCAGATGTCCGAATGGCCAACGCAAGGCCATTTTCGATATCTACGTTTCAAGAACTTTCCAACGACACCAAGAACACCCCAATGCGAGGTGTTGTGGGCCTTGCTGTCGAGCTCTGAACATTCGGGAGTCCCGGCGGACTCCAAACCTCCAACTTTTCCAAGTGTTGGGCTTCACCCCCACACTTGGCCAAAGTGGGGTTGCGATAGAAAAGGATGTGCATGGATTATAGGCCTTTGAACCTAGTTACACCTCAGGATAGGTACCCCATGCCCATCCCTAAAGAATTGTTTGATAGCATTGGAGATTCAAACATCTTCACAATTGTGGATCTAAGGCAAGGCTTCAACCAGATTGTGCTCGCTGCGAAGGATTGCAAGAAAACAACATTCCATGGAAGCAACAAGTTGTGGGAATGGCTTGTGATGCCTTTTGGATTGAAAAATGCACCTGTCTTCTTTTAGCGAATCATGGACCAAGTTCTCGAAGGGGCAAATTTCCCGAAGTGCTACATAGATGACGACTTAGTGCATAGCAAGGGACTCCTGCAGCACTTGGCTCATCTTGAAGAGTTATTCAAGAAGCTCCACGAAGTCAATATGAAGATCCATCCTAAAAAGTGTGAATTTGTTGCATAACAAGGGACTCCTACAACACTTGGCTCATCTTGAAGAGTTATTCAAGAGGCTCCATGAAGTCAATATGAAGATCCATCCTAAAAAGTGTGAGTTTGTTGTCACTTCACTAGTCTACCTTGGACATAGAATTTTGCCAAATGGTATTATGGCTCATTGGGCCAAAGTAGTAGCCATTTTGGAAATGCCCAATCCTATTGATGTTCACACGTTGTGGAGCTTCATCGGACTATGTAATTACTACAGAATTTATGTCCAAAACTTCAGTACTATTGCTCATCCTCTCTATGCATTGTTAAAGAAGGATGTTGCTTGGACATGGGATGATGAGGGTAAGGAAGCTTTCAACACACTCAACGAAAAACTTTTAGAGTTCCCCATTCTGAAAAGACCTGATTTCAACAAGGTCTTCATTCTACACACTGACTAAAGTGCTATTGGTATTGGAGCTATTATTGGCCAACTTGATGAGGAAGGCAAGGAATATGTTATCGCCTATGCATCCTGAAGTAACAACAAGGCTGAGAGCAACTACTCTTCATACAAAGGGAGTGCCTTGTTGTTGTATGGGCCGTCATACATTTCAGGCCCTATCTTTATGGCACTAATTTCATTTTGTATACCGACCACCAGCCTATCAAATGGTTGATGACCAACGATAAGCTTATTAATAAGTTAGCTCGTTGGGCGTTTATACTTCAAAAGTATGAATTCAAGGTTATTCACCGACCTGGTATTACACATCAAAATGCGAATACCATGTCACGAAAACCCTTCATTACCTCTGAAGATTTTTCAGAAGCCAGGTAAGATTTTGACCAGATTCCAATAGTACATGTATTTAAGGCTAATTATCTTGCACTATTGTAATGTAACCTAGTTGAACATCCCATTATGGATATATGGGAGGACTTGGACACTTTGAGGTTTCTTCAACATGGGGAATACCTTCCCCAAGTTACATCAAGTCAGTGAGATCGTATACAACAGCGGTCCAAACACTACTCATGGAGGGACAATCACCTCGTCCGATGCTTACCACAAGGCGACAGAATGGTTCCACCACCACATGAACAACATGGTCTTATTCAAAAGGTACATTTGGAGCTTGGACACTTTGGAATTAAGCGTATTTATAGCCTTCTCGTTCCTCATTACCATTGGAGAGGTATGTATGCTCAAGTCCAAGTTGTCATTGCTAGGTGTGAACAATGTGATAGAGTGAGAACTTTCTCCTCTCGACAGCTCACGCTTTCTCCACTCCCTATTTAAGGCATGTTCTATTGTTGGTCATGTGATTTAGCTGGAGAGCTACCATAAACCTCTAGGGGTAATGTTTACATCATGATTATGATTGAACATTTTTCAAAGTGGGTTGAGCTTGTTACGCTACCGAACAAGTCATCACACAGCACGAGCCAAGCTTTTTTACAACAAATTCTAAGTAGGTGTGGGGCTTGTGCTGAGTGCCTTACTGATCAAGGATCAAAATTCAGGGGAGAATTCCAAGACCTACTTGACCATGTTCTCATTGACCATTGTCGGACTTCAAGAGATCATCCCTAAGCTGATGGCTTTGCAAAGAGGATGGTTCAAACGTGCAAGAAAGGACTTCGGAAGATTTGCCTCACTAAGAACAAAGAGGATTAGGACCTAGCCTTCCCTTACATCACCATGGGTTACAGGATGTCCAAACACACCTCTTTGTCTCATTTCTCTCCTTACTTTTTACTTTTTGGGAGACATCCCATTCCACCCTCTTCCATTGTTATTCAAATGGAACATGTTATGGACTTGGACTTCCCAACCACTTGGGGTAGGGTCATTGTAGAAAGGGCTGCTCTATACAGGAAGGTTATGCCCATGGCCATGGAGAACCTTCCATTGCACAACATCGAAACACCTTACGGTATGCACACACACGAGCTGGAAATTACAAACCTAAGGTGAGACAATTTGATGTTGGTGATTTTGTGTATATCCAGCAGCAACCCAATGATACTCTGGACACTTCTTATGGTCATACTATCTTGAGGATTAAGGCGATCAGGCCTTCAAGTGTGTCGGAGTTGTAAGGAGCTGATGGACGCACAATTCGAGATCATTCCAAAAATTGTGCACCCTGCCACTTGTCGAACTTGGATCCTACCATCATCATGTCAACTTGGATTCCTCCACTTGATTATCCATGTCAGGTGTGTCAGAGGATAAACGATGTTAATCAGATGTTACTTTGCGATAACTGTAATGGTGGATACCATTTCTTTTGCTTCAAGCCGAAGCTCACTCAAGTTCCCACCGGCAATTGGTATTATTCATCATGTTATCCTACAGCACCTTAACTCCTACTCAGACCATGCCACGCTTTTCCCGGCTCTGGTTTGGGGGGGGATACATTAGAATTTCATCTCAACCTCTTCTTGTGCATTGTACATACATATGTGTGCGTGCATCTCTTTTTGGTTGATTAGTTTATACCTTTGACTAGCTTTAATATTTTTGTTTAGTAGACTTTACTACGAATTTACACCCTTATGACACTGTACGTCACGACACTACATGTCATGACAATTGTCATGCCCATACATGGCCTCATACATGATGGCCAGTTACGAACATGCCCATGTGCGCTTTTACGATTAATGTACGATCTTAGGCGATTGTATGTTATTAGGTACTTAAGGTTTCAGTTTATTGGTAGATGTATAAAAGGCCAAGCCCTTCCTTTCTCTCTTTAATTTTTCTAAAATTCCTTTATCAGGAAAGTTTCCTCCATAATCAGATAGGATTTCTAGATGCTCATGTCGACCATTGCACGGCCATTGTCTACATACATTACATCTTCTTCTTTATTTGCAATTCAATTTTTTTTTTCATTCAATATACGTGAGAATTTCATCTCAGCCTTTTCTTGTGCATTATATATATGTGTGTGTGCATGCATTTTTTTTTGGTTGATTAATTTATACCTTTGACTGACTTTAGTTTTTTTGTTTAATAGAGTTTATTATAGATTTACACCCTTATGACATCATATGTCACGACACTACACATCATGACAGCATGCATTTAGCTCGTTGCCCATTTAAAGGTCAACAAATAGTCACACATGATGCCATCTGAAATGTCATGTATGCCCTCATTCGAAAAAGTGGGCGTGTTGTATGGAAAGAACAATGGTACACCTTTACGTCAACAGTTTCATTACAAGCCAATCTCTACATGACTTGAAAAGACCAGGTCTTCGTTCCTAATGTGGTGGTGACTGACCCAACATAGGAGATGATGGCTTCAAGTGTCATTAGTTGACCACCAGGTGTAACTACAAAATTTAGTGCCATTGCTAATATCCACAAATATAAAAAGCTTCATGAGAAACACCACTTTATTCCGATGGCCATGGAGGTGCACAACGCACATGGGTGTGATATGGATCCTTTCATCAAGGAATGTGCATGTCTTTTCCACAATAAATAATCGGAAGGTCATTTATCCTTGTCTTTTTGCATTCAATTTTTTAAGTAACTTGTTAATATTGTTCATGAACATGCTTTAACCTCTGTTATAAAGAGAAAATTTGTGTTGGCAGGTGATGCTTATTCTAGACCTCCCATTATTATTAAGTCTTACAATTTGCATGTAGGTGACATTAGAGGGGCTGTGGGTGAGATAACTTCCTACCACAAAAAGGATTAGTTCTCCCCCTTTTTCTTTCATGTGGGCTATTTGTCTTTTGGCCTTTCTTTGGCCTTCCATTTTTGTCTCCCTCTTTTTCTTTCATGTGGGCTATTCGTCTTTTGGCCTTTCTTTGGCATTCCCTTTTTGTCTCCCATGTGACGGTTCCAACCATCAATCTTTTATTTATTTATTTATCTCAATAGATATACATATATGGTCTATATGGTTCTTGAACATAAAAGGACATATAGATAGTTTGTGAACATTTGAAATCCCTTCAAAAAGTTGATGTTGCATTTTTATACAATCAAATCTAACATGTGGCATTGGTATATTAATTTCATTATTTTAAATCTTGTTTTAGTTTTCATTCTTTTATACTGATAGAATCCTTGATGCATTTTTAATTATGTCAAGTGGTATTGAAGGTGAAAAACCTTGTTGATTCCTCATCTTGCACCAAAATGCAATCATAGGGCATCAATTCTTAACTTCCTCAAGAAAAAAGGGCATTGAAATTCTAATATGGGATTAGAATGAATTGAAATGAGCTCAAAGGGAAATCAATTTACACAACTTGAAAAAAGGCGATTAAAATAAATGTAAATTGAAACTAAATTAATGCACATATTAAGCCATGAGAAACACACATTTACATCAATGGTATTTTTTCAAATTTCTTTATGGAACCAAGGTGGTGACACGGTGGTGAGCATCTTAATAGGTAGATTTTGACCTAATAAACTACATTATTTCAAGGAACTCTTAAAACTATAACTGATAGGACTAAATTTGGTAATGCCTTCCCCAAAAAATAATTTTCCCTTGTTTTTAGATTGAAATTTTAACATTTTAAATTTGTGACAAAATGTTTTGTTTTCAAAAAATTATCATGCCATTTAACAAATTTTCACCCCAAAAATGATTGATTCATATGACTTACCATGACCTAAACTTGAGGAATCATCAAGCTCCTCCCTATATTATATTATGTTAAATGGCAATGGGATTACATTGAAATGGCAACAATTCTTAAGATTCCCAACTAGGAATCTCAATTTTTTTTGAAATTGTCAAGTTATGAATCTTGTTGCTTTGTGGATTCATAATTGTCATATATGAATTCCATTTAAGAATTCTCCTAAACAAAGTTATATCCTTAGAAAAAACTTTTCCAATGTCAGATTGCATTGTTGTTTCAATCAAAAGTATTTTTGTTTCTTCTCTCAAATGTTTTAATAATTAAAAGTTAAATTGTCAATTTGATTCCCAACCATTTTTTTACCACAACTTGTGTTTAGAATCTTTGAGATTTCTTCAATGATGTAAAGAAAACTTAATGTGAAAAAAACAAGACTTTAATTCTATATGTCATTCCTAAAACATCATAGGAGTTTTAGGTGGTAGCCTCCTTTAAAAGATTTCATGTAATCTATTTGTACCTTCATGGAATACATTCATAATTGTGTAACAAATTTATTCTTGAAAATAAGGCCATTAAAAAAAACCCCCTAAAATCTACCCTACACAAAGAGTATAACCATTTGTTTTCAAGGAAAATATTTTAGAACCAACACTTCAAAATAGATGGTTATTACACACACAAAAACCAAGTAAATTTGTAATTAGGGTTATAATTACTTTGATAATGAAATTGATAATTAATTCTATTTTTAAAAATTGAAATTGATAATTAATTCTATTTTTAAAAATTGATATTGATACCCGATGTAATCTACCTTTCTTTGCTTGCTATAGATAGCCAAAATGCAAGATTAGAAACTGAAAGTGCTACTACAATCATGTGCTTTTTGAAATTTCAATAGCCAGAATTAAATCAGAATTTAAGAAAAATCTCCAGATTTTTATGCATGGTTCAAGTGGGTAACCAAAAATATAGAAGGTATAGAAGGATGTTTTTTAAAAATTACTTTCATATTTAGATTGTAGCCAGATCTGGCTAAATCTTCCTGTGTATCATTACCATTTTGGCTATAACACAATTTGCTATTGCACCCCCCCCCTCCCCCCCCCCCCCCCCCCCCCACCAACCCACAACCCACACACAACCCAACCCACAACACTCCAAAC
>Ga0116227_10016810_pt1 | contig 10387 bp, 8 predicted proteins | sample S1TSphgellanicum_FD_89693 | JGI IMG/M metagenome (GOLD analysis project Ga0116227, IMG submission 89693) | Host-associated microbial communities from peat moss isolated from Minnesota, USA - S1T2_Fb - Sphagnum magellanicum MG | ecosystem: Host-associated > Plants > Peat moss > Unclassified...
AGCGCGACGCCGAAGGTCAGAAGCAGACCGTAGAGAGGATCGAGACCGTAAAGCCGCCTCAGCCACAGCCTCTCGATCAGCATCCCGAGCAGTCCCACGGCGAGCGGCGCGAGCACGAGGGCCGGCCAGTAACCGATGCCGAGCCGCTGCATGCCGACCAGCGCGGCGAATGAGCCGAGCGCATAGAACGCTCCGTGCGCGAAGTTGACCACACCCATCAGGCCGAAGATCACGGCGAGACCCAGGCTCAGGATCGCATAGAACGCGCCATTGACGAGCCCCAGCATCAATTGGCCGAGTATGGCGCCCACGGGGATCCCGAAGATCTCAGACATGGTGTCGGCGCGACTTACTTCGGCGCAAGCGGGCAGGCGCCGGTGATCGGGCCGAAGGCCTCCTCACCGCCCATGACCTTGACGATCTTGTAATAGTCCCAGGGATACTTCGATTCCTGCGGCGTCTTGACCTGCATGACGAACATCTTGTGCACCATGACGCCGTCCGCGCGGATGTAGCCACCTTTCGTGAACATGTCGTCGATCTTGGCGTGCTTGAGCTGCGCCATGACCTTGTCGGCGTCGGTCGTGCCGACGACTTTCACCGCCGCGAGGTAGGTCATCGTCGCCGAATAGGCGCCGGCCTGGTCCATCGTCGGTTCGGCGTGCATCTTGGCGAAATAGCGCTTGGCAAACGCACGGCTGTCCTCGTCCGTGTCCCAGTACCAGCCGGTGGTGAGATACAAGCCCTGTGCCGTCTGCAGCCCGAGACTATGGATGTTCGTGATGAAGGCGAGCAGCGCCGCGGGCTGCATGGTCTGCGTGATGCCGAATTCGTTGGCCGACTTCAGCGAGTTGCTGAAGTCGCCGCCCGCGTTGGCGAGTGCGAGCACTTTCGCGCCGGAGGCCTGTGCCTGCAGCAGGAACGAGGAGAAGTCGGCGGCGCCGAGCGGCACGCGCACGGCGCCGAGAACCTTGCCGCCGTTGGCCTCGACGACTTTCGCCGCCGCTGTCTGCAGCTGCGTGCCGAACGCGTAGTCGGCCGTCAGAAAAAACCACGTCTTGCCGCCATTCGCGACGATCTGCGTCGCCGTGCCATTGGCGAGCGCGGTCGTGTCATAGGCATAGTGAACCGTGTAGGCCGTGCAATCCTCATTGGTGAGCGACGAGCCGCCGGCGCCGATCGCGAAGAACGGCACCTTCTTCGCCGCCGCAACCTTCGCCATCGCGATGCTGACGCCCGAGTTGGAGCCGCCGATAACCACATTGAGGCCGCTCTGGTCGGCCCATTCCCGAAATTTCGAGGCGCCGACGTCGGGCTTGTTCTGATGATCGGTCACGAGCACCGAGATTTTCCGGCCGAGAACCGTACCGCCAAAGTCCGCGATCGCCATCTTGATGGCTTCGACGCCCCCGGCGCCCATGACGTCGGCGTAGTTTCCCGACAGGTCGTCGATGTCGCCGATGACGACCTCCGGCTCCGCGGCCGGAGCCGCCTGAGATACCCCGAATGCAGCCGCGGCCAGCAGCAGCACGAGCGCCCTCTTCCCGTTGTTCATCATTGGATCCATCTCCCCTATCGTTTTTCAGATACCCAGCCTGGCATCGAGCATCGGCATTTTCGCGGTCAACTCCGCAGCCGCGACTTCCTCGACGATGCGCCCGTGCTCCATCAAATAAAACCGATCGGCGAGCGGCAGCGCAAAGCGGAAGTTCTGTTCGACCATGACGATGGTATAGCTCTTTGCGCGCAAGGTGTGAATCAAGCGCGACAAGGCCTGCACGATGACCGGCGCGAGACCCTCGGAGATCTCATCGAGCAGCAGCAGCCGCGCGCCGGAGCGCAGAATCCGTGCGATGGCGAGCATTTGCTGCTCCCCGCCCGAGAGCCGCGTGCCCGGAGCCCGGCGGCGTTCTTCGAGGTTCGGGAACAGCTCGTAGATTTCGCTTAAGTCCATGCCCCCCGCCGCGACGAGCGGTGGCAGCAGCAGGTTCTCCTCGGTCGAGAGACTCGAATAGATGCCGCGCTCCTCGGGGCAGTAGCCGACCCCCAGGCGCGCGATCCGGTGGGGAGGCAGAGCGATCGCCTCGCTGCCGTTGATCATGATCGAACCGGAACGGCGGCCGACGAGCCCCATGAGCGCCTTCAGGGTCGTGGTGCGGCCCGCGCCGTTGCGGCCCAGCAAGGTCACGACTTCGCCGCGGTTCACGTGGAAGTCCGTCCCATGCAAGATATGCGATTCACCATAGAACGCATGCAAATCGGTGACGCGCATGACGGGCGGCATCAGTGAATTCCGGCGAGCTGCGCATCGGCGGCGCCCATATACGCTTCGATCACGAGCGGATCGCGCGACACGTCGGCGTAAGCGCCACTCGCGATGATCTGTCCCCGCTGCAGCACCGTTATGGTATCGGCGATCGTCGCGACAACCTTCATGTTGTGTTCGACCATGAGCACCGTCCGATTGCTGGAGACGCGCTTGATCAGCGCCGTCACGCGCTCGACGTCCTCCCGCCCCATGCCCTGCGTCGGCTCATCGAGCAGCAAGAGTTCCGGGTCCGTTGCGAGCGTGGTCGCAATCTCGAGGGCGCGTTTTCTGCCGTACGGCAGTTCGACCGCGACGCTGCGGGCGAGCCCGGCCAGATCGACGGTCTCGAGCAGTTCCATGGCGCGCGCATCGAGCACCGCGAGGCTCGCGGCGGATCTCCAAAAATGGAACGACGTGCGGAGTCTGCGTTGCAGTCCAAGGCGCACGTTCTCGAGCAGCGTCAGGTGCGGGAACACGGCAGACACTTGAAATGAGCGCACCAGCCCTGCGCGCGCGATCTCGGACGGGCCCTTGGCCGTTACGTCGAGTCCCTGGTACACGATGCGCCCGCTCGTCGGGGCGAGAAACTTCGTGAGCAAGTTGAAGAACGTGGTCTTGCCGGCCCCATTCGGTCCGATCAACGCATGAATTTCTCCGCGGCGCACGCGCAGGCTGCAGCCGTTGACGGCCACGAAACCCTTGAACTCCTTGGTCAGCTCGTGCGTTTCGATGATCGCGTCGGCCGGCATGGGATCAAGCTCGGGGAGGCTCATAGATCGCCGCATAGCGAGTCCGCAGAAGGTTCTTTTGAACCTTGCCCATCGTATTGCGCGGCAGCTCGTCGATGACGAGCACGCGCTTCGGCACCTTGTAGCGCGCGAGGCGCGATTGGATCGCGGCGAGAATCTCAGCCTCGATGAGTCGCGCGCCCCGCTTTGCGACCACGACCGCGGTAACGCCCTCGCCGTAGTCCGGATGGGGAACCCCGAAGACCGCGCTCTCGGCGACGCCCGGAAACGCGTCGAGTTCGGTCTCGACCTCCTTGGGATACACGTTATACCCGCCGGTGATCACGAGATCCTTGGCGCGGCCGACGATCGTGACGTAGCCGTTGGGGTCCATGCGGCCGAGATCCCCGGTCTTGAACCAGCCATCCGCGGTGAACGCGCTCGCGGTCTTCTCGGGATCACGCCAATAGCCCGCGCAGACGTTGGGGCCGCGGACCTCGATTTCGCCGACCGCGTCGCCATCCGATGGCGCGGTGCCGGTCGCGGCAATGCGCACATCGACGCCGGGCAGCGCTGGACCGACGGATCCGGGCCGCCGCGGACCCATGTAGGGATTCGACGTGTTCATGAGCGTCTCGGTCATGCCGTAGCGTTCCAGAATGACGTGCCCCGTGCGGCGCTCGAATTCGTGATGCGTGTCCGGCGCCAAGGGCGCGGACCCGGACACGAACAGGCGTATGTGCGCGGTCGAGGCACGAACGAGCGCGGGTAACTGCAGGAGGCGCGTGTAGAAGGTCGGCACGCCCATGAACACAGTCGCCCTCGGCAGGCTCTCGAGAGCGCGTGCCGCATCGAAGCCGCTCTGCAACAGCAGGCTCGACTGGGAAGCGAGTGCGATGTTGACGCCGACGAACAGGCCATGCACGTGAAACAGCGGCAGCGCGTGCAGCAGCACGTCGTCGGGCGAGAAGCGCCAGAGGTCCGCGAGCGTCACCGCATTAGTGCCCAGGTTGCCGCGCGACAGCAGCGCGCCCTTGGGCCGCCCCGTCGTACCGGACGTATAGAGGATCGCGGCGAGCGCACCGGCCGGTAGCGCGGGTCGCGCCTCGATCGATCCTGAAAACTGCCGCGCGAGTTCGGCCAGCGACCCCTCGCCGCCGGGACCCAGCGTGTACAGATCGGTGACGCCGGCCGCCGCGGCGATACCGGCGAGTGCCGGCGAGTCCGCGGGCCGCACGATCGCGATGCGTGGCTCGGCATCGCGCAAGTAGTAATCCACCTCGTGGGCCGTGTTCGCGGTGTTGATCGGCAGGTAGACCGCGCCGATGCGCAGACAGGCCGCGTACAAAACGATCGCCTCGAGCGATTTGTCGACCTGAACGGCGACCCGGTCGCCGGCCTCAACACCCCGCGCGCGCAACGCCGCCGCCCAAGAGGCGGACAGGCTGAGCAATTCGCCGTAGTTCATGCGCCGATGGGCCGCGTCCTCGGCGAAGGCCCGATCCGGCGCGCCGACGGCGCCCGCCTCGATCCAGGCGTACGGATCAATCGACGCGGAAGATTCGGGCGCACGCGGCATCATGAAATATGATGCCACAGAGAGCCATCCGGGCCACCGCTTTGAGCGGTGGCAAACGCACCCTTTATTGGGTGGCGTGGATGCCCTCCCCTAACGGCGTGTCATTGCGGCGGTATCGTGAATTGCCCGTTGCCCTGGTACGTGCGAGTCGACGAAGGACTGGTGCTGCCCTCCATGAACGTGAACGTCGCGAGCGAACTGCCATCCTCCTGTGGCTCGATGCTGGTGATCACGACCTGGCCTTGGTTATCCGCCGACGGCGACATGAAAATGAAATTTCCGGGTGCCACCGCGTCCAGGATCCCAGCCCGTGATGTCCACGTACCTGGACCGGTGATGGTGCCGCCCGTCGGCAGAGCGAGGTTCAGCTGCACGTTCCACGGCCCGCATGCCGGCACCGGATCCGGGTTGTAAGAGTTACACTGATAATTCACGGAGAGATTCCAAATCACGACCAAGCCGTAAACGATATTGTTGTTGTTGTCGATGAAGATGCCGTAGAAGCCGTCGCCCGGCGTCTCGGTCGTATAGGTGCCCGGTGGGACGCTGCCGCAGCACGCCGACCCACCCGACGCCGTGAACGTCAGGCCGCCGCCCGCGTTCACGGTGATCGTGGAACTGTCCTTGCCGAGCGCGTTGTTGTTCGCATCGTACGCCACCACGGTCAGTGTGTCGGTGCCCGGGTTGCCCGCCGTGTAGGAGATCTGTGGTGTGGTGGTGGTGACCGGCGAGCTGCCGATCGACCCGTTACCACTCAACGTCCAAACCCAAGAGGTCGCCGGCGGCGGAGGCGGAATGTCGCCGGCAACCACGACATCGGATTTCTCGGTCGCGACGAACACGCTCTGGATTCCCTGCGTCGTCGTGAACGGTTTGGGCGAGATCACAATCGCGGAGTTCTCTTCGACCGTGATCGTCGTCTGACCGGCGGGACCCGCTTGGGCCGATGCGCTGCACGTGTTCGAACCCGGACCGTAGAACGGCGTAACGAAGATCGTGTCGTCGAGCGTGCTCACGCCGGGCGGTGCGGTGGCACTCGTGACGTACTGCGCGACCGCGCTGTTCGAGCAGAAACTCGTCGGGCTCACCTGCGTACCGCTGACGACGAGCTTGCCGGCTGCCCCGGTGGTGTTCCACAGGAACGTATAGCCCGAGGTGCCTCCCGAGGTGCCACTGGCATCGACGATCGACGCGGTGAAAGGGACGCTCTCGCTGCCCCAATAGGCGATGTCGCCGACTGGGTTCACGCGTGCCGTCTCAGGCGTCACGCTGAGCGGAAACACGTCCGCCCCGTCGGCATTGGCAATGTCGGTCAACATGACCGACGTGTCGAGCGCTTGCAGCGCGAAGCTCACGTAGTTGAGGATGCCAGTCAGCGACTTGGTGATATTACCGACCGACGTCGCCGCCTCTTCCGCCGTGGACCCGAGTCCCGGGGTGGTCGCAGCCAGTTGGGTAAAGGTTCGTGTCAGCTCAGCAGGAAGCCCGCCATTGATGAACGAGTTGCTCTGAAAGACGGCCGTAAAGTACAGATCGAAGGCGGTGGAGAAGTCACCGCTCAGGATCGCGCTGATAATGTTCGGCGTCGTCTGGACGTTCTGAGCGTAATTCAACAGGTCCGCGACGATATTGCTGCCCAGTATCGTTCCGAACGCGCCGAGTTGGCTACTGGCACCGGCGATTTGTGGAAACTCGCCGCTGCCGAATACATAATTGGCCAGGAACGGCGTCAGGACATCCGTGACGAAGCTCGACAAGCAGGTCGTGATGCGCTGAGTGTTTTGATCGCCGGTCAAGTCCGCGATCCCGCTCTGGTTACCCGCGCCGCAGCCGACGACGATGAGGTCGTAGTCCGTCTCGCTCGAGCCGGGATCCAGCGTCAGCGCAAACGGGCCCTTACTCGGCGAATTGACCGGCGTATAAGCGGTGCTCCCGTTCTCGAAGATGGCGCCGTAGAGCGTGGTATTGGGATCCGCGAAGTACGCCGTCGTGACGGCGGTCACGACGTCGCCGTACGCGCCGACGGCGCCACCGCTCACGCCACCCTCGGGGTCCACCGTGAACTGGGTGACCTGCACCGGCGGCGAATCGGTCTGCGTCTGCCCATCCGTGATCGTCTGCACCTTTTCCACGAACGCGTACGCGCGGCGCCGCGTGTTGTTGGTGAGGTCGAACGAAAACGGCGCATAGGTATTGACGTCGATGCCGCTCTGACGGCCCGTTCCGACCGTGACCGCATTGGGCGTCGCCCTGGCACGCGAGGCACCGCCGAGTTCCGTTGCGACCAGCTTGCGAATCGAGGCGGCGGCGGCGCTTCGCACCGCGCGCGCGCGGCCCGTTCCCGCCCCACTGGCGGCGCTGACCGGCTCCGTGTTCGCCGGGGTGGGCAGCAGCGGCGCGACGAACGCATTGATCGCCGCCTGCACCGAAGGGTTCGCTGCGCCGAACGTGTCGGGGTTCGCGGCGACCGCCGTCGCGATCGCCCCGACCAGTGTCGAAAAGCCAGGGGCGCTCGGGATGCCCTTGATCAGCGCAGCCGTATCCGACGTATTCAGCATCAGGTGCCCGCCGAGCGCAAAATAGGCGAGCACCTCGGCGGTCGTCGAGGCGGAGACGTTGCTGTGGTTGCCATCCAGCCAACCGAGCAACATCACGTGGCCGTTCGGGCTCAACACGGTGACGACCTGGGAACTGTTCGGGAAACTATACCCTGAGATCGTGAACTGTCCGCCGGGCGACGGGATCTGCTGGGCAACGCTCGTGAGGACGGTCAACTGCTGCGGCACGAGGGCACTGCCGGCCGGCAACTGCACGACCGACGAGTAGGCCTGAGTCGCGAAACCCGCCAGCGCGCCGCCGCCGGGCATATTGGCGTTCGTCGTGCCTTGGACGGACCACGTGAGTACCGCGGGATTGAACGCGACCGTACGGTCCTGCTGGATCGTGAAGGTGCCGATGCTCGTCGCCTGACTGTTGGCGGCGACGTTGCCGAACGCCACGCTTCCCTGTTGAACCACGGTCGCCGAGGCCGAACTCGTGACCACGGCCGTGACGTTGGCGGCCGGGATGTTGCTCGAGTTGACCACGACGACTGAGTACGTGTATGCAAACGTCGTACGGCCGGTACGTGTGGTGCTCACGAGCTGATAGCTGCCGGGTTTGATCGACAGCACGGGCCCCGAGGATACGCTCGTCGCCTTGATGTCCGCTGCCGCCGTCATGCCGGTCGCCTGATTCGCGCCGCTACCCCCGTTGGAGCAGGACTGCAGGGCCAGTGTGCCCGTACAGGCGAACACCACCGTCAGCGCACGCACGGCACGCAAGAACCGCTTCGGCAAGGAGTTCATCAAACCGCCCTCATCATCGGGACTCCAATCGGCGGCTGCGGCGACCACCCAGCACGGTGAGACCGCCCAGCAGCAGGACTACGGCGCCAACACCCGACCGCGGGTCGATCTCCGGCGCTTGCGCCACCGACGACCCCGAGGTCGTCGTGCCGGCGTACAGCGTGGAGTAGTCGTTGGTATCGACGATGTCGAATGTTTGTGGGCCCGGCGCGCCCGTACCCAGCCACGTAAAATCGACGGAGAAGTTCGATTGCGTGCCGCCGGGGGCAAGACCGTTGTTCAGCGCTTGGGAGTCAAAGAAGCCGTCCGCAGGCAAGTTGGGATCCGGTTGCGCGACGATCGAACTCCAAGTTCCCGGTGACGTCTCCACGCTGAGGTTGGAATACTGTCCGAGCGTGAAGAAGACCGTGAATTCGCCGACGTTGGTGGGCACGAAAGAATTCGTGATCGTGTAGTCGTATTGCCAGGTACTCCCGTTCAGATCGGTGGCCGTATAAGAGACTTGGGCATTGACGGCCGGCGAGGCAAAAATCCATGCGAGCACGGCGGCAGTGGCAAGGTCGAATTTCATCTTGAGCATGCGGTATCCCCTGATTCTTGTGCGCTGAAGGTAGTGAACCGGATGAATACGGCGCAAGATCTCCGGGCGGACAACAGCGGCGTGGCGAGTGGACAGGAGCGGTCAATAGCGGTCAGCGCACGGAGGTCGCGGCTTGCCGGATCTGTCCTACGACATTGTGCGCAAGCCACCGGCGGCAACTGAGAGTTGGGGTCAGCGATGCTTACAGTCACCAAACGGAGGGTGAAATGGACATCGAAGGTCGTTTGCGGCAATTGGAACGTCACTATCGCGCCACCTTGAGCGCCGCCGTCGCCGCCAAGGCGAACTATTTCGCTTTGGCGGGCGAACCGAGTGTGTTACCGCACGCGGTTGAGCGTGCTAAAGCGCGGTGGCAGGATCTCGACGCGCTCAAGCGCGGGATTGCGTATGAAATGGCGCAACTCGAGGAGCTGGAACACGAGTCGACAACTTAGCCCTCGCGGCTCAGCCCGCCCCACCCCCCGACAGCGGGCGATCTAGACCGTTCCGGACTGGGCTTGTCGTCATCGCGTCCCGGGTAAGCAGCGGTACTGGTGTAAACTCAATCTCTTTTTCGAGGATCGCTCGATCATGGAAGTGAGGTTTACTCGCGGCACCGACCGGGATTTCATCGAAGTCCGCCGACCTGACGGAACTGTGGAAAAAACGACGTTTCCGAAAAAGGGTCCGTTTCCGCACGACGCGGTGCATCTCATCGTCGAGAAACGCCTGCGATTGGCACAGGGTTTCTGGGGACGAATCGCCGAAGGCGCCACCGCCGCCGAGATTGCGGCAATCGCAAAGGCTGGGGGTCACGCAAGTTCCGTTCGGGCGCTGGCGCCCGCCCGCGAAATCACGGAGCTCCTTCACGCCGAGAGGCTCGTGGAGTGTTTCGAGGCGGAGATCTGGAGCAACTGCTCCGATAATGGAACGTTCCGCAGCATCCTCGCCGCCGCCTGCTCGCAGTCGAAGCTTTCGAGCCCACCCTTGTCGGATGAGGAACTCGACGAGATCCGCACCGATCTCCGGCAGACGCTGCAGGCATGGCACAAGCTTGCGGTCGGCGCCTCACTCACGTTGCAGTGGTGACGCGCTCAGGGTCTGCGCAAAGAGAACTGGTCGGTCCGCCCAGACCGACCAGCACCCAAGATCAATGACTGGGGGACGGCCCCGACGATCCGGGCGAACCCGAAGAACCGGGCGTACCCGGCGAGCTGGGACTCCCAGGGGTTCCAGGCGAGCTAGGGTTTCCCGGCGTTCCCGGCGACCCTGGCGTTCCGGGCGTGCCCGGGTTACCCGGCGAGCCTGGTGATCCCGGCCGCTTCGGTTTACTCGGCTGACCAGGCTGTCCGGGTGTTCCCGGGATTCCAGGGGAACCTGGAGTTCCCGGTGTCCCGGGCGTCCCCGGCGTTCCGGGCGTTCCGGGCGTTCCGGGCGTTCCGGGCGTTCCGGGCGACCCGGGGGCACCCGGCGCTCCCGGTGTCTGCGCTTGCGCGACCGCATAGCCTGCCGTGATCATGAGTAACGCCGCAACTGCGGTGCTAATTTTCGACTTCATTTCGCGTCTCCTCTCATTTGAGGCAATCAGCTTACTTACACCCACCGCTGAAACTGTCAGCAGGCGACGATACTCGACGTAAGGGCAAGTCACCGTTCATGTGCTGCGGTGAGGTAGGATTCGCTCCTGTGGCAGTTGACCCGCAAATCCGTCTAACGCTGCTGCTGTTCACCACGGCCTGCTGCGCGCTGCTGCGCACGCACGGCGCGGGCGCGCACGAAGTCGACCGCTATGTGACGACTCACGCCGGCATCACGCTCGAAGTCAGCGCACCCCGCGCCGACATC
>Ga0116227_10016811_pt1 | contig 10386 bp, 8 predicted proteins | sample S1TSphgellanicum_FD_89693 | JGI IMG/M metagenome (GOLD analysis project Ga0116227, IMG submission 89693) | Host-associated microbial communities from peat moss isolated from Minnesota, USA - S1T2_Fb - Sphagnum magellanicum MG | ecosystem: Host-associated > Plants > Peat moss > Unclassified...
AACGCGGAAACGTCCTGAGCTGATATCGAGCGTTGCGTAGCCGAAGCCTCGACCGTCTTGCCAGATGGCGGCCAACAGGTTGTCCTGACGTTCGCTTAGCAGCGCTTCGTCACTGACGGTTCCTGGCGTGACAATGCGCACCACTTTACGCTCGACAGGGCCTTTACTTAAGGCCGGATCGCCAACCTGTTCACAGATGGCAACGGATTCGCCGAGATGCACTAGCTTGGCAAGATAGCCTTCAACCGCGTGATAAGGAACGCCCGCCATCGGGATGGGTTCACCGGCGGAGGCGCCGCGCTTGGTCAGCGAGATGTCCAGCAGCTGCGAGGCCTTTTTGGCGTCGTCATAGAACAACTCATAGAAGTCGCCCATCCGGTAGAACATCAGGATTTCAGGATTCTGTGCCTTTAGACGCAGGTACTGCTGCATCATGGGGGTGTGGGCATCTAAATTATCGCTATTACTCATGCGCTTAGTTTCTTAGTTGTTTAAGTCATTCATAGAGTTAAAAAGGCTCTATAACTCTAAAATTTTGTGCGGGTATAGTAGCCCAAGCACGTCAAAACTGACACCCCGCAAACGGGAATGCATCTCGGAGATTTGCAAAGAAGTGTGGGCGCTTGTTGTCGGCCAGAGCTGCTGCTAGATCTGGCGGTCGCGTATTTCATGCACCATTTCGATCAGCGCCTTTAATCCCGCTGGAACGTGTCTGCGACCGGGATAATACAGCCGTAATCCTTCAAACGAAGGGCACCACTCTTCCAGCACGCTGACCAGACTGCCGCTGGCCAGATCCTTTTCGATAAACCAGCTTGAAATGAACGCCAGACCCATGCCGCTGCGTGCCGCCTGGCGGATAGCGCGTAACTCGTTGAGCACGATTCGCGTCGGTATGTTTATCGCAAATTTTTGCTGATGACGCTCAAGCTCCCAGTGGTAGATTCCGCCGTGAGACATACGCATGCCGACCCCTTGATGCGCGGCGAGGTCCTCCGGCGTTTGCGGCACGCCGTGGGTGGCGAAATACTGCGGACTTCCGACGATGAGCATGCGTGCCGGGGGCGTCACTGGCACGGCTATCATGTCCTGCGGTACCGATTCACCGAGTCGGATCCCCGCGTCAAAGCCCTCGGCAACGATATCGATCATCCGGGCCTCGGTCGCGATATCTATGCGCATGTTGGGGTAACGCTGAAGATATTCCCGCAGCAGCGGCTCAAACAGCAGCAGTGCAGATTCGGGCGGAGCATTAATACGCAGGGTGCCGGTGGGTGACTCGGGCTGTGTGCTTATCTCTTCCGAAGCACGCTGAATCTCGGCCAGTGCGGGGGCAATGCGTTCGACATAACGTCGGCCCGCCTCGGTAAGCGATACGCTGCGCGTTGAGCGGTTAAAGAGTCTAATATTGAGGCGAGCCTCAAGGCCGGCAACGGCATTGCTGACCGCGGTAGCAGACATGCCTAGCTCGCGCGCGGCGGCGCGAAAGCTGCTGCGTTGCGCGACGGCAAGAGTCACTTCAAGCTCAGTCAGACCAGTACGATGCATCGTTTATTGTCCTGATTTTCGTTATACCCCGTACAGCATAACCCCGCTTATCAGAGCAACCTAGCCTTCTTATACTCCTCAATATTGAAAACTTATTAACGAGTGCGTTTGAGGATCCATCATGCAAAAGATCGACAAAATCTATATCAACGGTGAGTTTCTGACACCTCACGGCACCGAACGTTTCGAGCTGTTTAATCCGGCTACTGAAGAGGTGATTGGCACGGTACAACTGGCCGACGTAGAGGATACTCAGCGGGCGATAGCGGCAGCGAAAGCGGCGTTCCCGGAGTGGTCGCGCACGACTAAAGTGCAGCGTATTGCCGCACTCAAACGCATGCATGCCGCCGTGGTGGCCTGTGAAGAGGAACTGTTGGAGGCCATTATCACCGAGTACGGCGCGCCAGCCGCGCGTTCACGCTGGATGGCGAGCTATCCGGCAGACGTCATTTTACAGGTTATGCAGACGCTCGAGTCCTTTGAATTCGAAGAGCAGGCTGGTATCGCGAAGGTCATCCTTTGCCCGGTCGGCGTCGCTGGCCTGATTACACCCTGGAACAGCGATGCAGGGTTTATCTGCAACAAGTTGGCGACCGCGCTGGCGGCGGGATGTACCGCCGTTATCAAGCCGAGCGAGATGAGCGCTATTCAGACACAAATCATCACCGAGGCGTTGCATAAAGCCGAACTGCCCGCGGGCGTATTCAACATTGTCACCGGGCGTGGCGAGGTCGTTGGCGCGGAGATAAGCCGTCACCCTGATATCGCCAAGATTTCTTTTACCGGCTCGACGGCGGTGGGCAAGGGGATTATCGAAAGCGGTGCAGCGACGCTCAAGCGCGTGACGCTGGAGCTGGGAGGTAAATCACCCACGATTATTCTGGACGACGCCGACGCTGCAACCGTGGTGCCGATGGCGTTGATGGCGGGGTTTATGAACAGCGGACAGGCTTGTATTGCCGGAACGCGTATTCTGGTGCCGCGCAGTCGTTTAACGGAGTTCGAGCAGGCCTTCTCCCGCGCCGTGGAACAGATTCAATCCGGCTCTCCGCGTGATGAGAAGACCGACATTGGGCCCATGGTCAGTCGCAAACAGTGGGAACGCGTGCAGAGCTATATTCGCCTTGGGCTGGAGGAAGGGGCAACGCTTTTGACCGGTGGGGAAGGACGTCCTGCTGGGTTCGATAAGGGCTGGTTAGTGAAACCGACGGTATTCACACAGGTCAATAATCAGATGCGAATTGCCCGTGAAGAAATTTTTGGACCCGTGCTGTCGATTATCCCTTATGAGACTGAGGCCGATGCGCTGAAAATTGCCAACGATACAGATTATGGCCTCAATGCGATGGTGCTGAGCGGCAGTCTTGAGCGAGGTCTCCGTGTGGCGCGACAGATTGAAACCGGCCGAGTGCTGGTTAATACCCTGGCTCACGAACCTCAGGCGCCGTTTGGCGGCGTTAAGCAGTCTGGTTTAGGCCGCGAGATGGGCAAGTGGGGGTTGATGGCCTATCTGGAGCCTAAAACGCTGTTGGTGGGATAGCACGGGGGTATTTTTAAAGAGGATAAAAAGCTAAAATGTACCCAGACAAAGACTAAGGTCTTTTATTTTTCTGTATTTTCATTTCTTTATTAGCTTTTTTAAGAGGTTAGCGTGCAATCATTACCACATTGTCCTAAATGCAGTTCTGAATTTACCTGGCAGGAAGGCGAACAGCTGAACTGTCCGGAATGCGGTCACGAGTGGCCGGCCAATGCGGCAGCAGAAGAAGAAGAGGGACGGGTGGTAAGAGACGCTAACGGCAATCTTCTGGCAGACGGCGATGCGGTCACGGTCATCAAAGACCTCAAGGTCAAAGGCAGTTCATCGCCCCTTAAAATCGGTACCAAAGTGAAGAGTATCCGACTGGTTGAGGGCGACCACAACATCGACTGTAAGATTGACGGTTTTGGCCAAATGAAGCTGAAATCCGAGTTTGTTAAGAAAAACTAAAATACCTGCCTAGGATCCTCCGCCAGCACCTGGTTTTAACCCCGTCTGGCGGAGTGTTTATCTGTTGTTTGTTTAATTTCCCTTTAACATTCCTGTTTGTTCGTTGCAAACAATGCATTAACATGACGATCTACTTTTTTTGTATCGCCATACGGATATCTGATGCGCTACCTGGCTACCCTTCTTCCCATGGTTGTTCTGCTCTCAGCCTGTAGCAGTACGCCGAAAAATACCCCTTCTGCTCAAGGTACTGCACCGAGCGGTGGATTCCTGCTATCTCCTGCGCAGAACGGCCTTTTGCCTAACGGGGATTTTGCCGATAATGCCGCGGCCAATGCGTTTATCGACAAAATGGTGCGCGAGCACGGGTTTGACCGTCAACAGCTGCAGGATACTCTCGGGCAGGCGAAGCGGCTGGACTGGGTTCTGCGGCTGATGGATCGCCAGGCGCCTATCGGTCCGGCTCCGACGGGGCCTTACGGCGCGTGGATCCGCTATCGTAGCAAGTTCATTACGCCTGATAACGTGCAGAACGGCGTGGCCTTCTGGGACCAGTATCAGGATGCGCTGCAGCGTGCCTACCAGCAGTATGGTGTACCGCCTGAAATTATCGTCGGTATTATCGGCGTAGAGACGCGCTGGGGTAGGGTGATGGGTAAAACGCGTATCATTGATGCCCTCGCGACGCTGGCGTTTGACTATCCTCGCCGCGGTGCATACTTTGCCAGTGAGCTGGAAACCTTCCTGCTGATGTCCCGCGCGGAAGGTGACGATCCGCTGGCGCTACGTGGATCCTTCGCCGGTGCGATGGGTTACGGCCAGTTTATGCCTTCTGCATTCAAGCAATTCGCCGTTGACTTCGATGGCGATGGTCACGTGAACCTATGGGACCCGATTGACGCTATCGGCAGCGTAGCCAACTACTTTAAATCAAACGGTTGGGTGCCGGGTGAGCCGGTTGCGGTGCAGGCGAGCGGTCAGGCTGCCGGGCTGGAAAACGGCTATCAGACCAAATATTCCGTCTCGACGCTGGCCTCGGTGGGCCTCACGCCAATGGGATCCCTCGGCGGTTATCAGCAGGCGAGCCTGCTGCGTCTGGATATGGGCACCTACTATCAGTACTGGTATGGTCTGCCTAACTTCTATGCTATTACCCGTTATAACCACAGCACGCAGTACGCGATGGCCGTGTGGCAACTGGGTCTGGCGGTGAAGCAGGCGCGCATGGGTAACTAATATCCCAACCCTCAATTCCGGCAGCAGCGGTCGTTGCTGCCGTTATTCTCCCTTACTCTCTCCAATTTTCACCCGTCTGCGCGCGCGCTCCCATAAACAGTGCCTGCTAATGAAAGCCATTTTTACGTCTCGGGAGACTTCCCGTACTTTGTTACTCTGCATAACTCTTGGGCTGCGAGAAGTGCTAACATTGTCTGACTTAAACTTTTCTTGTTGCGGGACAAGCTATGACCGAAAAGCATTTGCAGCAGCTCAGCATTGATGTCGGGGCGGCGCTGAAAGCGGCCGGCCTGTGGGTAACCTGTGCCGAATCTTGCACCGGTGGCTGGGTGGCGAAAGCCATTACCGATGTCGCAGGCAGCTCCGCCTGGTTTGACCGTGGATTCGTCACATACAGTAACGCCGCCAAGCGTGAATTGCTGGACGTCTCCGATTCTACGCTCAAAGAATTTGGTGCGGTCAGTGAACAGGTCGTGAGGGAAATGGCCCGTGGTGCAAGGTATGCGGCGGGGGCGGACGTTGCGGTATCGATTAGCGGAATTGCCGGTCCTGATGGCGGCAGTGAGGCTAAACCAGTGGGCACCGTATGGTTTGGATTTGCCGACAAAGATGGTCGGATTTATGCATGCAAACAGGTTTTTTCCGGAGATCGCGAAGCCGTACGTTTGCAAGCTGCTGTTTTCTCGCTACAAACCTTACTCGACGAGTTTTTGAAAAAATAGGCTTGATACTGTATGAGCATACAGTATAATTACAGCTAATTACCTGCATGTGAACTTTGCATCCAAACAACAACATTCAGTGACAACGACGTGTAGTTTCGCACGGCTCGTCACCCGAAGGAGTAAAAATGGCTATTGATGAGAACAAGCAAAAGGCGTTAGCTGCGGCACTGGGCCAGATTGAAAAGCAATTCGGTAAAGGCTCCATCATGCGTCTTGGTGAAGATCGCTCTATGGATGTTGAAACGATCTCCACCGGCTCTCTGTCTCTGGATATCGCGTTGGGCGCAGGTGGCTTGCCAATGGGCCGTATCGTAGAGATCTACGGACCAGAATCTTCAGGTAAAACGACCCTGACTCTGCAGGTTATCGCTGCCGCTCAGCGCGAAGGTAAAACCTGTGCATTTATCGATGCTGAACACGCGCTTGACCCAATCTATGCCAAGAAATTGGGCGTAGATATCGACAATCTGCTGTGTTCTCAGCCGGACACCGGTGAGCAGGCGCTTGAAATCTGTGACGCACTGACCCGCTCTGGTGCGGTTGACGTTATCATCGTTGACTCCGTGGCTGCATTGACACCAAAAGCAGAAATCGAAGGTGAAATCGGTGACTCTCACATGGGCCTCGCGGCACGTATGATGAGCCAGGCGATGCGTAAACTGGCCGGTAACCTGAAAAATGCCAACACGCTGCTTATCTTCATTAACCAAATCCGCATGAAAATTGGTGTGATGTTCGGTAACCCGGAAACCACTACCGGTGGTAACGCACTGAAGTTCTATGCTTCTGTACGTCTTGATATCCGTCGTATTGGCGCAATCAAAGACGGCGACGTCGTTGTCGGTAGCGAAACGCGCGTTAAAGTTGTTAAGAACAAGATTGCTGCGCCGTTCAAACAGGCTGAATTCCAGATCATGTATGGTGAAGGCATCAACATCAACGGCGAGCTGGTCGACCTGGGCGTTAAGCACAAGCTGATCGAGAAAGCCGGTGCATGGTACAGCTACAACGGCGAGAAAATCGGTCAAGGCAAATCTAATGCCAGCAATTTCCTGAAAGAGAATCCGAAAATTGCTTCCGAAATCGACAAAAAACTCAGAGAAATGCTGCTGAGCGGTACCGGTGAACTGAGCGTTGCATCGACTGCCGAAGGACTGGACGACAACGTTGAAACCAGCGAAGAGTTTTAATTCTCCGTTCTGAGTATGGCTTTCGCATCAAGGGCCGTACTTAAGAAATTGTCGCCTTAAAAAACAGCCTGCAACCCAGGCTGTTTTTTTGCTTTTTAAGGAGCGAAAAATGACTCAGGACATAAATGAGGACGCCGCGTTTTCATCACTGTTTTCCACCACGCAGGACGATAATGCCAAAAAGCTTAATAACCTGATTGCCAGAGCGATGCGCCTGCTGGGCCAGCGTGACCACGGTGAGGCCGAGCTTCGTCGTAAACTGCTGACGCCGCCCCAGCCCTTTACTCGTCCTTCCTCTTACAAAAACCGCAAAAATCAACAATCCAGTAGCCCGACCGTCGCAACCGCTGCTAAAGAAAAAGAGGTTGAGGAGATTTGTCCCGAGCAGGTCGAGCAGGTTATTGCATACTGTTATGAGCACGGCTGGCTAGACGACGCCAGATTCGCCGACCGCTACATTGCGGGTCGCAGTCGCAGGGGATTGGGCGCACAGCGTATTCGCTCCGAACTGATGCAAAAGGGGGTAGATAAAGAGGTGATTAACCTGGCGCTGGAAAATTGCGAGGTCGATTGGTGCACTCAGGCGTATGAGCTGGCGACGCGTAAATTTGGGCAGCCATTGCCTGTCGATTGGAAAGAAAAGTCGAAAGTTTTACGTTATTTGCTCTACCGAGGTTTTTTTCAGGAAGAAATTCAGTCTATTTATCGCGATTTTGAAGATTGAACGCATACGGGATTTTACTTCCCAGCGAAGAAATTTTATCTTATCCCCACTTTTTGTTCGTGAGCGACAAAGTAAGCTGGACGTTATCACGCTAATCTTGCTCACGGGCCGACCTTTTTAGCCTTATTCCGGGACATTTATGAGCAAGAGCACCGCTGAGATCCGTCAAGCGTTTCTCGATTTCTTCCATAGTAAGGGACACACTGTTGTCGACAGCAGCTCGCTGATCCCTACTAATGATCCGACCTTGATGTTTACCAATGCCGGTATGAACCAGTTTAAAGACGTTTTTCTGGGCCTGGATAACCGCGATTACAATCGCGCGACCACGTCTCAGCGTTGCGTACGCGCCGGTGGTAAGCACAACGATTTAGAAAACGTGGGTTACACCGCTCGTCACCACACCTTCTTCGAGATGCTGGGCAACTTCAGCTTTGGTGATTACTTTAAAGAAGACGCCATCAAGTTTGCCTGGGAGCTGTTGACTGGGGAGACCTGGTTCAACCTGCCAAAAGAAAAGCTGTGGGTGACCGTCTACGCTACCGATGATGAAGCTTACGACATCTGGGAAAAGCAGATAGGCGTACCTAAAGAACGCATCATCCGTATCGGTGATAACAAAGGTGCCCAGTATGCGTCAGATAACTTCTGGCAGATGGGTGACACCGGTCCTTGCGGCCCTTGCTCCGAGATCTTCTTCGACCACGGCGACCACATCTGGGGCGGCCCTCCGGGTAGCGCAGAAGAAGACGGCGACCGTTACATCGAGATCTGGAACCTGGTCTTCATGCAGTTCAACCGTCAGGCTGATGGCACCATGCTGCCGCTGCCTAAACCTTCGGTTGATACCGGTATGGGTCTGGAGCGTATTTCAGCGGTGCTGCAACACGTTAACTCCAACTATGACATCGACCTGTTCCAGACGCTGATCGCGGCTGTGGCAAGCGTCACTGGCGCTACCGACCTCAACAACAAGTCGCTGCGCGTTATTGCCGACCACATTCGTTCTTGCGCCTTCCTGATTTCCGATGGTGTTATTCCTTCTAACGAAGGTCGTGGCTACGTGCTGCGTCGTATCATTCGTCGTGCGGTTCGTCATGGCAACATGCTGGGCGCGAAGGAAACCTTTTTCTATAAGCTGGTTGCCCCCCTGATTCAGGTGATGGGTTCTGCGGCCGTTGAACTGGCAAAACAGCAGTCAACCGTTGAGCAGTTGCTGAAAACCGAAGAAGAGCAGTTCGCACGTACTCTGGAGCGCGGTCTGGCGCTGCTGGACGAAGAGCTGGCTGCACTGAAAGGCGATACCCTTCCAGGCGAAATTGTTTTCCGTCTTTATGACACCTTCGGCTTCCCTGTCGATTTGACCGCTGACGTTTGTCGCGAACGTAATCTGAAGGTTGACGAAGAAGGCTTCGAGAAGGCGATGGAAGTTCAGCGCAACCGTGCGCGTGAGTCCAGCGGTTTCAGCGCAGACTACAACAGCATGATCCGTGTTGAAGGCGTGACGCAGTTCTCTGGCTACGAGCACGTACAGCGTCAATCTAAAGTGGTGGCGCTATTCGTTAACGGCCAACAGGTTGACGAGATCCAGGCGGGCGAAAGCGCCATCGTGGTTCTGGATGACACGCCATTCTACGGCGAATCCGGTGGTCAAGTTGGCGATAAGGGCGTTCTGAAAGCCTCTGCGGGCGAATTCGCGGTAAGCGATACTCAGAAGTACGGCAAAGCGATTGGCCATCAGGGCGTGTTGAGCGCAGGTAAACTTGCCGTTGGCGACAGCGTCGAAGCAGACGTTGATGCAACCCGCCGTGACCGCATTCGTCTAAACCACTCTGCAACCCATCTGCTGCACGCAGCATTGCGTCAGGTTCTGGGCAAGCACGTGGCGCAGAAAGGCTCTCTGGTCAACGATAACTACCTGCGTTTCGACTTCTCGCATTTCGAAGCGATGAAGCCAGAAGAGATCCGCCAGGTAGAAGATTTGGTAAATGCGCAAATTCGTCGTAATCTGCCTATTGAGACCAACATCATGGCGCTCGACGACGCGAAAGAGCAGGGCGCAATGGCGCTGTTCGGTGAGAAATATGAAGATCACGTGCGCGTACTGCGTATGGGTGACTTCTCTACTGAGCTCTGCGGAGGGATCCACGCCAGCCGCACCGGTGATATTGGTCTGTTCCGTATTCAAAGCGAATCAGGCACGGCAGCGGGTGTCCGTCGTATTGAAGCGATTACTGGCGAAAACGCGATTAATGCGCTTCATCAGCAGAGCGACCTGTTGCAGGACGTGGCTCATCTGGTGAAAGGTGACGTGAACAGCGTGACCGACAAGATTCGTACCCTGATTGAGCGTTCACGCCTGCTGGAAAAAGAGCTTCAGCAAGTGAAAGATCAACAGGCTGCGCAGGAAAGTGCTTCACTGTCTGGCCAAACGAAAGACGTTAAAGGCGTTAAACTGCTGGTAAAACAGCTGGATAACGTTGAACCAAAAATGTTGCGTACTATGGTCGATGACCTCAAAAACCAGTTGGGTTCAGTTATTATCGTGTTGGCTACCGTAGCGGACGATAAGGTGAGTCTCATTGCGGGCGTAACAAAAGACCTGACCGATCGTGTCAAAGCCGGTGAACTCATCGGTACGATCGCAGCCCAGGTCGGCGGGAAAGGCGGCGGTCGTCCTGATATGGCTCAGGCGGGCGGTACCGATGTACAAGCTTTGCCAGCAGCGCTTGCGGGCGTTGAAGCTTGGGTTTCCGACAAGCTTTAGTCATACAATCAGTAACTGCGAGAACGCCATAATTAACTGTGTATTATGGCGTTTTTAGTCTTAACGACCGGTTGATTCTCACTATTTAAGCCACGACTGCGCTGATTTCAGCTAAACTTAAATTAACTCGTAGCTAAGGTACAAAGCTGACGACCATTTAATGTGGAGGTCATGGCTTACGTTTTCACAGCATATGATAGATAATG
>Ga0116227_10016812_pt1 | contig 10386 bp, 5 predicted proteins | sample S1TSphgellanicum_FD_89693 | JGI IMG/M metagenome (GOLD analysis project Ga0116227, IMG submission 89693) | Host-associated microbial communities from peat moss isolated from Minnesota, USA - S1T2_Fb - Sphagnum magellanicum MG | ecosystem: Host-associated > Plants > Peat moss > Unclassified...
CTGGGTTAATGGTAGCATCGAAGGCATCTATCCCAAAGCTAAATTGCGATCGCGCCGCCAGCACTTGTTTGTTACTACGCTTAGTCCAGTCTTGAAAAAACCGCAGGATTGCTAGGCGAGTATTTCCGTTTTTATCAGATCCTGGTTCGGGAAATGGCTGTGTTCCACCAACCAAGGCTTCCAAAAAGCCAACGTCACTTACCCGACGAGTTGCAGCGAGTCCTAAAGCAAATTCTTCGGTGGGAGTTTGTACAACTGGTTGACGTAGTGTCAGAGAAAAGTCTTGTGAGGTGCCTTTAATACCTAAAATATCGAACGGTTTTTCAATGATCTGACTATCTGTATAGTTATATGTGAATCCTATCGTCCCATTATGAGGATTAATTGGCAAAGTATAGTTGAAATTGACATCGTTGCTACCATCGGTATTGGCGTAGGCGATACTTAAACCATCTCCCAATCCCAGCAGGTTAGCTTGGTTAAATTGAATTTGCCGCTCAAAGCTGCCTATACTAGGGATACGGTTGTTGTCTAAGCTGATTTGGGGAGATAATGTCTGTGTCTCTGCCACTTTGATGTCTAGTATACTAGTACCAGGATTTGATCCGGCCGCAAGTTCAGCAGAAATATTTTTAATCAGCGGATTTAACTGGAGGACTTGTAGTGCTTTTAGCAGTCTATTGACATTTAAGGGTTTGTGTGTCGCGATCGCCAGACGACTGCGGACATAGTTAGGGTTCAGCCGCTTCAAGCCTCTAACCTGGATACTTTCCAAGCTTCCTTCCAGGACTTTAATTATGATCACACTTCCAGTCTGTTTGAGGGTTTGATTGGCTGGAATAAAAGCCCCAGAGGTCACGTAACCTTTGTCGCGATAGAGTTTGGTAATTGCTTCAGAAGCCTGTAGCAGTTGGGCAAAGGTAATCGGTTTATTGGTGAATTCTTTGGTTGCGTCAGCGAATTGTTTCCGACTGAATACAGAGTTGCCCACCACTTCAAAGCGAGAGACAGTGATTGTTCCAAGAAACTCATTTGGGACCTGTTCGGGCGTTGGAGGGGTTGAGGGAAGAGAGGGCAATAACTTTTCTGGAGGTGGGAGAACGGTCGGTTTTTCGGGTGCAATAGGGGGATTGTCCTGTCCGGGTCGGCGGAATATGTCTGGTGGTGGCTGGGTTTGGGCAGTCTCAGTCTGAGGTTGGGTATCCTGTTGAGGAAATTCTTCCTCTAGTTCCTCTAGTTCCTCTAGTTCCCCTACTCTGTTTGTCAGTAATCCCTTTAAATGCAACTTAGTATCAGTGTCTGACTGGGGAAACGGAACTGTATTCGCTGTTTGTGCTGACAACGGTTTTTGATACAAGCCGATACTGAATAGTATTAGGAGTAGAGTTGGCGCTCGCCATTGGTAATAGAGACTAAAGAACCGTTTGTTGAGCATGACAAGTGTACGCAGGAGAGTTAAGTGGGTAGTCTTTGTATCAGACCAGAACACATCGCTACTGAGGGGTTGAACGGCGCTGGGAAGTAAGCGTTATGCATCTTGACAACGCTTCAGTCAGCTTTACCTGTTTACCTGAACTGGGACAAATCCCTACTATGAACTGATAGAAATAGTCCTTAAAGTATATTCTCAGAGATTAGAACTTTTTAGTGAACAAATTCAAATAATATATCTAAAGCAGGAAGAATAATATTTACTAAATGGTTATTAAACCGCAGATACCCCTCAAGTTGATCAGTGTTGTGGACATTTAGCAGCAGTAGATCCGTGACTTCCCGCTGTCGTTGAATACCCAGCCTGTTCCATGCAGGTATTTTGGTTTTCTAAGTTCAGGGAGCCAGTTTTGATGGTAATGATTCCACCTCTTGCGGGTAAAGTACCGTGGGCAAGGGTTGATTGGTCACTCCAAACTACAACGCACCGTGATGGGTATCAGTAGACATTTCCAAATAATGATTTTTAATTTTTTATTAATATTTAAGTATCTAATTTTGTATTACTCTTGACAAGATTACCTTGAGGCTCAGAGTCTTTCTACACTTAGAACTTCTTGAAAAAATGATACATAGTGTCTTCAGGAGCTAGACGAATAGCTGTGTTGTAGTCCGTCATTGCTTTTAACTTATCCCCGATTTCATGGTAGAGTTGACTACGCCAAAGGTAGTACATAGCATTCTCAGGGTGGATACTAATAGCCTGGGTGTAATCCTCAAGTGCTCCCTGCTTATCTCCCAAATTTCTGCGGCGGAAGTTAGCCCGTTCGGTGTAAAGGTAAGCATCGCCGGGATTTACGCGAATTGCGTTATTTAATTCAGCGATCGCTCTTTGAGCATCACCTTGTCGAAACGAGGTATAAGCTCTTTCAACGTATGTAGTAGAAGTGATCTGCTTACTAATAAATGTAGTATTTTCAATCAGTTCAGGCTTATTTTCCTCCTCTATATGGTGAGAATCGACACTTCTAGAGGAAGCCTTGCCTAGATTCAGGGCTTTACAGCCAGCTAAATAGACAGTTGAGCCAAAAGCAAAGATAACTCCAACTAGAAAAATTATTAATGTGAAATCGTGCCCACCACCGCTAGTAAAGTTTTGAAACGCTTTTTCGTTTTCTCGACGAGAACTTTCTACAGCTTGGATGGCTGGTGCTGGCTGGATAAGATTTGTAAGTGCTAATCCCTTTATGGTTAGCATTTGCCTTATACCGATAATTTTTAATTTTATCATTAGATTACTCCATTAAGTCAACAGACCTTCTTTGTGCTTCTTTGTGATCAAGAATTAATCAAGAACATAACTAAAACTGATTGGTCTTTTGACAAATTTTCTCCAGACAGATTAATTTTGCTCTTGGCGCTTGTGCCTTTCACTAAGTAAGGTTGCTATAAAGTCTATTTTTGCTAAAATAACTCATGTTTGACTTCTGTAAATCCAACATAATCTGTAAAAAATTATCACTTTTTTTGCAAATAGACTCTACTACCTTACGGTAGAAAGTACCAGTATAACCGTATAACCACTGACTGAAAATAGGGTGTGAGGGGTAGGGTGCTTACAAAGGTAGGTATTTTGTATTTGGTCATTTTTTGCCTATTTCAGCCGATGCTTAAATCCTGGAACGACCAAACCACGTTAAACACTTGAGAAAATTCTCAACTATTTTCGCGATTCCAAAAAACCTACCCTTGAAAGGGGGTAGGGTGTGGGGTGTGGGGTAGGGAAATGCGTAAGTCTGACTCCTGTCGAAGGACAGGTTCGCACCTGAAGCAGCCTCTCGTACTCCTTTTAGAGAAGCAAGCGTGACAAGCAGCGGCGACCATAGGAGAAGAGAAGGTTAAAGGCCAAAAATTGGGCATATAGGACTAATATTTGATTTTTGAAATATACGTAGGGTGTGTTAGCGTAGCGTAACGCACCATCTAAGCATTTGTAGGGTGCGTTAGGACGCACCCTACAAATGCTTAGATTTTTTCAAAATTCAAATAGGATTGCTATAGCTTCTTAAGTGTTAAGCAAGTTACACATGATACACATAGTGCTGAAGCCGATAAAACCCGTATCTTGGTTTACGTAATCTTTAAACTACTGAACTACCATTTTTGTTGAGCTTAGTGACAAATCCTCATGCTAAAAGCTTTGATCAGCAAGGATTTCCTTAGCCAAAATCCAAAATCTAAAATCTAAAATTGGTAATATTCCCTGTGCAATTCAATCCTTCAAAAACCCAAGAAATTTTGGACAATAGTAAATTAAGTCGAACATCACAAGACTCACCCAAATTTTTAGCTTGAAAATATGACTCATACCTTCCTAGAACATTTGCACAGTCCTGATCGCCCAGTTATCGTCTTTGATGGTGCGATGGGAACCAACCTGCAAACGCAAAACTTGACCGCTGAAGATTTTGGGGGTCCACAGTATGAAGGCTGCAACGAGTACCTTGTCCACACTAAGCCGGAAGCTGTGGCGAAGGTTCATAGTGACTTTCTCGCTGCTGGTGCAGATGTCATTGAGACTGATACCTTCGGTAGTATGTCAATTGTCCTAGCAGAATACGATTTAGCGGATCAGGCATACTACCTCAACAAAACAGCAGCAGAATTAGCAAAACGCGTTGCAGCAGAATTTTCTACCCCAGAGAAACCTAGATTTGTAGCTGGTTCAATGGGTCCAACCACCAAACTCCCAACCCTGGGACATATCGATTTTGATACCATGAAAGCTTCTTTTGCTGAACAAGCCGAAGCGCTATTTGATGGTGGTGTGGATTTATTCATTGTCGAGACTTGCCAGGATGTGCTGCAAATTAAAGCAGCGCTGAATGGGATTGAAGAAGTCTTTGCCAAGAAAGGTGAACGTCGTCCATTGATGGTGTCTGTAACAATGGAAACTATGGGGACGATGCTGGTAGGAACAGAAATTAGTGCTGTACTCACAATCTTGGAACTCTACCCCATCGACATTCTCGGTCTAAACTGTGCCACAGGGCCAGACCTGATGAAACCACATATCAAGTATCTTTCGGAACATTCTCCTTTCGTCGTTTCCTGTATTCCTAACGCGGGTTTACCAGAAAACGTCGGTGGTCAAGCTTATTACCGCTTGACACCAATGGAATTAAAGTTGTCGTTAATGCACTTTGTTGAAGATTTAGGTGTCCAAGTGATTGGGGGTTGCTGTGGGACACGTCCAGAACATATTCAACAATTGGCAGAAATTGCCAAAGACCTAAAGCCAAAAGTGAGACAGCCTCATCTGGAACCAGCAGCAGCATCGATTTATGGTATCCAGCCCTACGATCAAGACAACTCCTTTCTCATTGTAGGTGAACGCCTTAACGCCAGCGGTTCCAAAAAGTGCCGCGAATTGCTGAATGCGGAAGATTGGGATGGACTGGTATCGATGGCAAAGGCGCAGGTCAAGGAAGGCGCACACATTTTGGATGTGAATGTGGATTACGTAGGACGCGACGGTGTGCGAGATATGCACGAATTGGTTTCGCGTTTAGTAAATAATGTGACACTACCGCTGATGCTTGACTCTACTGAATGGGAAAAGATGGAGGCGGGTTTAAAGATTGCCGGTGGTAAATGTTTGCTGAATTCCACTAACTACGAAGACGGAGAACCACGTTTCCTCAAGGTGTTGGAGTTGGCGAAGAAGTACGGTGCTGGTGTTGTTATTGGTACAATTGATGAAGAGGGAATGGCACGGACTGCGGAGAACAAGTTTGCGATCGCCCAACGTGCCTATCGTCAAGCTGTTGAATACGGCATCCCATCCCACGAAATCTTTTTTGATACCCTTGCTCTCCCTATTTCCACTGGGATTGAAGAAGATAGGGAAAATGGTAAAGGTACAATTGAAGCTATCCGTCGCATTCGCCAAGAATTGCCTGGTTGTCATGTGATTTTGGGTGTTTCTAACATCTCCTTTGGTTTGAACCCCGCAGCCAGGTTAGTGCTGAACTCGATGTTTTTGCACGAAGCGATGAAATCTGGTATAGATGCGGCAATTGTCAGTGCTAGTAAGATTTTACCTTTGTCGCGCATTGAGGAACGACATCAAGAAGTCTGTCGCCAGTTAATTTATGATGAACGCAAATTTGAGGGCGATGTCTGCGTGTACGATCCTCTGACAGAACTGACGACACTATTTGAAGGGGTGACCACAAAGCGCGATCGCACAGCCGACGAAAGTCTACCTGTAGAAGAACGCCTCAAGCGCCACATCATCGACGGCGAACGTCTTGGGTTGGAGGAACAACTGGCAAAAGCGCTACAAACATATCCCCCTCTGCATATTATCAACACTTTTCTGCTGGATGGGATGAAAGTCGTGGGTGAACTGTTCGGTTCTGGGCAAATGCAGCTCCCCTTTGTATTACAATCAGCGGAAACCATGAAAGCAGCGGTGGCATATTTAGAACCGTTCATGGAAAAGTCAGAATCTGGAAACAATGCTAAGGGTAAGGTGGTTATTGCCACAGTTAAGGGTGATGTTCACGATATTGGTAAAAATCTGGTGGATATCATTTTGTCTAACAATGGCTATAAGGTGTTTAACTTGGGAATTAAGCAACCAGTAGAAAAAATCATTGAGGCTTACGAACAGCACAAAGTTGATTGTATTGCTATGAGTGGTTTGCTGGTGAAGTCCACTGCTTTTATGAAAGAGAACTTGGAGATATTCAATGAAAAGGGGATCACTGTCCCTGTGATTTTGGGGGGTGCGGCGTTAACTCCCAAGTTTGTCTATGAAGATTGCCAAAACACCTATAAGGGTAAGGTGGTTTATGGCAAGGATGCATTTTCTGACTTGCACTTCATGGATAAATTAATGCCGGCGAAGGCTGCTAGCAATTGGAATGATTTGCAGGGATTTTTAGATGAACCCGATAAGTTATCTGTAGCACAAACAGATCCCACACCCCACACCCCACACCCCACACCCCACACCCCACACCCCACAGAAATTGATACAAGGCGTTCGGAAGCTGTGGCGGTGGATATTGAACGTCCAACACCGCCTTTTTGGGGAACGAAGGTGTTTGAGCCTGGTGAGATTCCTCTGGAGGAGGTATTCTGGTATTTGGATTTACAGGCTTTGATTGTAGGACAGTGGCAGTTCCGTAAGCCTAAGGAGCAGTCTAAGGAGGAGTATCAGGCTTTCTTGGATGAGAAGGTTTATCCGATTTTGGCGGAGTGGAAGCAGCGGGTTATTGAAGAGAATTTGCTGCATCCGCAGGCGGTTTATGGGTATTTTCCTTGTCAGGCTGAGGGGAATTCACTGTATGTTTATGAAACGAACCACCAAGACGCCAAGGAGGTGGCGAGGTTTGAGTTTCCGAGGCAAAGGTCTTTGCGGAGGCTGTGTATTGCTGATTTCTTTGCGCCTAAAGAGTCGGGGATCATTGATGTGTTTCCGATGCAGGCGATAACTGTTGGGCAAGTTGCTACGGAGTTTGCTCAAAAGCTGTTTGCTGAGAATAAATACAAAGATTATCTGTATTTTCACGGTATTGCGGTGCAGGTGGCGGAAGCGATTTCTGAGTGGACACATGCTCGCATTCGTCGGGAGTTGGGCTTTGCGGCTGAGGAACCGGATAATATTCGGGATATTTTGGCACAGCGTTATTGTGGTTCTCGGTATAGTTTTGGGTATCCGGCTTGTCCGAATATTCAGGATCAGTATAAGTTGCTGGAGTTGTTGGGGGGCGATCGCATTAATTTATATATGGATGAAAGTGAGCAGATCTATCCAGAACAGTCTACAACTGCGATTGTTACTTATCACCCAGTAGCTAAGTACTTTAGCGCGTAATCTTACCTCTCTGTTCTCTGCGCCTCTGCGGTTTAAGAAATTAACCACAGAGAACGCTGAGAAACAAGAGGGGAAATTTTCACTTGACCAACACTCAAAGGTACTTTATTTAGATTTTTTCTTACAAAAAAGCTACCTTTGTAAGGGTGGAAGAGTCCCAATCAGATTTTCAGCTAATTTGAGAAACTCCTCTGCACGAGTAATTTGTTCCTGAGCCTGTTCAATGTTGATAGCATCGAGTTGTCCATAGTCTCCAGCATTTCTCAATTGCTGTGCTTTAATCAGGAATTGATGAAATTCAACAGGTACTTTACCCTGAAGAGCAAATTCTCGACCAAAGGCGCTAATCACAGCAGAATGTTTGGAAATCGACTAGCAGTCTGAGACTCAACGTTAACTGTCACCGTTGCGAACCCTTATGAGGTATTTGTGGAAAATCAAAGTAGTGTCAATCTTCGACCCTTTTTGCTCCAACCATCAAGTTATCAAGTCTGGGTGCAGGCGATCGCTCGATCACTCTATGAGGCGGGACATGGAAGCGTCCGCTTTTTTATGCCGTTAATTTTTGTCAATCAATTAGGCTTTTCAGCGACAGTGGTTGGCATGGCAATGGGCACCGGGTCGCTGGCTGGGATAGTGGGACATTTCCTGGGCGGCTACTTAGCAGATTCTCCAAGGTATGGTCGCAAACAAGCGCTGTTACTTTCGGCTTTGCTATCGATAGTGGGAACGATCATCCTAGCACTGATCCCAAATTTGCCAATGCTGATCGTCGCAAATTGGATTATGGGATTTGGTAGTGGGTGTTATTGGACTGCGGCAGATGCTTCGGTGATTGATGTCACGCCAAAAGAACAATATCAAAAAGCGTTTGCCGTTTTAGGATTGGCAGCTAGTCTCGGTCATGGACTTGGGATCGTGGGCGGCGGAATATTAGTTTCTCTAGTCGTGGAGGCACAAACGCTGTTTCTAAGTTGTGGGCTAGTTCTCTTGATGTTTTTGATGTTAATTCAAATTGCGAGTACCGATACTCGACAAGATGCCCTTGAAAATTCTGATCCGCTACAAGGATTTGGTTTGGCATTCAAGGATCGAGCGCTGCAAATCTTTGTGTTGATTAACGTTCTGTTTACGACTTACATTGCCTTGGTCAATAGTACGCTGCCATTGTATTTCACAAACTTCATTTCAGCCAGTATTCCACAAGCGACTTCAAAGGTCGAATCTTCATTAGTGAGTGTTGCAAACTTGTTTACTTGGTTTTATATCGGCATTGGCGCAGTCTTGCAGTTACCGTTAGTGCAAATATTGACTTCATTGTTGAACCTTCAGGTTCTGATGATTTCAATGTTGTTGTGGGGCTGTGGATTCTTTTTGGTCTGGGCAACTCATTTGGTACCATCAATTCCAATCGTGGGAATGATTGCAGCGTTCAGTGTATTGTCGATTACGACTGCCATTTACAAACCGTTTGCGGCAGCCGCCATAGCAGAGTTAGCACCAGAATCGTTGCGAGGCGTTTATCTCGCCCTCAACCATCAATGTTGGTCGATCAGCTATTTCATTGGTCCAATCTTAGGCGGTTGGGCAATGGATCAATCTCCCATGATCGCCCACAACTTCTGGATCTCGACTGCCGTCAGCACCCTTTTGGGTCTAGTTATGCTATATGTTCTGAGGAAATATCAAGACTCATCAAATCCCGCCCATAGATAATTGATGGGTGTCTCGCCCGTCTCAATACTACATTTTTTTAATGATTTTCTTCATACAAACGGAAATATTCCGTCTAAAGTATGTTTTTTTCATGAAGATGAGCAGTAAATTATTGTAACTTTAGCAATCTACAGACTACTGTTCCGTGTTATTACTTTATTGGAATTAAAATCATTAGTTCCCTTGCCTCCAATGAGAGATATCCTAAAAGGCTCCTCAACATAAATAACAAATAATATTAAGTTTGTTTAAGTACAAACAATTAAAGCACCTCACTTACAGTAAAGGCACTTCTCTAATGTAAGCAGAGGGGGAAATGATACGGTAGCTGTTGCCATGTCTAGACCTAGTAAAAGCAAAGAGGGATAGAACATTAATGGATTTGTATCAATGTTACAACAGGGAGATGATTTGATGAATTTAATAAATTTTAACAAGATTTCGGCAATTGCTATGATTGTTGGAATTACTGTGTGTGCAGTTCCAAAGTCTGCTCAAGCAGGACTCCTCCAATATTCTGGAAGTCCAAACGCTGGGGAAACTTTTATAAAGTTTCAACTAGATAATAATGTTCCAGACTCACAAGGATATCCTAGTAACACGGGACTTTTTGTTGGAGCTATTCAAGATGCTAGATATAGCTGTATTCCAGAGAGTATTTCTCTCTGTAATGGCAAGCAGAGAATTCGTTTTCAACCAGGAAATATTACAGCTTCGTCAATAACATCTTTAAATGACATTAAGAATTATCCTGGAGATAATAGCTATATCGGTGGAGTAAAATACGAGGTTCGACTGAACAGTAAAAATTCCTCTGACTTTCTTGAGTTCGGCATTTTAGTGAAGCCGAGTCAAGTTAATACTGTCAATTCTTTATCAGTGTTAACCCCCTCAGTTCTTAAAAGCAGCGATACTTATGTAGGAGTTCGTTCTTTAAATTCTCAAAATGGATTCTTTATTGGTGCGGGAAGTAACTTCACAGCAGTATCACACCAGTAAACGTTTCCAGCGCTGATACAAAAGATCAATTGTTAAAGGTTCGGGCAATCAGAGAAGGAATAAATTCCTTCTCTGATTGCCCTCTACCTTTCTTGATAAAAACAAAGGACAAGGAGGACAACACAGAGGAATGCTTCCTTGTCTCCCTTACCCCTCCATGTTTATTAAAATGTCGTGAAAAGTCATTTATACACGAGCGGAGCGAGTGCTAGAAATTTGAGAGCATAAACCTTTTAAGGGCAGGTTCAGTCTATGCAATCATCTCATCTCCAATTTTGGATTTTTGGTGCGAGTATTCTGTTATGTCTGTTATCTTCTAAATCAGGTGTAGCAGAAATCGTTCCAGATCAAAC
>Ga0116227_10016813_pt1 | contig 10386 bp, 5 predicted proteins | sample S1TSphgellanicum_FD_89693 | JGI IMG/M metagenome (GOLD analysis project Ga0116227, IMG submission 89693) | Host-associated microbial communities from peat moss isolated from Minnesota, USA - S1T2_Fb - Sphagnum magellanicum MG | ecosystem: Host-associated > Plants > Peat moss > Unclassified...
CCCTCCCCAAACAACTCGCGTCCGATCAGCATGCGGCGAATCTCCGACGTGCCGGCGCCGATCTCATAAAGCTTGGCATCGCGCAACAGACGGCCGGTAGGGTAGTCGTTGATGTAGCCATTGCCGCCGAGCAGTTGCACCGCGTCCAAGGCGGCACGGGTGGCGGCTTCGGCGCAGAACAAGATGCAGGCGGCGGCGTCCTTGCGGGTGTGATCGGCGCGATCGCAGGCGGCCGCGACGGTGTAGGCATAGCTGCGGCAGGCGTTGAACGATGCATACATGTCGGCCAATTTGCCCTGCACCAGTTCGAAGCTGCCGATGGGCTGGCCGAATTGCTTGCGCTCGCGGACGTAGGGCACCGCCACATCCAGGGCTGCCGCCATGATTCCCAAAGGGCCGCCCGACAACACCACGCGTTCATAGTCCAGGCCGCTCATCAGGACTTTGACGCCCTGGTTCTCCATGCCGAGCAGATTCGCGGCCGGCACTTCGCAGGCATCGAACACCAGTTCGCTGGTGCTCGAGCCGCGCATGCCCAGCTTGTCGAGCTTCTGTGCCGCCCGAAAGCCCTTGTAGCCTTTCTCGATGATGAATGCACTGATGCCGCGCGCGCCGGCGTCGGGCGCCGTCTTGGCATACACCACCAGGACGTCGGCTTCGGGACCATTGGTGATCCACATTTTCCTCCCGTCCAAGACATAGACATCGCCATGGCGAACGGCCTTCAGCTGCATGGACACCACGTCGGAACCGGCGCCGGGCTCGGACATGGCCAATGCACCGACGTGTTCGCCGCTGATCAGCTTGGGCAAATAGGCGGATTTCTGCTGCGCGCTGCCATTGAGCGCCAGCTGATTCACACAGAGATTGGAATGTGCACCGTAACTCAATCCCACGGCGGCGGACGCTCGGGAGATCTCTTCCATGGCAACCGTGTGGGCCAGGTATCCCAATCCGGCGCCTCCGTCCTCGGTGCTGACGGTCAAGCCCAGCAGGCCCAATTCTCCCGCTTCCTGCCACAGGTCGCGAGGAAACTCGTTGCTACGGTCGATTTCGCCGGCGCGCGGCGCAATACGCTCTGAGGCGAAGCGGCGCACTTGATCCCGTACCGTGTCGATGACCTCGCCCAAGCCAAAATTGAATTCTCGATAGGCTGAACCGGCCATTTTCTCGGCCCCCATTGTCAATGTGTGTGGATCGTTGGATAATCCGACTGTCGGACAATTTTGCCACGCTCAGCGCCGTAAAGCCAATGGCCAAGATCGCTTCGAAACTCGAGGTTCGCTCCGCGGAATTCGCCGCCAATCGCGCCGCCATGCAGTCGCTGGTCGAGAATTTGCGTACCACGCTGCAGCACAATGCCCTGGGCGGCAGCGCCGCGGCGCGCTCCAAGCACACCCAGGCTGGCAAGCTGCTGGCGCGCGAGCGCATCGATGCACTGCTCGACGCCGGCTCGCCTTTCTTGGAATTGTCGCCGTTGGCGGCTCAGGGGGTTTACGGCGAGGAACTGCCCGGCGCCGGCTTGATCTGCGGCATCGGCCGGATCAGCGGCCGCGAATGCATGGTGGTGGCGAATGACCCCACGGTTAAGGGCGGCACGTACTATCCACTGACCGTCAAGAAACACCTGCGCGCCCAGGAGATCGCCGGCGAAAATGCACTGCCATGTGTCTACTTGGTTGAAAGCGGGGGTGCTTTCCTGCCGCGGCAGGACGAGGTGTTTCCCGATCGCGATCATTTCGGGCGCATCTTCTTCAATCAAGCGCGCTTGTCCGCTCAAGGGATTGCGCAAATCGCCGTGGTGCACGGCTCCTGCACCGCAGGCGGTGCCTACGTGCCTGCCATGTCCGATCAGGCCATCATCGTGCGCAATCAGGGTCGCGTCTTTCTGGGAGGGCCGCCGTTGGTGCGGGCCGCCACCGGCGAGGACGTCGATGCGGAAACCCTGGGAGGCGCCGACGTACATTGCCGCCGTTCCGGCGTCACCGATCATTACGCCGAGAACGATACGCATGCCTTGGCCTTTGCACGCCGCGCGGTCGCGCGCCTCAAGCCCGCCGCCATGGCGGGCGTCGCGCTCGACGGTGGGTTGCGCCCGCGCAGCGACAATCCCTACGATCCGGCCGAGTTGTACGGCATCGTGCCGCATAACGCGCGCAAACCCTACGATGTTCATGAACTCATCGCGCGTCTGGTCGATGGCGCTTGGTTCGACGAATTCAAGGCGCTGTATGGCACCACCTTGGTCTGTGGATTTGCCGACATTCACGGGACGACGGTGGGCATCTTGGCGAACAACGGCATCCTGTTTTCCGAAAGCGCCCTGAAGGGCACGCATTTCATCGAGCTGTGCTGTCGTGAAGGGATTCCCCTGGTGTTCTTGCAGAACATCGCCGGCTTCATGGTCGGCCAGGCGGCGGAAGCCGGCGGCATCGCCAAGGACGGCGCCAAGCTGGTCACCGCGGTGGCGTGCGCCGCGGTGCCGAAGTACACGGTGGTGGTTGGCGGCAGTTTCGGCGCGGGCAACTATGCCATGTGCGGACGCGCCTACAGTCCGCGTTTCCTGTTTCAATGGCCGAATGCACGCACGTCGGTGATGGGCGGTGAACAAGCCGCGAGTGTCTTGGCGACCATCAAGCGGCAGGCCTTGCAGCGCAGCGGCGAGAGCTTCAGCGACGCCGCTGAGGAGGAACTCAAGTCCCCCATTCGCGAACAGTTTGAACGCCAGGGGCACCCCTACTACGCTTCCGCGCGGCTCTGGGACGATGGCGTCATCGATCCTCTCGACACCCGACGGGTACTCGGTCTGGCGCTCGCGCTGACGCGCAGCCAAGCGCTTGCCCCGACACGCTTCGGCGTGTTTCGCATGTGATGCGCATGATCCATCGACTGCTGATCGCCAATCGCGGCGAGATCGTGTGCCGTATCGTGCGCACCGCAAGAACCATGGGTATCACCACGATCGCGGTGTACTCGGACGCGGATCGCGGCGCGCGACATACGCGCGAGGCAGACGAGGCCTATCATTTGGGTCCATCGCCGGCCGCGGACAGCTATCTCAACATTGACAAGCTGATCGAATTGGCGCGCCGCGTCGGCGCCGATGCAATCCACCCCGGTTATGGCTTTCTCTCGGAGAACGCCGCGTTTGCGCAGGCTTGCGTCGACTCGGGACTGATCTTCGTGGGACCACCGGCTGCCGCGATCCGCGCCATGGGCTCAAAGAGCGCATCGAAAGCCGCCATGGCGCTGGAAGGCGTTCCCGTCGCGCCCGGTTACCACGGCGGTGAGCAGTCCATTTCGCGCCTGGCCGCGGAAGCGGATCGGATCGGGTATCCGCTCATCATCAAAGCCAGCGCCGGGGGCGGCGGCAAAGGCATGCACGTGGTCCGCTCGAGCGGCGAGGTGGTTGCAGCGGTCGAATCGGCCCAGCGGCTGGCCCGCACCGCCTTTGGCGATGACCGCCTGCTGATGGAACGCTACTTTGCGAAGGCCCGACACGTCGAGGTGCAGATATTTGCCGACTGCCACGGCGAAATCGTCAGCCTGTTCGACAGGGATTGCTCGGTACAACGGCGTCACCAGAAGATCATCGAAGAAGCGCCGGCTCCAGGGCTGCGCGATGAAGTGCGCACGGCGATGGCTCAGGCTGCGGTCAAGTCCGCGCGCGCCGTGGGTTACCAGGGGGCGGGAACCGTGGAATTTCTGGTCGATGAGGCGCAGAGCTTCTACTTCATGGAAATGAACACCCGCCTGCAGGTGGAACATCCGGTGACCGAGTGCATCACGGGACTGGATCTGGTCGAGTGGCAGCTGCTCATCGCGCAGGGTGCCGGCTTGCCCCTGACGCAGGCGCAGATCGTGTCCCGAGGCTGCGCAGTCGAGGTGCGACTGTATGCGGAAGATCCGGCGCACGCGTACTTGCCCAGTGTCGGAACCCTCGAACATCTGCGCTGGCCCGCGGTGAGCGCGGGCTTGCGTTTGGACTCAGGTTACGACGCGGGCGACAGCGTCTCGCCGTACTATGATCCGATGTTGGGAAAGGTGATTGCCGGGGGCGAAACTCGGGCCATTGCGATCAGCCGGCTGCTGCACGCGCTCGAGTCGGTGGAAATCATCGGCGTCGTCACCAACCGCGTGTTGCTTTGCTCCATATTGGCCGATGAACAGTTCCGCGATGGCGGCGTCGGAACGGATTTTCTGGACATTCGGCGGCCGTATTTGCGCTTCGGCGAGGCCGCGGCCAGCGACGCGGAGGTGGCCTTGGCCGCCGTGTGGTGCGCCAGCCGTTGCTGCGCGGTCGATGCGTTGTGGGAGGACACCCGCGGCTGGCGAGTGTCGGCGCCGGCCACCTCCAGATGGCAGTTGGCGGGACGGGTGGCGGTGGTGCGCGTGCAAGCCGATGGCTATGTCGTGCAGGTGGGCGAGGCAGAGTATGCCGTGCGCGTTATACAACGCGGCCCCGACAGCTTGCGCGCCGAACTCCATGGGGGTATTCATTCGCCAAGGATCGTGGAGACCGCGGACGCGTTACAGTTATTCTCCGCGGGTCGCCATGCGATCATCTCGCGTCACCACACGGACGATGCCTTGCAGGCTACGGACGGCGCGGAGCAGGGCTCGCTGCTCACGCCGTTGCCTGGCACGGTCGTGGCCGTGCATGTCACGACGGGTCAGCCGGTGCAGCGCGGAGCCGCCTTGATCACGGTGGAAGCGATGAAGATGGAGCACACGTTGACTGCGCCCTACGCGGGTGTGGTATCGCGCATCGTGTTCGGCGTGCAGGAGCGCGTGCCGGCTGGCGCGGTGCTGGTGGAGCTTCAGGCGACTTGAGCGTCGGCGGACTGATCGAGCGGTGGTAGGGACACCTTGAAACGGGTTTCGTGACCCATCAGGCTGGCAAGTGCGATCTTGCCGCCGGCTTCGTGGACATAACGGCGCACCAAGGACATGCCTGCGCCGTGTTTGGGCTCCCCGGGGGTGTCGCTCATCGTGCTGAATCCCGATTTGAAGATCAGCTTGATGGCCTGACGATCGCGCAGCCGCGCCGCTTCCTCGGCGCTCAATAGTCCCCGCGCCACGGCGACGCTGCGAACATATTCCGGATCCAATCCGCGCCCGTCGTCTTGAAACAGCAGTTCGAAGCTGTGATCGGGCATGCACTTGAATTCCAGATTCAAGGTGGCGACGGCGGGCTTGCTCGCCTGTTCGCGCTCTTCGGCCGGCTCGATCCCGTGAACCACCGCATTGCGAATCAGTTGGATGGCGATGTTCTTGATGGTTGCCTGGTAGCGTGGCGGCACCAAGGACAAACCGTTGCACTCCAGGATCACCGTGCGTTGATTTTCCTGGGCCACCATTTCCGTCAATGTGGAGAGCGCGCTCTCCAGACTGCCGGCCACGGCCATGCGTTTCGGTTCCGGGACGGCGCCGCGTGCGGCCATTTCAGCGATGAATTTCGGCGCCTCGATGATTTGCGTGCCGTTCTCGGTCACCTGCACGTCCGCAGGCGCGCCCCCCGCTTCACGGCCCGGAGCCGCCTGGGAGGTCAACGAGCGCAGCAGCGCGAATTGTCCATACAGCGTGTCGAGTTTGACGGCCAGGGGCAGGAAATCGCTGCCGCTCAAGGCGCTGCGGCTCTGCAAGTCTTGCAGGGAATCTTCGAATTCGCGCGCCGCGGCCTGCAGACCGGTGAGTTTGAGCGCCGCCGCGCCGCGACGTATCCGATCCACCTCATGCAAGGTCTCCTCGAGCTTGAGGCGAAATGCATCGGCTTCGCGAGCCGGCTTCTTCAAGACGCCGTTGATGGTCTTCATCGAGGCATCGGTCTTCTGCAAAAAGGCGCCGAACTTCGATCCACCCACCTGCAAGACGCTGCGCAGGATTTCTCCCTGGGTATGCACCTGCAGACGCAGGTCCACCAATTCGCGGTGCTGTTGCACGCGAGTGGTGATGTCGGTCACACGTACCAACCACACGCGCGGTTCGTGCGGAATTTCCACGGCGCTGAAATGGAACGAATAATGTGCCGTTTCGGAGCTGCCGTCGGCATTGCTCAATTTCACTTCCACATCCTGCAGAGGATTCGACTCTTCGGCATGGCCGCGGCCCAATTCCATCAGATGTGCCACATAGGTGCGGGCGATGCTCAAGGTCTTGGCGGACACCACCGGCGCTATCAGCTTCTCGAAACTCAAGTTGCTGAAGTCCTGGCGCCGAAACAGCGTCGCGAGCGAGGAGGAAACCTGCGGTTGAATCCGGTCCTTGGAATCGAGCAAAAAAAGACCCAGCGAACTGGTCTTCAGAATGGCTTCGGTCAGTCGATTGCTGGCCCCGATCAGCTCTTCTTTTTCGCGCTCGTGACGTTTGATGGATATGAACATGGTCGTAGCAGGTTGCCAAAGCCGGCCTTGTTAAGGATTGACCAGTGTCACAGCCTTTGATGCGGGATTTACATAAGCTGCGGCAGGTTATGGGGCTCTGTGATACGCATCACGATTTATGCGACGGCGGCGACCATCGGACCCAAGTCCGCGAGCAGTTCGTCGGCGGAGGCGTAGCGTGCGCTCTGCTGCTTGGCCATCAGCCGGTCCAGCAGAGGTTGCTGCGCCGCGGTCGGCTCGGGCAGTTGCGGCACGGGAGAACTGGTGTGCTGCGTCATGATGGCGACGGCGCTGCGCCCCAGGTAGGGTCTTTGACCGGTGAGCATTTCGTAGAACATCACGCCAAGGCTGTATAGATCCGTGCGTGCGTCGACCCGCAGCCCCTGCGCTTGTTCCGGACTGATGTAGTACGGGGAGCCCAAGACTTGGCCGACACCGGTGGTACCGATGTCATCCATCGAGCGGCGCGCCAGCCCGAAGTCGATCAGCACCGGTGAATTGTCCTCGCGCAGCATCACGTTGGCGGGCTTCAGATCGCGATGCAAAATGCCGAATACATGGATGACGCGCAGCGCCTCGGCGATGGCGCGCAGATAGTAAAGACTCTCATCGACGCTCAAGGGATTGCGCAAACGATCGCGTAAATCGCCGCACGGAAAATACTCCATCGACAGATACAGATGACGCGGCTGCTGACCGAAGTCGTAGATTTCGGCGATGGCTCGATGCGTGATGCTGGAGATGATTTCGTATTCGCGCTGGAAGCGCTCGGCGTCGGCCAGTTCACGTTCCGATTCACCGCGATTCATCACCTTCAATACCACATTGCGGCGCAGCCGCTCGCTGCGCGCCAGGAACACGGAGGAGAAGTTGCTGGTGGCAATCTCCTTGACGATCGAATATCCCGGCACCTCGATCTGCACCGCATCGCTGTCTTGCGCCGCGATCGCGTTCGCCGTCTGCATGGCCTGCGCCGCGGCTTGAGCCGCGGCATTCGCCGCTTCGCGCCGCCTCGAGAAGGCCTCGCCCACGGCCGTCAGCAGTTGGTCGCGTGTGATCTGCGCCAGCGGCAGGTAGTCCTTGGCGCCGCTCTTGAATGAACGCACCGCCGCCATTTCGTTGCCGTTTTCCGCAAGCACCACGCAGTACAGGCCCGGCTGAATGCGCAGCATCTGGCTCATCTGATTCAGCGCCGCGTTGGAGATCGGTTCGCTGGAAAAATCGGCCTGCAATACCAGCGCATCCGGCGTGCGTTCGGCAATCAACCGGCTCAAGGTCGCCGATTCCCCGGTTCGCAAAGTCGTGACCTGCGCGTGCGGCCAATGGCTGGTCACATGGTGCGTAAGCCATTGCACTCGTTTCGTGTCGCCACCGACCACGACCAAGATTGGACCCGCATCTGGCATAGGGATATGTCTAAAATTGAAGGACTTGAGGGTAGCCGTCCGAACCCCGGCTCGCCCGTTCGGAATTCACATTTTCCCACTCCTTGGGGGGGTTGCGCCATTTGGGGCGCGCAAAAGCGCTCCGAGTGGACTAAATTAAGCCTCCAACACTGGAAAATTGAAACCAATAGCCCCAGCTTTGGTCAGTCCAGACAGTTACTTTATCCATTCATTGGAGAGGATTTCATCAATGGGAAGCATCAGAACTTGGTCGCTCGCCATCGTGGCGGGCATCTTTGTGATGGTCGTGGCTACTCATCAGCGTTCGCGCGCCGATGCGGCGCAATCGCAGGCCACGGTGGCTGCGGCGCCCAGCAACGCGCCGACGAACACCAGTTCCGGACGCGTTACCGGACTGCCGGATTTTTCCGGCCTGGTGGCCGAAAGCGGGCCGGCGGTCGTCAATATCCGGGTCACTGAGAAAGCGCCTAAGATGGCGATTTCGGCCCCCGGACAGGGCCAAGGGGAGGGCGACGACCCGCTGTCGCAGTTCTTCCACCATTTCCAGCAAATCCCCAATCCCCAGAATCAGGCGCCCAGCCGGGGCATCGGTTCGGGTTTCATCATCAGCCCCGACGGCTATGTGCTCACCAATGCGCACGTGGTGGCGGACGCGTCGGAGGTTGTCGTGGCACTGACGGATCGGCGTGAATTCACGGCCAAGGTCGTCGGTGTGGACAAGGGCAGTGATGTCGCCGTCTTGAAAATTCCCGCCACCAATCTGCCCACTGTGCATTTCGGCGACTCCAATGCGCTGCGCCCCGGCCAATGGGCAATTGCCATCGGGTCGCCGTTCGGCTTTGATAACAGCGTGACGGCCGGCGTGATCAGCGCCACGGGGCGGCCCTTGGTGGACGACGCCGGGCATTCCTTCGTGCCCTACATCCAAACCGACGCTGCCGTGAACCCGGGTAATTCCGGTGGGCCGCTGTTCAACCTCGACGGCCAGGTCATTGGCATCAACTCGCAGATCTACAGCCGTACCGGCGGCTACATGGGCATGTCCTTTGCCATTCCCATCGACCTTGCGTTGAACGTCAAGGATCAGCTGTTGAAGACCGGCAAGGTTGCCCGCAGCCGGATCGGCGTGTCGGTGCAAGAGGTGAACAAGCAGTTCGCCGAGTCGTTTGGCCTGGACATCCCGCATGGCGCCTTGGTCGGCGGCGTCGAACCACAGAGCCCGGGCGAAAAAGCCGGTCTGAAAGCGGGGGATGTCATCACCAGCGTCAACGGCCACGATATCAATCATTCCTTCGATCTGCCCGCCGTCATTTCGCAGCTGCCTCCCGGCAGCGTTGCCAAGCTCGGCGTCTGGCATGATAAGAAGGCCGTTGAAATGTCGGTGAAGACCGTGGCGCTCGAGGATTCGGGCCAAGAAATTGCCCGCAATTCGAATGAGGATGGCGGCGGCAAGCTGGGGCTTTCGCTACGGCCTCTGCAACCCCGCGAGCAACAGCAGATGCATACCAAGGGCGCGTTGCTGATCGAAGATGTTACCGGACCGGCATTGGCAGCAGGGCTGCAGCCGGGCGATGTGGTGCTGGGCGTGAATGGCGCAGGCGTCACCACGGTAGCCGACCTGAAACGCGAAGTGGCCCGGGCTGGACACAGCGTCGCGCTGCTGGTGCAGCGCGAAGATCACACCAGCTACTTCGCCATTAATTTAGGGTAGGCCGCCGCTCGACGGATTCGTTGTACTTACGCTGAGCAATCGGTTCTAATCGCGGCGTGCAAACCGCCGCCCCCTTATTTTCCAGCCAAAACGCACAGGTCGCCGGCACCAGGCCGGCGACCTTCCTGCCGACCTCTCGTGCCGAAATGGATGCCCTCGGCTGGGATCAATGCGACATCATCATCGTCACCGGCGATGCTTATGTGGATCATCCGAGTTTTGGAATGGCCATCATCGGCCGGGTGCTGGAGGCCGATGGCTTCAGGGTAGGCATCATCGCGCAGCCTGACTGGCGCAGCACCGCAGATTTCGAGCGCCTTGGGGTGCCGCGACTGTTCTTCGGCGTGACCGGCGGCAACATGGATTCCATGGTCAATCGCTACACGTCCGATCGACGGGTGCGTAGCGACGATGCGTACACGCCCGGGGGTCAGGGAGGCCGGCGGCCCGACCGCTGCGTCATCGTGTATTCGCAGCGGATACGCGAAGCCTTCAAGGCGGTTCCCATTGTGATCGGCGGTATCGAGGCCAGCCTGCGGCGCATTGCGCATTTCGACTATTGGTCGGAAACCGTCCGCCGCTCGGTGCTGGTGGACTCGAAGGCCGACCTGCTGGTGTTCGGCAATGCGGAACGGCAGATCGGCGAAATTGCCCGCCGACTCGCGGCGGGCGAGCCGCTCACGGACCTGAATGACTTGCGCGGCACCGCATTCTTGCGGCGTGCGATGCCCCAAGGTTGGATCGAGATCGACTCCAGCGAAATCGATCAGCCCGGGCCCGTGAATCCGCCGGTCAATCCGTATGCCGGCGAAGAGGAGCGTACCCAATCACAGCCCGCTTCGCCGGCGGTGAAGTTCTATCGCAAAGTCCCGAGTGCGCAGCGCAG
>Ga0116227_10016815_pt1 | contig 10385 bp, 2 predicted proteins | sample S1TSphgellanicum_FD_89693 | JGI IMG/M metagenome (GOLD analysis project Ga0116227, IMG submission 89693) | Host-associated microbial communities from peat moss isolated from Minnesota, USA - S1T2_Fb - Sphagnum magellanicum MG | ecosystem: Host-associated > Plants > Peat moss > Unclassified...
AAAAAAGAAAAAAATAAAAAAAAAAAAAAAAAAAAAAAAAAAAAAAAAAGAGGAAAAAAAAGCCGTGATTCCTCTATTCTGTTTCCCGGATTCCAAAACCCCGGAAATTACTCACAACCGAAAACAAACAAGCGGAAAAACAAAAAACACGGAGAACGACAAACGGCTATGAGACTTTCAGCGATTATGTCGAGTGAGGTTTGCATAATAGATAAACAGGAGAGAGAATTTCGCAGATCCGATCACACACCGTCTTCAGATCGCGAAACCTCAAAACTTAGCAATCTCGTGTCCTTCATTCTAGATTCAATAGGTACCTGCGCGCAAACAAACCAAAAAAAAAACAAAGAGAGAGAGAGAAAAGAGGAAAAAAAAGAGAAAAAGTTCAAGAATCGGAAAGGAATAAAAGACGAACATGCGATTTGAGGAGAAGCTCGAGAACCAAGCTGGATATCCGGATCTGCAGCAAAACGCTTTCTGGCGCGAAGGAGGAGGAGGAGGACGCCAGCAGCAGCAGCGACAGGCAACAGAACAGCGAAGGTGACGAGCGCAAATGAAAACACAGGTGCAGAAAACAAGAAGAGAGGAACGCGGCGATTTCCACCCTTTTATGCTACCAATCCGGTGGCCGCGTGCGTTTAGGAGAGCGTACAACCCACCTTATTATGTCACCTTCTTAACACCACAGCGCGCACATGGGGTTGAATTTGTCTGTTTGAAAAACAAAATTGTTGGAAGTCATGCAGATGTTCTCCCCCTCATTTATTATTTGCTTTCTCTGTTCCCACGTTCCCACCTGATTTTCCACCCTATTTTGACTGTTTAAAAAGTTGAGCATTGGAATTTGGAGTGTGTTAGAGCATCTCCACAGGTGCTCAGTATGTGAGTCCAGACAGTAAAATTTGTTGTGAAAAAGTCAAAATGTGCCAAAAATTTATTAGCTCAGGAAATTGGTTTTTCCGCACCAAATTCGTGCAGCTCGCCGTGGCTGGTAAAAGTCGCAACAGAGTCGTGCACCTCCAAAAAACTGCGGCTCAGTATTTGTGATTGGTCGATCATAGTGATTGGTCCAGGTGGTTTGCTATTAGTAGTTCCCATGTATATGCTCTTCCAACTTGATGGGAACCCCACCACAATTTTGAAACCCAATCAAGGTCACAACTGGATGGGAAAGCTCAAAACAATTTTGAAATCCAATTGAGGTCAGAACATGATGGGAAAGCTCAAAACAATTTTGAAACCCAATTGAGGTCAGAGCATGATGAGAAAGCTCACAACAATATTGAAACCCAATTGAGCTCATAACATGATGGGAAAGCTCACAAATTTTTTGAAACCCAATCAAGCGCGCAACCTGATGGCAAGGCTCACAACAATTTCTAAACCCAAGTTTATTCCCAATAATAGGAGTGGAAAAACTCACAACAATTTAAAATTCAAGGTTATTCACAACACCATGAAAAAACTCAAAACAATTTGAATCCCATGTTTAAACACAATGTGGCAAAACTCAAAACAAATTGAATCCAATGCTTATTCATAACATGGCAAAACTCATAGCAATTATGATTCTTGAATCCCAAGTTTATTTTTACACAAAATCATGGCAAAACTTTATCGCAATTTTGAATCTCAAGCTTAGTCACCACAACATGGCAAAACTTGGAACACATTTGAAATCAATGATTATTTTCAACACATTGGCAAAAATCACAACACAACGTGCAACATAAGCAAACTCACAACAATTTGAAACCCAAGCTTATCCACAACAATATGGCAAAACTAAAATCTTAAATTCAAACTTATTCACAACACCATGGCAAAACTCATGGTAAAACTTGAGAAAGATTGCAACAAGATGGCAAAATTCACAACAATATGGAACCCAAACAAACTTGTGATAACATCATAAAATTCACAATAGTGGGGAATCTAGGCAAGCTTGTAACAATGTGGGTGCCTTCATATGTGTTTTGTTACACAATGGTTCTTTTAAAACATATGCATAAATCATCATGGGGAACAAGAAACCTTAAAACACTTTTGACACTTTGTTCTTAAAGACGATATGATTTAAAACTTTATGAGTACACATGATTCATCACTAAAATGTGGCTTTTTCGAAGATTACAAGTTTTTTCCATACATGTACCTCAAGCATTTGTTGATTCCAATACAAGGTGCAAGGAGATAAAAAGGGTCAAAAATGTTTTTTTTAAAAAGTTTATTTTGTGCTTTGCCCATAAGCCCCATCATTTTGTTATTAGTTGTTATTTGAAATTCTATAGACTAGCATACATGATAATTATTTGCAAATGTGTTTACAAATTCACACGTGTGACCATGTAGTCGTTGGATAAAAAGTATGTTCAACATGTGTTGTTCTTGAACCTTTAAGAAAGAATTGTTACATACATGTGATAGTGAGTCTTTGTTAGTAAGATGCAATGTAAAAGTATATTATGTAGGGGAAAGTGTAAGTCAATTGTTATATTAGAGTAACAAGTAAGACAAAGGACCACACTTTCAACAATTTGCAACTCGTTAACATGAATGATACCCATTTCAATTATGATAGTGTAAAGCTAATTTGATGTTTAATATTGTGTGTGTAGGTCCTTTTCATCATGTATGATGCGCATTGCATGTCATGATGCTACAACAACTTTGCATGAAAATGAACCTCCTCATAAAATTTAAGTGGACATTCACAATCAATTGACAACTATGAAAAGTATGGAATCCATGGTTGAAATTTTTGTATGACACGAATATTTTTTGTTTGAAACCATTTTGTTCCTCTTGAAGACCATAATTATCTTATCTTATTTATTAATCACAATTAATTTATGTAAATAATGTACATTAATCAAAGGATTGTTACCTAGCGTCAGCAAGAGGATTTGACATTGTGCTATGTCCTTTGGAATTTTTAAATTTCTTTTATATCTCTAGGAAAATTAAATGGAAGTAAAATAAAAGTAAAAAGGGGAGAAAGCAAGATTAAAAATAGGACAATTTGCAAAAATGAAAAGGGCTAAAAACTTTCATTTTCTCAATTCTTTCATATGTGAAAATTTCACCACATCATGCACATTTTAATGTAAGTGATAAGATGTAGGGACTAAATTATTTGGAGTTTTATAAACAAGTTTGTACATCCATTTTTATACGTTGAAACTAAATATTCTTATAACAAGAACAATTTTTTTTCATTTTATTGCATTTTAAAGCCTTGAAATGGGGGTCATTCTTAAAATAGTTAGTTTGTCTTCACTCTTTCATAGGTTTAAAATTATTTGGTCATGGTAATTTTTATGCTCGTGACAAATACACCTTATCATAAGGTTATACATACATATACCATGACATTGTGGGAAGTATTGGAATGAATTGTTTTATATTGTTGTTGTTTTAAAATTTATAATTAATTTATGGTTTTGGAAATTGATTGGTTTGTTGGGAACCAATGTTATTTGAACTAACAAATAGTAAGTCTCCAAGTGAATGAATATTGAAGCATTTATTCATGCGCTGTTGTATTACATATAAATTTTAAAATGAGGCTTCAAGTCCATATGAATGAGCATGTGGTTCAAAGTCATATTTGATCACTGGAGTTGTAAATTGTAAATATTGAAATAATCAATATCATGTTTTATCTAGGTTCATGGGATACGTTGCAGCCTTTTTATGCGCAAAGGTTGTAGATATAGTAAAATGTCATGGAACACTAGTTTTGTGGCAATTTTTATTATTAAAGTGAAAATAAACAAGGGCCTTATGAAATTGTCAAAATTAAAATAATAATAATAACCAGAAAATAGTTAAAACCTTCAAATTTCATTAGTTTGATGAACTTTAACATGGATGTAACAATCTATTGAACACATAATCTCCCTGTATACCTTTTGATTGAATAAGATGTTATTTAAAAGTAGGAATATGTTTAAATCATGAGCTATTAACATATTTTGAGCCATAATTAATATGTATTTGAATGATATAGTACATTGCTATTTTTGTTAATTACCACATGCCTCTATGATGTGTAGGCTATAGTGGGGTGGATGGAAATGGATTTGGTTTTTTCTTTGTTTTTTCAACACGTTTTTGGAAATAGTAGGCCATGTATTGGATATTTTCAACTAAAATTTAGTTGGCAAAATGGACATAGAAAGCTTCCTTGGTGGGTTTCCAAATTTAAAAAAATTGATGAAATTTTGCCATTTTTGACAAAGAAATTGGGATTTTTTAAAAAAGTGTAAATTTGACTAATTTTTCTGATTAAAAATCCAAAATTTTCATATAAAAAAGAAAAAAATAGCTCTTCAAAATGAAATTGCCCCAAAACACTACCCCAAAACCTCCTATCATTGCCAATGACATTCACATTTTAAGTCTTCCCTCCATGGTCTTTGCTTGATTTGAGTACCTAGCTTAACTTGATTAGTATAATTTCATAAATGTATTTATTGATCCCATTGAGTCTACCCAATGATTTCACTTTGCCAAATTTGTTTAAAACCATGTTGATGGCTTGAAAGTTTTGGGTCTCCCACTTTTGGGAGGTGGGGGGTCATTCTTTGTATTTGTTGGGTAGCCTTTGCATTCAAAAGGGCATTATTTTGATACCTATTTGTAAATGAAACAAACACCTTTATTTATCTTATCTATTGATAAATATGGCAAAAATTTTAATTAGTAAATACTTAATCTTATTTATAAACTAAGAAAACATGTTTAGTTTGACCACTTATTTTCTTCATAAATTTTTCTAAAAATCAAATGTACAAAGTTCATAAATGTATGTACAATATTTAAAAGGATTAAAATTACCATTGACCTTCCATTGTAGAACAATAAACCTTATAAATGGTATAACCTTCTAGAAGTTTTTTTCATATATCAAAATTTCCAAAAGAATGTTCTTGAGCTTGTTCATGTGTTAAGCATGATATGTTTTTTAACATGACATAAAAAATGAGAATAGGTTGAAATGAACACAAACTACAAAATCATGAGATAATTTTATTTCAACATCCTCTTCAAGCCTTCAAATTTCACAAGTCATGTCAAAGTCATCACATTAAGGTATTAAGAAATATGGAGAAATAAATTAATTGGTGTGAAAGGTCTATGCACATGATGTAAATATCATTACATGTATATAATTTATTTATATATAATATCTTTTATAAAATTTGAATATTTCTTTTCTATGGGTCTAATTTATTCATGAATATTATCTAAATTTATCTCAAAAGTAATTTTTAAATATTATTTTGAACTTTCATCATTTCTATTAAATAAGAATGACCCCACCACCCACACCTCATGAGGTGTCCAATGGGATTCCTTCAAACACATCCTCTTTCATTGAAAATTCCTCATTAAAAGATGTGGAACATGTTGATTTGCTTCCCAAAATGGTTAACATATAAACAGCTATCAAGATTCTAATTAAGTGTTTAGACAAGGTACATCATATTTATTTTCATACATGTTTCCTACTTTTAAATTATTGAATTTTTTTACATCCTTCAACCTAAGTCCTAACTCTTTATTGAATGTTTAAATGTCTTATTGGTCTAAGGTTTTTTGATACTATGAGTAGTGATTTAGTTACAAATCATCAACCTTATCTTTTCATCTCTTTCAAGGGCATCAAGGTCAAGCATTCTTGCTATTGCCTCCATCTTAGTAACATTTGTAAGGAGCTAAACATTTTCCTATTCAATTTTTGCTTGACCAAAATCCTTGTTATTGGAAGCTTAGGTTCACATTGGCTTTGGCACACGGCCTTGTCAACAATAAGGTAAAGTCAATTATTCCCTACTTCCCCAAATGAGTCACATGTTTTCTCCCTTTTGAACTTTTTTGGGTAACATACCAACTACCTTTAAGGCTCCATTTCAAAATGCCTACAATATCCCAACTTTTTCAATGTTCTTTCAAGTGGGATGTCCAATGTCCATCAAGTTTGCATCATTTCATGTCTAGGTCTATGTTTAAATGTTTGGTTCATTGTTTGACTCACCCTACCAATGTTCCACTTATTGCTAAGAATCTTTTCCTCTAAAATGTGAATCCAACTTCTATTGCTTCATCCTTTAGTTAAAATCCTCCTTTGTTGTGTGTATATTCAACCCCTAACCCATTTTGTATCAATTTGAACATGATTGCCCATGGTAGTGAATGCATAAGGACACATAATGCCTCATATCATGTATTTGCAAAGGATGTTGGTATTCATGTGATTCAAAACAATTTCATGTTCTTTGTTCTTTCACATTTTAAACATCCAAACAATGTATCAACATTATACTTTCCAAAAGATTGGGTGTGCATCAACATTACATACATTGTCATCATCGATCCCATTTGCACAAATCTTTTGGTTTGTGCAATTTCTCTATGCGATTTCACAACTCCAAAGGTAGTCCAAACAAATGAATGAAATCTCTACTGCGATTAACACACATGAGATTAGTTCCTCACCGTAGGGACAAAAAAATTTGATTGTTTGTAAAAAAAATTAGTTGACATTTTTTTAAGTTTTTTGTGCAACAAATGGCCAAAAAATCCCCTTTACAACCCTAACCATTTTTTTTTAAAAGAAGAAAAGCCTCTACAATTTTAATTCAAATAACAATGGTGGGGTTTCTACCTCTTGACTTCCATCACTTGTGAACCCTTCCCCTTTACCACTTTTAAATATTCTAAATGTTCGCACTAGGTAGCTAAAAATAAATTTCTAGGTTATCTTTAGATATTGACATTTTAAACTTTAGTAACTAACTACAAACACTGCCCTTTCCATTGTTTTCATTTCCTTTCATTGTGTCACCCCAAAAATTGTAAAAACAAAAATATTGTTTTCATGTTAAATTGTGTTAAATTGTTATTCATGGCAACATAGTCATCATCCAATGTGTGTGTCTAAGCTCTCAAATAGTAATTGTTCTTAATTTTGAATAAATTGGTATAGAACACATGAGCTTCTAAATTATTATTTGTCATTTTTTAATGTGTTCTTGTTTTGATAGTTGCAACAAAACCAATGGAAGTTTTGGGGTAGTTGCTTTGGGTGTGGTTGCTTCTTAGTTGTGGCACTTTGAAAGCACCCATCAAGACTTTGGCCATGCAAGAGCAATGAACAAAAACTCAAAAAATCAAGATTATTAGGGTTGAAGGGTGATTAATCACCCATGGTTGATGATTTATGATTTTAAAATTGCTAATCAATAGTTCTTTTTGTGATTGGATGTATTTTATTTTATTGAAATAGCCTTGGCATAGAGCATTTCATTTGTTGAAATGACCTTGTAAAGGGCAGCCTTGTATGGTAGGCCCTCATGCCTATACACCGGGAAATTACTTTTTCCTAATTTCCCGTTGTACAAGCATGAGTAAAATTACACTCCATGAGTAAGGTGTAATGCACTACTACCATGCATCACCCTACACCAAAAAATTGCCAAGTATTGTTAGCTTAAAATTTTAAATTTCCTATCCCCATCTTATGAAAATCCTTTAGGAAACAAACATCATCAATGTCATGGAATTTGTCTTTTCATTCCTCAATAAGCTTTACCCATATCAAAGGTTTCACATGGGTATGATCACGAGACCTAGCACTCACAAGTGGACCATGAACATGTTCTAGAGCCTTCTAGAGCCTCCTACTTCTCCCTACCCCTACTTACATAACTCCTTATGTAAGTGGGTAAGTATCATTGGTATGTAGGTAGGGAATGTAAGTGGTTATTATGTATGGAAGACACTCGGTAAGACCCTTGAATGATGACTACTATGTGAATGTATGCACGTGGATGGTTAATACATAGCTAACCATGGTTAGTTAGGGGACAATAATACAATGAAAAAAGTGTTTCCCGTCCATGGGTCATCCATGCTGAATGGTTCAATGGTGGGTGCTAGTTTGCTCTGGCCGTCCAAGAGCAGGCACATCCGTTCAACTGGTGATGAAACACAGTATACCAAAATATATTGCCGAAAGGTCGAAAGTCTGTGTATGGTTTTGCATTGATTATTGTGGTACCATGGCAGCTTTGACACTAATTACATTATTTTTCAAAAATGTTAAAAAAAATTTTAATTAAAAAAATTCAAAGATTTTTTATACTCAGTGAAGAGACTATTGTGTGCATTTTGAAAAGGGGAACATTCCGCACAATTTCTTTTTGCTCACATTTTCTTTTATGGTCACCCATGGCCGACGCGTGATTATCTTGCAAAAGATACCCCTCCATTTACACTACCAAAACATCTGAAGGTCTTTTATGAATATTAATTGCATGAAGTAATAATGTATATACACCTTACCCCAAGGTCAGTTTCATCATTAAATAATCCTCCAAATAGTCAAAAGAAATTCTGTGAAAAATATGAAGTTGAAATGTTGAAAATCATCATAATAATTATCATAGGCTATACTCCGAATAATTTCACTGCTCGTGTATCACAATATTATAGTAGATGATGGAAAAAAATTATAATTTCAAAATTAAGAAACGAGTTTATTTTTTGAAAAAAAATTATGAAACTGACCCTAGGTTAGGGTAATGGACAGGTTAATAATGGAGATAAGTAGAAGATGGAGTGGTACCATACCATATAATACCCTATGGTCAAGTTAGTTTGGGGGTCCTAGGTGTCAAAATAATTCTTTTTTTTGGGAGGGGGGAAACTTGGAAGGTTTTTGCATGTGGGAGGAAATTTTTGGATTTTTGATAAATGTAGCAAAAAATTCTTCTTTGGCACTCTCCTACACAACTTTCTCTGAGACTTTATTAATACCATCATTTACTTTATTAATATTTGGCGATACTTGCAGAGCAAACCATGGCGAGGTTGAAGTGGGGCTCATTGACCGGATCCCTCTCTACCCTAAACTCCGCCCCTGCACCCCCAAATCTTTGCAGCACCCTGAATAGCAGCAACCACCCATTCAAGCAAGCAATCCACATGGTGAAGTGGACATGGGCAATTTGGCAAAGTGTAGTTGACAAGCCGCCGATGTGGACTTGGCAACATGGAGTTGACAATCCAGCAATGTGAAACTTTGCAACTCAGCAAAGCAAACTGATTCCAAAGTCATCTTGGAATTAAATAGCCAAATATAGTAGCAATTTGGATGGACTTCATGGATTTAGTAAAACTTGGACTTGAGGAATCCATGAAATGAACTTGGCAAAATACCCGAGCAAACATACAGTATTCTATAGCTTCAATATATCGACACTGTACCAAAGTTATCTTCACAAAACAATCTAGGGCTTTCACTTCTACTTTGTGTTCAAGGAATGTCTCCAAGTGTTAAGTCTCCCAAACATGATCAATTCAAGTTTTACTTGTCACCCTTCAGTTTTTCTAGCTTAAACCAATGTGAAATGTCGCTCATTATGTTGAAAACCATGGCAGCAAAAACCAAACATGCAAATGAACCAACAAATTATAGCTTGCAAAGAGCCTTAAGACCCTCTATAGAAGAACCAAATTCACAATTGTTGACGATGAGTTACTGGATTGGCCCAAAAAAGTATCAATCTTTGACACCATTGCCAAGTATATGTGCATTGTGATGAACTAAAGCTGCCGGGCCGTGCAAATTGTGGGCACTAGAGATTCCTTTTTCAACCTAACAGGACCCTTCCTTCTATGCCTGGATAAGGGAATTAGAGGTCAATTGTTGGATCAAAAAACAGCCTAACTAGCAAACTTAACAAACTCTCAATGGCAGTGACCCGTCTTGAGCTATAAGACCTAACAGTAGTTTTGTGTTGCAGCACACAATTAATGTTGCTTCAACTAACGAAGCTGCAACCAAGAATGTCAGCTAGAATCAATACTAGATGTAGACAGATGCTATATACATATATATTTCTTGGGATGTGCATATCCATTGTGACATAAGTTCGAGCATATTTTGATTCCAAAGGAGTCGTTAGTGCAGATTTGATGGTGTTTGGTGTTTTTGAGGCGCTTTCCAAAACGTCCAGCTAGGTTGTCGTGATTTCGTAGCAGTACTAATTGAAGGTGCTGCGGGAGTACGTTTGGAGCTGTATACATGACGAGTCTGATCGACTTGTCGTTGTATTTGCCTTGGAACTTTGACGAGATTAAACTTGCCATCCATTTCCGTGATTGTGATCTCCTGGTTGTCCACACACTCGTCGGAGTTCACTATGATTAGCTTTCCCGCAGCATCCGCACCCATACAAAACTCGTGGTAAGTTGCGTTGGAATCCACTGAGACTTTGTACACCGCATCTTTCTCAACTGTGGCGATCTCCGTGTAGACGCGATTGTTGCCCAGTTTCACTTTCAGCGCCTTGGTGGTGTGGTTGATAATCTCT
>Ga0116227_10016816_pt1 | contig 10384 bp, 9 predicted proteins | sample S1TSphgellanicum_FD_89693 | JGI IMG/M metagenome (GOLD analysis project Ga0116227, IMG submission 89693) | Host-associated microbial communities from peat moss isolated from Minnesota, USA - S1T2_Fb - Sphagnum magellanicum MG | ecosystem: Host-associated > Plants > Peat moss > Unclassified...
ATCGGTTTCCGTTGCGTTAAGGATATATAAAATAAGTCGGTAAGTTAACTACAGGTTAGCAATTGACATCGAAACCATGCCAGAAGGTTTAAAGTATGGTAAGCAAAACGCAGATAACTTAATTGTTAATCTGCGTTTTACCTAATACACTGTTTTTTTTACCATAGCTGAAATAGATCACCAGCCCAATGCCCAGCCAAATGATCAATCTTAACCAAGTATCGCCTGGCAAAAACGTCATCATGGCAAAACATGTAAGTATGCCTAATATGGGTACTAAGGGCACCAATGGTGTTTTAAAAGGGCGGTGAACGTTAGGCTGTTGCTTCCGTAAAATAAGCACGCCTGCACAAACCATTACAAATGCCAGTAAAGTACCAATGCTCGTCATTTCACCAACCACACGGATGGGTACGAAAGCAGCAAATATGGCAATAAAGCCACATAGTACGATGTTCGATTTCCAAGGCGTGCGAAATTTGGGATGGATATCTGCAAATACCTTGGGTAATAATCCATCTTTCGACATAGAGAAAAATACGCGTGATTGCCCAAGCAGGTCAACCAGTATTACCGATGTATAACCTATTAAAATTGCCAATACAATGGCTTTGCTTAACCATTGATAGTGCGTTTTCTCGATAGCAATGGCTACGGGCGCACCAGAGCCGATAAACTCTTTATAGTTGGCCATTCCCGTCATCACATGGGCAAAGATCACGAAGAGTATGGTACATACCACTAATGATCCAATAATACCTATAGGCATGTTGCGCTGGGGATTTTTAGCTTCCTGGGCAGCAGTTGAAACGGCATCGAAACCAATAAAGACAAAAAATACCAATCCGGCTCCACGTAATATCCCCGACCAACCATAAGTACCCCAGACACCCGTATTTTGCGGGATATAAGGATGGTAGTTTTGCGGATTGATAAATGACCAGCCCACTGCTATAAATACCAATACCACACCAACTTTTAAGCTTACAATAATTGCATTTACCAGTGCCGAACCTTTGGTACCGCGGATAATAATACTGGTAACAATAATTACAATGAGTGCCGCAGGCAGATTAATAATACCGCTTACAATATCGCCATTGGCTGCTTTTGCAGTTTCGAAAGGGGATAGGGTTAATTGCGGAGGCAGGTAAAGATCAAACCAAGATAAGAATTTGGTTAAATACTGCGACCAGCTGATAGCTACCGTAGCTGCACCAACTGAATATTCCAGTACCAAATCCCAACCGATGATCCAGGCAAATAACTCGCCCATGGTAGCGTACGAGTAAGTATAAGCACTACCAGCTACAGGTATCATGGCAGAAAACTCCGCATAACACAGCGCTGCGAATGTACAGCCCAGGGCTGCGATGATAAATGATATGGTTACCGCCGGGCCCGAGTGTTGGCCGGCTGCTATGCCTGTTAATGAAAATAACCCGGCACCGATAATAATACCTATCCCAATTAGGATAAGGTTAATAGGGCCAAGTGTGCGCTTTAGGGAGTTCTCGCCTTCATCTGCCGATTCTTTAAGCAGGAGGTCGATGGGCTTTTTGATCATACTAAATTTAAGTCGACAAAATTACTGGATTATTTTTAGTGGTCAACCCTAAAATGTACATGACATGTAATTATAATATGGGTAACGAAAAAAGCCCTTATAGTTTCTTATAAGGGCTTCAAACTCAAATTGAGTAAATATTATAAGTACGACTGCAGCAGGTTTGCTTTAGAAGTTTGTTTTAAGCGTAATAATGCTTTGTCTTTAATTTGGCGAACGCGCTCGCGTGTCAAGTTGTATTTCTCGCCAATTTCTTCTAATGAATGAGGCGCATTATTGTTTAAGCCAAAAAACAAGGCAATTACCTGACGGTCACGCTCTGCTAAAACATTTAGAGAACGTTTGATCTCTTGCGAAAGTGAATCAACCATTAAGTCGTTATCAGTACCGGCATCGCTGCTTTGTAATACATCAAGCAAAGTATTTTCTTCGCCAGAAATAAAAGGAGCATCAACAGATACGTGACGGCCAGAATTAGCTAATGAATCAGAGATTTTTTCGATTGTTGTTTCAAGGTCGTTAGCCAATTCTTCCGGAGTAGGCTGACGCTCTAAATCTTGCTCTAATTTAGAAGCCGATTTGTGGATTTTGCTTAATGAACCGATTTGGTTTAATGGTAAACGCACAATACGTGATTGTTCTGCAACGGCAGACAAAATTGATTGACGGATCCACCATACGGCGTAAGAGATAAATTTAAAACCTTTGGTTTCATCAAAACGTTTGGCAGCCTTAATTAAGCCTAAATTTCCTTCGTTAATCAAATCGCCTAAAGTAAGGCCCTGATTCTGGTATTGTTTAGCTACCGATACAACGAAACGTAAGTTAGTTTTTGTTAAGCGCTCTAATGCTGCCTGGTCACCCTCGCGGATCTTTTGTGCCAATATTACTTCTTCCTGCGCGGTGATCAAATCAACTTTTGCAATCTCACTTAAGTACTTATCCAGTGATTGTGATTCGCGGTTGGTAATAGATTGGGAAATTTTGAGTTGTCTCATATGTGTATTAAAGGTTCGTCCTGAATATAACTATAATAAATCAGCTTTTATCCAAGATTAAAAATTAAACTAAAAAAAGAATGGCTTTTAGATTTTTATCAGATGCAAATAATGATATTTGATGCCTGTATAAACAGGGAGAGTGATCTGGTATAATATAAAATGAAGCCTGCATTTTTTTCTACCACAAAGATAAGCAAAGCATTGTAGTTGCTATGTAAAAAAGCTGAATTTATACCATTTTTTAATTTGGTATAGATACATTAGCCAGTTTTGCGCTTGCTACCATTACTTAAATGTCAGTAAAACAGGTGATCCCCACCAATTTACACCTTCGCGGCGTAAGATTATCAAGGCCTAAAAATCATCCTTAAAGCCTGATCTCTGGTTATAAACGCAACTGCCCAGCTATATAGTGTCCTTACTTTGTTATTATAATTTACTAAAGAGATGAGGTGGATAAATAACCAAATAAATAAAGCCGCAAATCCGCTTAAATGTACTTTGTGTTTAAACAGATCAACCACAGCATTGTGGCGGCCAACAATTGCCATATCGCCCCGGTCAAAATATTTAAATGGTACCATCTCTTTATTTTTTGACACGGCCAAAAAGTTTTTAGCCAGATTACGCCCCTGCTGAATGGCAACCTGTGCCAACTGTGGATGCCCATTTGGATAAACAGGATCGGTTGCTTGTACGCTGATATCGCCAATGGCCCAAATGTTTTCGAAGCCATTGACTTGATTAAAATGGTTGGTCACCATCCTTTTACCAATACCAAGGCTTGTTGTGGGTATACCTTCAAACACATTTGCAGTAATACCTGCTGCCCAAATCAAAGTTCCGGCCTCAATCTTGTCTCCATTGGCAAAGGTTACTATGTTATTAGAGTAATCAGTTACCCTGGTTTTTAATTTTACTTCTACACCAAGTTTTATTAAAGCTTCTTTGGTTTCGCTATGGGTTTTATCACTCATTGGCGATAGCAGGTTCTCAGATCCATCAACAATATAAATTTTTCCTTTCGCTTCTTTAAGTTCGGGGTAATCCTTCTTCAAAATATACGTCTTCATTTCGGCGAGCATCCCCGCTACTTCTACACCGGTAGGGCCACCGCCTGCTACTACTATAGTCAACAGTTTCGTTCGCTCTGCCAAATCTTTTGCTTTAGATGCAAGCTCCAGCGTGGTTAACAAAGCGTTACGCATACGTAGCGCGTCATCGATACCCTTAAGAGATATTGCATTTTTCTCGATACTTTCTATACCGTAAAAATTTGTCTTCGCGCCGGCCGCAAATACCAGTTGATCATACTCTAATTCACCATCGCTTAAGTAAATGGTGTTGTTTGCAGGATCAGCCTTTAATAATTCGGCCATGCGGAAGCTAATTCTTTTATCCCTGAACAGTTTTCTGAAAGGATAACTAATGCTCGAAGGATCAAGAAAACTGGTAGCCACCTGGTAAAGCAACGGGGTAAAATAGTTATAGTTATTCTTGTCTACCATGGTAATCTGGTAGTGCTTGTCTTTATATAATTGTTGTGCCAGATTGAGGCCTGCAAATCCACCACCTACAATCACTAATCTTGTAATACGTTCGTTCGAAACTAAGTCTGTCATGATGTTTTAATATGAATTTATTACTGCCGGTGGTAAACTATATCAAATATAATCAGTGCATTACCACCGATAAATATCAAATAAGCCGGAAATAGAACCAATTTATCCGGTCTTATATTTAACATCTCTTGTATCAAAATTCGACAATAAACCTGTCGAAAAAATTAACCAGGATTAAGAAATCTATTTATGCTTTAAGCTTGACAATTCTGTTGTAGAAAAAGATAAATAGCTGTTATCTAAATGTTACTTACAGATAATTGTTTGACAAGAATTATTTCTTTACATTAATTGAAAGTAACAAGTAACGAAAAAGACAAAAGTATAACATGAAATAAATGTCGGCATGCAGAAAACCTAAAGCTAGTTTATAAGTTTGTTGGATAAATAACCATACAACATCTGCCTTTTATGAACATTACAATTGCAACACATAGCGAAAACCCACTCGAAGTACGCCGTATGGGTTACGGTACTATGCGTTTAACCGGTCCGGATATTTGGGGTGAGCCTACAGACCGTGACGGTGCGCTTCAAATTTTAAAACAAGCGGTATCTCAAGGCGTAAACTTTATAGATACTGCCGATTATTACGGCGAGGACGTAACTAACCGCCTGATAGTTGAAGCCCTGTATCCGTACAATAAAGATCTTGTAATTTGCACCAAGGTAGGCGCTACACGCAAACCCGATAAAAGCTGGATTGCTTATAATACACCTCAAAACCTGCGCGATAGTATTGATAATAACTTGCGCACGCTAAAGCAAGAACAAATTACACTGGTACATTTCAGAACAATGCCGCATAGCGATGTGCCATTTGATGAGTCGTTAAGTGCAATGTTTGAACTACAAAAAGAAGGTAAGATTTTACATGTAGGCCTAAGTAATGTAAGCCACGAAGATTTACAAAAAGGCATGGCCATGGGCAGTATTGCAACGGTTGAAAATATGTATGGTTACGGCCAGCGTACGTCAATGACATCCCCACACGGTGTAAGCAATGGGGGCGAAGAAGTACTTGATCTTTGTGAACAGAACAGTATTCCGTTGATTCCTTATTTTTCGCTTGTAAATTCACTGCCTAAGGCTGACGATAAAATTGCAACGATTGCCAAAAAGTACGAAGTAACCGAGGCGCAAATTAATTTAGCATGGCTGCTCCATAAATCGCCGTGGATATTGCCTATACCGGGTACATCATCAATAGCACATTTAAAAGAAAACCTATTGTCGGTTAATATTGATCTGACTGAAGAGGATATGAATTATTTAGGATAACATGACGGTAAGTATTTTAGGTTGCGGCTGGTTTGGTTTGGCGTTAGCCAAGGCTTTGCTGCGCGAAGATATTGTTGTTAAAGGTTCAACAACTACTGATGCGAAATTAGCTATGCTGGCTGAGGCTGGCATAGCTCCATATTTGATCCGTTTTGGATCGGATGAAATGCTATTTGATGCAGGTTTCTTTAATTGTGATCTGCTTGTGGTGAGTATTCCTCCAAAAATCAAATCTGGAGAAAATGCCGATTTCCTGAATAAAATCAAAAGTATCGTGGATGCTCTTAATCAGCATGCCGTAACAAGGGTAATTTATATCAGTACTACAGGTGTGTATAGTGATCGAAGACTTAGGGTTGATGAAGAAACAGATCCAGCCCCGGATACTGAATCCGGGAAATTATTATTGGCGGCTGAAGAGCTATTTCAAAATCAACCGGCTTTTAAAAGTACAGTATTAAGATTTGGAGGATTAGTTGGTCCAGACCGGCACCCGGGAAGATTTTTTGCAGGTAAAAAAGCTATCGCTAATGGGTGCGCTCCTGTTAATTTAATCCATCAGATTGATGCAGTGGGTATTGTAATGGCTATTATAAATGGCCAGCACTTCGGGGGCGTATTTAATGCTTGTTCGCCAGATCACCCAAGTCGAGCAGATTTTTATAGTTACACTGCGGCTCAAGGTAATTATGAAATTCCTGAGTTTATAGATGAACTAAAAGACTGGAAAATAGTAGACAGTATAAGGCACAACGAGCTTGGCTACAACTTCGAAATAACTGATTGGCTAACTTACCGTTTTTAACTATTGCGCAGATAATCTACTCGATAGGCTAATTAGTGCATCCTGATAAGATTTCTTCTCAATTTCCATTACAAACTCTATCGGCCCACCATCTTTACCACAGCCAAAACATCTGAAAATATTGTTTTGAGGCGAGATCATCAACGATAAACCTTGGTCGTTATGAAAGGGGCAAACTGCTTTTAGTGCGCGGTGGCTGCTTTGAAGGGTAATATAACTCGATACAACGGTAACTATATCTAACTGGACCTGGTTAAGGTTAGTGCTGTTTTCTGATGACATTTTAGCTCTTGTTCGGCCTTTATTTGGCGGCCTTGAGGTAAAAATAAGTTATTAGCAGCCAAATAAAACAGCGGTAACACTACATTGATATTAAAGCCCTGAGCATAAGGATATAAAAATTAATCTTCAAGCAAATTCAATGAGAGAATGGCGCTAAGAACAATCGCTAAAATAACATTGATACGCTTTTGCAAATTCTGTGCTTATATTTACTTCTAATCAGCATGGCAAAGGTTAGGTTTCTTATTTTCTTAATCCCGTTAAGTTTAATCATCGGGTTAACAGCGTTTCAGTATTCATCCAACCAGGTTATTGCCGGCAATACAGATACCATTGAATTTAAACAGCCCGCAAACTTCCCTAATCCTGTTTATAATTTTAAGAAAAACCCAGTAACTAAAGATGGCTTTTTGCTGGGTAAAATGTTGTTTTACGATCCTGCTTTATCGGCAGATAAAACCGTGGCCTGCGGTAATTGCCACCAGGCTTCCGCCGCATTTGCCAACTTAGGTAGTGCAGTAAGCCGGGGGATTAACAATTGCAAGGGCACGCGCAATGCGCCGCCGCTTTTTAACCTGGCCTGGCAAAAGCAGTTTATGTGGGATGGGCGCATTAATATAGTGCACGATGTGCCGGTAAATGCCATGACTAACCCTTGCGAGATGGGGAACACCATAGACAATGCAGTAACAGCCTTGCAAACTATTCCAGAATATCAGGTACGATTTAAAGAAGCGTTTGGCAGCAATAAAATCACAGATGATCTTGTGTTAAAAGCACTGGCTCAGTTTACAGCGATGATGGTTTCGGCCGATTCTAAATATGATAAATATATACGGCACGAAGCAGGGGGGATATTTAACGAGACTGAGCAAGCTGGTTATAAGCTGTTTAAGCAAAAATGCGAAGCCTGCCATACAGAACCTTTATTTACCGATTTATCATACCGAAACAACGGACTGGAAGAAACCTCGATAGATGTTGGACGTGACAGCCTCACGCACCAGCTTGCAGACCGGGGTAAATTTCGTGTACCATCTTTAAGAAATATAGAAATAACCGGCCCCTACATGCACGATGGACGGTTCTATTCGCTGAAAGAAGTTTTACAACATTACAATTCAGGCATGAAAAAACATGCCAATCTGGATAAAGTATTTATGCAGAATGGTAAAGCCGGTATAGCGATGTCGCCGATGGAGCAAACTCAGATCATTGCCTTTTTAAAAACCCTAACCGATATTAATTTCATCAACGACCGACGATTTAATAATCATTAAGAAGCCTACGGCTTTTTGGCCGTCAGCACATCGATAGCAACCACACGCATAGCGCTACGGGCAGGTTTTTTATCTCCCGGAACAATTAACCTATACGGGCCAAAATTAGCGGCAAGGTCTTCACCATCTTCTTTATTAGCCAATATTATAGTCTTATCTGTAAAAGCCGGATCAACTTCGGGGAGTGCGATTACTACCTGGTAACCGTCGGCGGCAGAAACCAGTATATATTTGGTTAAGGATTTGCCTTTTAGCTGTTTGTTAGGTATCGCATCTGCCTGGGTTAAAATATCATAGAGCGAAACGCCGCTATAAGTATGCTCACGGCCATCATTGGCAGTCACTTTTACAGTTAGCGGTTTCATGGCTGCAAAGTTGGTGGCGTTTAGCTTGTACGGCTGGTTTACATCGCCGCCAATGGCAACTTCTGCCGTTTGTGCTTTTACTAACAGCGCAAAAAGAACAAGGGCAAATGTCAGTGTAATATTTTTATGGTTTTTCATAGCTGATTGCAAATTACTAATTGTTATCTCGTGAGCAAAATATTGAGAAAATGCTTTGGCTAACTGTTTGTAATTGCACGGAGCTAATATATTTAAACTAATACGACAAGAATTTATACACTATAATAATATTATTTATACTAACATATAGTAGTTTGTTTTATAAAATAAATACCTGTAAATCATTGTAAGTTAAAATTTTAAATTTATTTTTTAATTAAAAATATATATAATACATAGCGTATATTGTCGCACCTAAATTCACATTTTTTATGGAGGAGGCAATATATACTGCCACAAAGCTAAAGGTAACGTACAGTTTTTCCGCTCAAAAAAACTATTCTCTATTATTAAGCCGAAGCAAAAATAAGGCTGCTATTGTTTGTGCAAATAGCTTACCTGAAACGAAATATCAACTGTTCGGAAAATTAAAATCCAAAATAACTTTCGTGTAAGGTTTGTTTTTGTGATGGATGCTGAGAAACTCATCGTAATAGGCTGTGACGAGACGGCTGCCCTGTCAACTATATTAAATAGTATGAGATGGGGTACGGGCTTTTCGCATCATATTATTTCGGCTACAAAAATTACAGATTTAATAAGTATCGTTAACTCAATGTGTCCCGATCTCATTATTGTATCATTTAGAAGCAATCAATTCGCCATCAATGACTTTAATACCTTTGTTAAAAAACCAGAGACACCGGTGCTCTGCCTCACAAAAAGGATGGAAGCCGAAACACTATCGTGGTCCGATGATAATATCGTATTTACTTATCCATTTGAGCATATTGGCAATTCAAAATATTTGCATTCCAGGATTAACTCTATTCTTCGGTTAAAGGAGTCATCATCAAAAAGTGCAATTAATCAAACCCTTGCCCAATCCGCTATGCGGCAGCATCATCATCCAGATCAAAACAACTTAAGCCGTTATGTACTGGAGCTTGATCAAAAGGTCGAAATACTACTCAAAGTAAAGGAGCGTATTGCAAGCCTCTGTGGCCAGGTTGATGATCGTGTACGGGCCGAGCTAACTTCTATCGTAAATTCAATCAAAAAATCTGCAAACGACAGCAAGCTTTGGGAGGATTTTAAATTATACTTTGAGCAAACCGATCCCAATTTTTTAAGATTACTGTCAAAAAAATACCCTGTACTTACACCTGTCGATCTTAAATATTGTTGCTACCTCAAAATGAACATGTCTAACGATGACATCCGCAATTTATTAGCCATCAATCAGGATAGCGTTCGCACACATAAGTATCGCCTTAAAAAGAAAATGCTGCTCGGGAAGGAGCAAGACCTCAGAACTTACCTAAAGGCTGTAGGGCAACATTAATCCCTAATCCAATATTAAATTAAACTGAATTTCTATACCGGCCTGCTTTGCTTAAAATCAATCGTCTACGATTTGTCTACGGGTTTTAACCACATACTGCCATTTGTATACGGAACGTACATGGCAAGTCTTAGTATTCAAATATCTATTTAAGTAACTTTACATTAAGCACATCACCAACCAATACCTATAAATTAAAACGGTTTAAGATGATCAGTAAAGCACTTCAATTTACGAATGACATACTTGATCAGTTTTTAAGAAACCGTTTTGGGTTAGATGAGCGTAACGTTATTTTAAATAACCTTATCGAAGCCAATGGATCGATACCGCTGGCCAACCAAAATAAAATTGTAATGTCGCTACTCAATATCGAAAAAGAAACAGCTAAGCCATTTTATATTCGCAATAGGAAACTGGATAACGGCAACTATACCGACTTAAACCCCGACGAACGCTACAACCTGGATCTTTTAGTCAGCTCAAACTTTGATGACTATAACGAGACGCTCAAATTCTTAAATGCGGCAATCTTGTTTTTCCAGATCAATGTTGCTGTCGACGCCAGTTCGTTCTGGATCAGTCTGAAAAGTTGTGGGCTTGATTTATTTAGGCATAGATATTTTGCAGTCTGAACAGGAAGAAAGTTGTATCCCTAACGCCTCTTGAGGTAGCACGGAAAGCTTTTATTTTAGCAT
>Ga0116227_10016818_pt1 | contig 10383 bp, 6 predicted proteins | sample S1TSphgellanicum_FD_89693 | JGI IMG/M metagenome (GOLD analysis project Ga0116227, IMG submission 89693) | Host-associated microbial communities from peat moss isolated from Minnesota, USA - S1T2_Fb - Sphagnum magellanicum MG | ecosystem: Host-associated > Plants > Peat moss > Unclassified...
ACCACGAACGGCGACATGGTCATGGTCTCGCCGTTCTCGACATTGCCCATCTTGGTGCGCCAGACCTCTTTTCCCGTCTGCACATCCACTGCGACGGTGTGATCATCCAACAAGTTGTAGATCAGTTTGCCCCTGGCATAAGCCCAGCCACGAATGACGGCATCGCAGCAGGCCTTACCAACGGCTAGAGGCGCAGGATCGGGCGCATAGGTCCACTTGATCGGAGATCCAGGTTTCGACAGGTCAAGCGCATAGGCAACGTCTGGAAACGGAGCTACCACATACATCATCGACCCGACCACGAGCGGCGCCCCTTCGTGCCCGTACGCTACCCCATCGGAAAAAGTCCATGCGACTCTCAATCGCTTGACGTTGTCCACCGTGATTTGAGTCAACGGACTGTAGCGCGTGCTCGCAAAATCCCTGGCTTGGCTTCGCCATTCGCCCGGCGGATCGTTGGGTGCGAAGTTGGCGTTCGCGCTCGAATCATTCTCAGAGGCCGCGATGTGCGTCGTGGCGAGCCCAATCACCATCACGGCAACTCTGAGCAAGCCTGGCCAAGTTGAGTAGACCAGGCGTGAAGCTGCGCGCATGGCGGTCCTTATCGCTGCGGGTATTAGCTCCGAACGCTATCGCGACAATCGAGAACTTGTATGTGGGTCACATAACACTACGAGTGCGGGATAAGTGGAACTTTGTACTTCCCAGCGTCCTACAAAGACAGCGCCGTGGGCGCACTCGTTCCGCGAGCTGAGTCATGTCTTCGGTTTTTTACGCGAACCTTCCTGCCGCGAAAACAGTGGTGGCGCTCAGGGCGTTAAGGAGAGGATCGATGTCAACCGCCGTATGGTGTCTGCGCATATTCATGGGCGCTTGGGCCACCTGGATTAATCTCGCTTGAACGCTGGCACCCCAACGTGGCTCGGACGCGCCTTCGGACTCCTGGTGCGTTACTGGGCATGCAACATGACGTTGGTCCAGAACCAAGGCGGCGCCTGGCTGGGATTTGGCTACAGCCCCGGTGAACAGTCGGCGCTGCGCGGTATCGCGAGTCGAGTGCCGTCGTTCGAATTCGCGGTCTGGATGACGTGCGTGGTGGTGTTCGCACTGCTCTGCTTCGGTGGCTTGACGCTGCTCGGTACCTGGCTGCTCGCGAGCGTCCATGGGGGGCATTCGCTGGAGTCGGTGTCCGCCACGGCCTTCTTCTTGAGTCTCGGCGTCGATATGGTGGCGAGCCTGGCGGTCGGTTTTCCGGTGGCGATGCTCGCGGGGAGCCTGCTGACCGGCCGCCTGTTCGGCGTCAGTGAGACCGACCTGCCCGACGCGGCTGTCCAGGCTCACTATGTGCACAAGCTGAGTTTCCAGTTGCTTCGGATGGCGTTACTCGGTTCTGGCTTGGTCGTGGCGATGTGCCTGTGGCTGCCCGACCGAGTGTGGCTGCTGACTCGATGTATCGTTCCGGTGCTAGGCCCTGCCGTGGGCCTGGCCAGCGCCATGTACTACGGCTTACGCATCCGCAATAGGGCTCATGCCGCAGCCGGTGCGGTATCGGACACCGATTCACCATAACGCCGCGCATTCGGTGGCGTCAAACCCACCCTGCGACTCTTTCTTACTTTAGAATCCCAGCCCATGAGCTCATCGGGCGAGGTGACCGAGCTGTTGCGTCGGTGGGGTGAGGGAGAACGGGAATCGATGGACCCCCTGTTCAATCTCGTGTATCCGCGGCTGCGGCAAATCGCCACAGCCCTGTTTCGACGTGAATCGGCAGCCTCCTTGCTCCAGCCGACCGGTGTGGTCAACGAGTTGTTCTTGAAGCTCATCAGCCAGCGCACCCTGCAGTTCGACAACAGAGAACATTTTTTCAGCCTCGCGGCATCGTTGATGCGGCGGATCCTCGTCGATCATGCGCGGGCGGCCCGCAGTGAGAAACGCGAGGGCGGAGCCCGCGTCGCTCTGGACGACGATCTGGTCTGGATTTCGACGACGCCCTCCGTCGACATGCTCGACATCCACCAGGCACTCGTCGAACTCGAGCAGCTCGATCCACGAAAGGTCCGATTGGTGGAGCTGCGCTTCTTCCTCGGCACCACCTCCGAGGAGGCGGCCGAGATTTTGCAAACGTCCAAGTCGACCGTCGACCGTGAACTGCGCTTTGCGCGTGGCTGGCTCTACGACCGCTTGCAGACGAACGACGAGCTTGCGGGCGCACGACTCGATGCGCGATGAAGCGCATTGGCATGAACTGCAGCGGCTATTCGATCTGTGCGCGGAACTGCCTGCAGCTGAGCGACTCGCTGCGCTGAACCTCGCCTGTGCCGATGCCGCGCTGCGCGATCGTGTGGTCGAGCTCCTGGCGGCCTACGACAAAATCGACTCCGCATCGACTGTGTCGCCGCCGCCTTCGTTCATCGGCTCCTACCGCATCATCCGCGAGTTGGGTGCCGGCGGCCTGGGCGTCGTGTACCTGGTCGAGAGATTGGCGGACGGTTCGTGGCTGCGGTTCGCGCTGAAGCTGCTGGCGCCTGCGGTCGCCGACGAGACGTTCGCGGATGGTTTCCGACGCGAGGTTCAGACGCTCGCCGCGCTCGAACACCCGCACATCACCCGGCTGCTCGATACGGGCTGGACTGCCGACGGACGTCCGTACCTCGTCATGGAATTCGTCGATGGTGTGCAGCTCGATGCCTTTTGCGACGCCGCGCGCATGAACATCGTGGGCCGCCTGAACCTGTTCCTGCAGATCTGCGACGCGGTCAGCCACGCCCACCGCAACATGATCCTGCATCTCGACTTGAAGCCCTCCAACGTGTTGGTCGCGGCCACGGGCATTGTCAAACTGCTGGACTTTGGCACGTCGAAGATCATGAAACCCGGCATCGAGGCGACCATCGCGACGGCCGGAACCCCGGCCTATGCGAGCCCCGAGCAGTTGTTGGGTCGGCCCGTGAGCGCGGCCAGCGACGTGTTCGGACTCGGTGCGATCCTGTTCACCCTGCTCTCCGGCGGCCGGCCATTCGGCAACAATTCGCTGGTGGCGCGCATCGAACGTGCAACGCACGAACTCGACCCGGAATCGCTGCAGGGGGCCGTGACCCCCGATGCCGCGACCGCGCGCGGCTACACCGAGGTGCATCTGCGTCGACTGCTCGGCGGCGATCTCGACGCCATCGTCGGCAAATGCCTGCGTCATCGTCCTGAGGATCGGTACGCATCCGTGGATGCGCTCGGCGAGGAGATTCGGCGCTACCTGCGCTTGCAGCCGGTGCTGGCGCGCCGCCAGACCTGGCGCTACCGAAGTGCTAAGTTTCTGCGCCGGCATCGCCTCGGACTTGCAATCGGCAGCGTCGTGCTGTCGGCGATCCTGGCGAGCGCCGGATTCGCCTGGGTACAACAGCAGCGCGCGCTGCGCGAGGCGGAGCGGGCGGTGCGCATGCAAACCTACATGTCCCGGTTGTTCAAGATGGCGAACCCCGAGAACACCGGCAAGCCGGTCGCCACGGTTCCCGATTTTCTGCGCGTTGGCATGAGCAAATTGCCCGCCTACGTCCACGATCCTGCCGATCTGCGCTCCGGTCAATTGGCGCTTGCGGAATCCATGTTGGACAGCGGCAGCCTCGATGAAGCACTGGCTGCATTCGCATCCATCAAAGACAGCGCCGAACATGCCAACGCGTGGGCCGATTTCACCGAGGCCGAGATCTTCATGGGCCAGACCCTCTGTCAGCAGGGGCACCTTCCGGAGGGTCGGAAGCTGCTGGCGGATGCGCTCGCACACTCCCAGCTCGACAACATACCCTCGCGCCTGCGCGTGCTCGCCAAGGTGTACTACGCCTGGAACGAGGACAACAACGGATTTCGCAATGACACGAACCTCTCCCTGCTGCGGGCAGCCGCAAAGGAAGCCGAGGAACATGGTCTGGCGCCGCGCGATGCGGCACTGGCGCTGTACGACCTCGCGATGGATCTGACGTTGCGCGGCCAGGATTCCCTCGCGAAGCCTATCTTCGAACACCTGCTGACGCTCTACATCGACGATCCGCTGGCCCTGTGCGACCGTTCCGCCGTGTATGGTTGGATTGCTTGGATCGACCATACGCATGGCGACTCAGCGGGAAGCCTGCCGATATTCAAGAAGGCCTATGACGGGTTCATCGAATGTGAGGGCGCCGATAGCCGGGACGCCCTCGATCAGCTGCCCTATTGGGCCGAGGCTCTGATCCGCCTTTCCCGTGCGAACGAGGCGGTCAAAATGCTCGAGGATGCGATGCCGAAGTGGCGCCGTGTTCTCGGTGGTAGCACCGACAACTCCGACATGCTAATGATTCTCGCGCGGGCCTACGTCGCCACCGAACGCTACCGGGAAGCCGAAACCACGGCGCGGGAACTTCTTGCGCTCATCAGCGGCAAGGTAGCCGAGCAGGACCGCACCATCGGCCTCGCCCATCTCGTCATGGCGGAGGCGCTCGCCGGCCAACAGCGCGAGGATGAGGCCCTCCTGCATGTCGACACCGCCGTCTCGATCCTGATACCCACCGCGGTATCCGCCTACGCGCAAACATACAGCCATGAAGCGTTGAGCCTGCAATCCCGCCTGCGTGCCGCCCAACGCTGACGCTCTGGATCGCCATCCTCGGCCATGCCATTCACGACTTCGGCTTGGCAGGCAGCGGCCAAAACTTCTTGAGGGCAAAGGCCATCGCGCAAACGAATAGCATGATGAGGCCGACGTAGATCAGTGTGAATAGTGCGAGTTTGTCCTGCAACCAAGACCAGCGCATCAACAGCCGGAGGAGCAGCACCGGAACGACAACCAACCCCGCAACGACCACGAAGAATTGCGGCCACGACCATCGGCCGGCGCGCTTCGCGGCATAGTAGACGTTGAAGGCGAGCGCCAAATAGAAAACAACCGCAATTAGTGATCCCATTGCCGTGGCTATCCGTACTCGATCCGCTCAATTCACCGGGATCAGTTCGGTAAAGCTCTCCCGTACGGGATTGATCTGGCCGTTGGGGTCATAGGTGGGGTCGCCGTTCAGAACCACGGTGCCGTTCGATCCGATCCAGCTGTTCATGTATTGGTTCGATGTGGTGATCCGGCGCCCGGTGGTGGGGTCCATGAAATCCTGGCGGTTGAGCGAGTCGTTGACTTGCAGGTGCGCTGCATGATCGACCGCATTCTGCGACGCCCGCGCGGCCGCCATGGAGCTGTCGGTGCTGCGCTGCAAGTTCGCCTGGAAGTCGCGTCCACGCTGCAGCATGGCGGCCGTCTGATCGGCGGCGATCTTCTGGTTGGCCCGGAACTGATCGTCGCTGGCTTTTTGGATCTGCGCGAAGGCCTGCTGCATGCGCTGCGAGACATCCTGATCCCATTGGTGATCGATCTGCGGGATCGGCAACTTGCCTGCGATGACTTCGTCCAGATGCCCATGCGGCGCGCGGGTGAAATAAGTGCCATGCGTAGAGCAGTTACGTTTAAGCATGGCCGGCCGGTGCAACAGCGGCATGGCCGGCGACGCGGATTCCTGGCAGGTCAAGACCACGCCCAGTTGTTCGTCCACCAAGCGGCCGTTGTCGTTGTACTGAAGCCGAATGCGACCAAAATCGAGCAGGTGTTTGATCTTCATGCCGTACACCGGCGGTGCGTTCGCGTCTTGCTCTTTCTGTTGCGCCAGCACCTGCTCTTCGTTCGGTTTCAACTTCTCGACCTCGATGTTGGTCGCGTCGGGGTGCAGGTTCGGCACGACGATGTTCAACAAGAAGGCGTTTGCCGAGGTGATGTCGATGGGCGCGCACTTCGGTCCGGCGGGGTTCGAGCCATCGCTGGCCCACATCCACATCGAACCCGGCATCTGACCAACCGCCGACACCCCGTCGGGACTCAGCACGGTCCATGAGAGTCCGTCTGCGGGCACGGCCGGCGCGTGGCAGCCGCCGGGCCGCAAGATCATCCCAACGTACTTCCAGCCGTTCGGCACGGCAATCGTAAACGCCGTCTCATTGAAGCCGGGATCCTTCACCGGCTCAGTGTGCGTTCCTGTCCACGAGGTCTTGACCAACGGCGCCGCCGAGGACTGCCCGTTGCCGCCTGGCTCCGTCGCGGCCGCCTTGGCATCGCCATTCTGACGGTTGAAGCAACCCATCATCCCCAGCAGCACCGCCGCCGCCGCTCCGAAAGATACCCCAGCTTTGTTCAACCGCATGTTCCTATTGACTCCTGCTACTGGATTGACCTGGCGAAATCGGCCGCTGTCGAGGCTACCGCCCCGTCGGGGCCCGATTCAGTCGACGCGCCGCGCTACCTTGTCTCTATCCAGTTGGCGTAAAGCCGGTCGGAAATGCGTCATCGGGAACGATTCGCCGGTTCGCGCACCGTGCGTCTCACACGCAGTTCGTGTAAGACTTGCACATGCGCAAACAATTTCTGATGACGCTCGCGCGATCCCACCCCGTAGTACGAGGCCTGGTCGGTCTGTCCTTGCTTGGCCTGGCGCAGGCGGCGGCGGCGCAAGCCCCCACAACGGCGCCAGCTTCCACGCAAGTCCCCGCGCCGGCGGTGTCACCACAGCTGTTCGGTGACCTCAAGTATCGGCTGATCGGCCCGTTCCGCGGCGGCCGGGCGGTTGCGGTCGGCGGCGTGCCGGGTTCCGGCACTACGTTCTTTTTCGGATCCGTAGACGGCGGCGTGTGGCGCAGCACCGATGCGGGCGCGGTATGGAAGCCGCTGTTCGACGCGCAACCGGTGGCCTCGGTCGGAGCGCTTGCGGTCTCGCCCGCCGATCCGCGCGTGCTCTACGTCGGCACGGGCGAGAGCGACATCCGCTCGGATCTTGCCTCCGGTGCGGGCGTCTATAAATCCGTCGACGGCGGCGATAGCTGGACCTACAGCGGACTGCGTGATACCCGCCAGATCAGCAAGATCGTGCTCGACCCGGGAAACCCGGACGTCGTCTATGTCGGCGCACTCGGTTTTGCCTACGGACCGAATCCGGATCGCGGCGTCTATAAATCGAGTGATGGCGGCAAGACCTGGCGCCATACGCTCTACCGCGGCCCGCAGGCCGGCGTCGCCGACCTCGCGATCGCCGCGGGCCGGCCGAATGTCTTGTTCGCCGCGCTGTGGGCGGCACACCGCCCGCCGTGGAGCATATATGCGCCGCTCGTCGGAGAAGGCAGCGGTCTGTTTCGTTCGCTCGACGCGGGCGAGACTTGGCAGCCCTGCCTGGGGCATGGTCTGCCCGACGGCAAGTGGGGTCGCAGCGGCGTCGCGGTCAGTGCCGATGGCCGACGCGTCTATGCGCTCATCGAAGCCAAACGGTCCGGCCTTTATGTTTCCGACGACGGTGGTGATACCTGGCGTTTGGCGAATGACGATGCGCGACTCACGAGCCGTGCCTGGTACTTCAGCCGCATCACGGTCGACCCGTCGGACGCTGACACCATCTACGTGCCCAACATCGCTTTACTGTCCTCCACGGACGGCGGCAAGACGATCACAGTCTTGCGCGGCGCGCCGGGTGGCGACGATTATCATGAGCTTTGGGTCGATCCACGCGACGGGAATCGTTTGGTGCTGGGCACCGATCAGGGAACGAGTATCAGCCTCAACCGCGGGCAGACCTGGTCGAGCTGGTACAACCAGCCAACCGCACAGCTGTATCACGTCACGACCGATGAGCGGTTTCCCTATACGGTCTACGGTGCACAGCAGGACAGCGGCGGCGTGGCCGTGCCGAGCCGGACGGACCACGGACAGATCACGCCGCGCGACTGGTTTCCGGCGAGCGGCAGCGAAAGCGGCTATTTTGCACTCGACCCGCAAGACCCGGACATCGTCTATGCGAGCGGCACTTATGGCACGGTCTCGCGATGGGACCGGCGCCGCTCGCTGACGCAGGACGTCACCCCCTGGCCGGTGAGCGTATTTGGTACTGACCTTACGCAGCGAAAATACCGGGATCCGTGGACCCCGCCGCTGGTGTTCTCGCCGGTCGACAAGAGGACGCTTTATCTCGGCGCTCAGGTTGTGCTGAAGACGATTGACGGGGGCTCCCATTGGACCGAAATCAGCCCGGATTTGACGGGCGGTCGGCGCAGTCCAACCCCAAACAAGACGGTCACCGCCGGCGAGGGCAACCCCTCGGCGCGCAACTCGATCGATGCCGGGCCGGTTCCCGCACTCGAGCAGGCCGTGGCCCTGGGGTATGGAACGCTATCGACCGTCGCTCCCTCCTACGTCGATGCCGAAGTCTTGTGGGCGGGCAGCGATACGGGCGTCCTGTCGCTGACCCGTGATGGCGGCAAGACTTGGAGCACGGTGACGCCTCCCGGCCTGCCCCCCTGGAGCAAGATCTCTCTAATCGAGCCTTCGCACTTCGATGCCGGGGTCGCCTACGCCGCGATCGAGCGCCATCGGCTCGATGATCGCACCCCTTACCTGTACCGCACCCGGGACTTCGGCAAGACTTGGACGGCGATCACCACGGGCCTCGCCGACCCCAATTTCGTGCTTGCCGTGCGCGAAGACCCGCGACGAGCGGGCCTGTTGTTCGCGGGTACCGAATTCGGCGTCGCCGTGTCCTTCGACGACGGCGCGCATTGGCAGCCGCTGCAATTGAATCTACCGGTGAGTTCGGTGCGCGATATGGTCGTACACGGCGACGATCTCGTGGTCGCGACGCACGGGCGATCATTCTGGATACTCGACGACATCACGCCGCTGCGCCAGGCCGCGGCGAAGGCGGGCGCCGATGCGGCATTCCTGTACGAGCCCGAGCCTGCCGTGCGCATCGACAACGACGCCTTCACGGGCACACCTTTGCCGCCCGAGGAGCCCACGGGGGAGAATCCGCCGAACGGGGCCGTGCTCGATTACTACCTGCCGGCCGCGGCCGGCGCGGTCGAGCTGTTGTTCTATGACTCCCACCATGACTTGGTGCGCCACATCGGCTCCGAACCGCAGCCCGCGGCCGCACACGAGCCGCTGCCGATCGCCGCCCGATGGTTTCCCAAGCCGCAGCGCCTCGAGACCGGGGCTGGCATGCACCGGCTCGCCTGGACGCTGAGCTGGAACACGTCCGATGACGTCTCAGAGGACGAACCCGACGACGGCGAGGGTGACGTCCCGCGACCACCCCGCGTGCCACCGGGAGACTACACGGTCGAGCTTCGGGTGAACGGCCGGACCGTGTCCACGGTACCCCTGCTTATCCTCAAGGATCCCCGCTCAGCCGCGAGCGCGCAGCAATTCGCCGATCAGTTCGCCACCGGAGTGCGTATTTTTGGCGACTCGCTCGCGTGCCGGCGGGCGCTCGCCGAGATCGCTGCGGTGAACGAGCGCCTGACCAAGGTCCTCGGCGAACCCGGTGGCCCAACGAATCGATCTACGGCGATCACCTTGAAGAAATCGCTGGACGATCTCGTTGAGGGCAGCACGGGACTCGAAACCGCCAACGCCGAGCTCACGAGCGCGCTGCATGTCGTCGAGAGCTCGGACCGTCCGGTGCCCGCGCAAGCGCTCGCCGTCTACGAAATGGCACGCACCGCCGCCCAGTCTAAGCTCGCGCAATGGGCGGCTCTGAAGGCAGGACCACTGGCCCGCTTGGACCGGCGATGGCAGGCCGCGGGGATCGAGCCACTGGGTGTCCGCGAAATCGAGCGCGAGGTCGATGACCTGATGACGCGCTGAGGCGCGCGCGTCTCCAGCTGCAGTCGCCGCGATCTAAATCACCCACCGGCGGGTGGCGCGTGCTCGCGGTGGTATCGATGGATGGTCCAGAGATAACTCTCCATCAGGGAGCGCTTGCCGAGTTCTACCAGCACTTCAGCCCGCCGAGCCGGCGTGGCCGTCCGCTCGAGTTCCGCGCTCGAGCGCGCAAAGTGGGCAAGCTGGTTCTTGTACTGCCAGATCAGCTCACGCGACGCCATCTTGCTCTGATGCAGCTTCCATGCGCCGAGAAAAAGTGCGGTTACGCCGGCAAAGAGCATGAGCAGGTTCTTGAGCGGCACACCGGGTGTGACATAAACGCTGCGCAGCGACTGAGAGAACAGCAGGCGCATGAGCAGCACGCCGACCGTAACGAAGAGTGCGGTCAACTGCCATCGGGAAACGCGCTTGCTCTTGTATTCCAGCTGCCTGACTTTGCGGCTGAAATACCGATATTGATCGTCAACCCAGGCGTTGCGCACGTGCTCGCTGAGCCGCGGGTCGAGCAGCGGCGCCGGAGCGCTGCTCACCGGTGCGACATTCTTCAGTACATAGCCGATACATCCGAAGCCTTCGAAGCCCTCGATTCCTGACAGGGCCAGGACCTCCGCGGCATCTACGTTTCTGCCGACGCCCGCCAAGCACAGATAGAACGAGACGCGAAGAGTTTCGGC